>Ga0116229_10005012_pt1 | contig 21686 bp, 14 predicted proteins | sample S1TSphgellanicum_3_FD_87313 | JGI IMG/M metagenome (GOLD analysis project Ga0116229, IMG submission 87313) | Host-associated microbial communities from peat moss isolated from Minnesota, USA - S1T2_Fc - Sphagnum magellanicum MG | ecosystem: Host-associated > Plants > Peat moss > Unclassified...
CGCCAGCGCCGGGCCTCTACCTGAGCCAGCGCCTCTCGCCCCTGGTGCTGAAGGCCTGCCCGCAGAAAAGGCCACGCAAGCCGAAGCAGCACCCTTTGCGCCTGTCGAGGCGGCAATCAGCGTCTCGCCGGCAACGGCTGCAAAGCCTGCGCCCCTCGCGTTGGCAGCCGAGCCAACCCCAGACGGCCCGCCGACACTTGCGAGCGCGCCACAGCAGATGGTGACGCAGAGCGCCAAGGAAGACATCGCCAACGCCATGCCAATGCCTGCGGCTCGCGCGAACGACGCGGCCAGCCTGACTGTCGCGCAGGCCAAGGATGCCGAGACGGCAACGACTTCTCCGGTCGAGACGGCAAGCACCGTGTCGTCGGCAACCCCTGCCGATCCAGCGCCTGTGTCCATGCCGGCCACAGCGGCGGCGCCTCTGCCCACGCCGCCAACAGCGCCTGGGGCGCCACAGCCGATGGTGACGCAGGCCGCGCCGCAGCCGATGGCCGCGCCGGCTCCTGCCGCGGGGCCAGCCGATAACAGCGATATCCAGCTGCGTCGACCACAGGGCGAGCCCCCCATCGAAGATGCGATTCCCGTCGTCGACCCAAGCCAGGTGCCCCCGCCCGAACCGTACCTGCCGCGCGAGAGCATCCCGTTGCCCGATCGATGGCGCATCATGGAAACACTGGGGCTGAAGGACGACTATCTCGACCCCTACCACCAGAGCCTCCTGAAAGCCGACAAGCCCTTGCCCGAAGACCTCGGACTCGGGCTTGGACCCGACTGGTTCTTTAACGCCAGCATCACCTCCGATACCGTGGCCGAGTGGCGGCGCATTCCCAACCCGGTCTCAGCCGCCGGAGCGATTTCACCTGGCAGCTACGACGTCCTGGGTCGCGGCATCTCAAGCACCTTCGATCAGACCTTCCTGTTCGATTTTTCCCTGATCAAGGGCGACACCACATTTCGCCCGCCCGACTTCGAAATCCGCCTGGTGCCCGCCTTTGACGGCAACGTTTCCCATGCCCAGGAGGCGGGCGTGCTCGAAGTCGATCCGGCCGATGGCCTGACCCGCCGTGACAGCTTTGGCGGGCTGCAGGAAGCCTATACGGAATTCCATCTGCGAAACGTCTCCGACCGCTACGACTTCGACAGCGTGCGCATCGGCATCCAGCCCTTCACGTCCGATTTTCGCGGCTTCATTTTCCAGGACGAAGCCTTTGGCGTGCGCTTTTTCGGCAATCGCGACAACAACACCTGGCAGTACAACCTGGCGTGGCTGCGCCGCCTTGAAAAGGACACCAACAGCGGCCTTAACGACATCACGGCGCCGATGCGCCATGACGATACCTTCATCGCCGATGTCTTTCACCAGGACTTTCCGATCCAGGGCCACACCACCGAATTCATCGTGATGCACAACGAAAATCACGACCAGGGCCAGTACATCGACAGCGACGGCTTCATCCAGCGCCCGGCGCTGGTTGGCGACGAAGAGCCGCATCATTACGAAGTGACCTACATCGGGCTCAATGGCGATGGCCATTTCGGGCGATGGAACCTGACCACGTCGTTTTACGGCGTGTTTGGCCACGACAGCCACAATCCGATCGCCGAGCGCTCGCAGTCGATCATGGCCGGTTTCGCCGCCGCCGAATTGTCGCGCGATTTCGACTGGCTCCGGGTCAGGGCCAGCGCCGTCTTTGCCACCGGCGACAGCCATCCCAACGACGGGCGCGCGACCGGCTTTGACGCCATCCTTGAGAATCCCGACATCGCTGGCGCTGGCACCAGTTTCTGGATCCGCCAGTCGATTCCGCTGATTGGCGGCGGTGGCGTCGTGCTCTCCGGCCGCGATGGCCTGCTTGCCGACCTGCGCTCCTCGAAGGACGATGGCCAGAGCAACTTCGTCAACCCCGGCCTCTTTTTGCTTGGCGTTGGCGCCGACGCCGACCTGACGCCAAACCTGCGCTTGCTTGGCAACGTCTCGCACCTGTCGTTTGCAACCACCGCCGTGCTTGACGAGCTGCGGGCCCAGGCCAACATCAGCCGCGACATCGGCACGGACCTCTCGAGCGCGCTGCAGTATCGCCCCTTCCTGACCCAGAACATCGTCTTCTCGGCCTCGGTTGCAGCGCTGCTGCCCGGGGCCGGCTTCAAGGAGTTGTACAACACCGACCGTCTGGGCATTCCCTATTCGCTCTTGTTCAACATGGTGCTGCGCTACTGATGTCAATCGCCCGAACCGCCCGCTTTGGCCTGCGCCTGGTCATCAAGGTGCTGGGCCTTGTTTTGCCCATGCAAATCGTCATGCTCGGATGGGGCGCTCCCGCGCACGCCCAATCCGCACCCGCGCCGCTTTTGCAAACGCCGCTCGCGTCGATTTCAGGCAGCCCGATTGCCCCGGCACGCCAGACCGAAGAGCAAGCTCTTGAGAAATCGCGCGGCTGCAACACCTGCCACACGGCGACCGACAAGCCCACCATGCACAGCAATCCCGGCGTCGTGCTCGGCTGTACCGACTGTCACGGCGGCAACGCCAGCATTTCGCTGCCCGCGGGCGCCGTCAAGGGCGACGCGGCGTATCTGCAGGCGCTCGAGAGCGCCCACGTCGTACCGAAGGACCGCGCCGGCTGGAATTGGCCGTCGTCGGCCTCGCCGCAAGACAGCTACACCCTGCTCAATCGCGAAAGCGCGGCCTTCGTGCGCTTTATCAATCCCGGCGATTTGCGCATCGCGCGCGATGCCTGCGGCGCATGCCACCTCGCCATCATCCAGGCGAGCGAGCGCAGCATCATGGCAACCGGTGCAATGCTCTTTGGCGGCGCCTCCTACAACAACGGCATCCTGCCCTTCAAGCGTTACATCCTGGGCGAGTCCTATGCGATTGGGCCGGATGGCACGAGCGTTGGCGCAGCGATCAAGGATCCAAGCCCGGTCAGCCCGCACATGACAGACAAGGGCATCCTGCCTGAGCTGTTTCCGATTCCTGCATGGGAGACCGTGCCGCCTGCCGACATCTTTCGCGTCTTCGAGCGCGGCGGCCGTGTCATCAACAGCCAGTTTCCGGAAATCGGCCTGCCCAATCTGAGCGGCAACCTGCAAACCCTTGACGAGCCCGGACGCCCGGACATCAAGCAGTCGATCCGCGGCCCGGGAACGGGCAGCCGCATTGCCGTGCCGGTGATCAACCTGACCAAGACGCGCCTGAACGATCCGCACCTGTGGTTTCTCGGTACCAACGAGCAGCCTGGCGACTACCGTTCGTCGGGCTGCACTGCGTGCCATACGATCTATGCCAACGACCGCGCCGTGAGTCATTCGCTGCAGTATGCCCAGTACGGCAACACCGGCACGACGGCGACGATCGATCCGACCATTCCCAAAGGCGAGAGCGGCCATCCGATCACGCACAGCTTCACGCGTTCGATTCCCTCGTCGCAGTGCATGGTCTGCCACATGCACCAGCCCAACGTGTTCGTCAACAGCTTCTACGGCTTCACGATGTGGGACTACGAATCCGATGCGCCTGCGATGTGGCCGGAAAAGCAGAAGTACCTGACCGATTCCGAAGCGCGCGCGCAGCTCAACCGCAACCCGGAAGAGGCGGCCTTGCACGGCAAGTGGGGCGATCCTGACTTCCTGAAGGATGTCAGCCTGCTCAATCCGACGCTCAAGGACACGCAGTTTGCCGATTACCACGGCCACGGCTGGAACTTTCGCGCCATCTTCAAGCGCGACCGCCATGGCACGCTGCTTGATGCCGACGGCAATCCGGTGAGCGACACCGACCCTGACAAGTTCAAGAAGGCCGTGCACCTGACGTCGATCCACCTCGATGTCGGATTTGCCTGCGTCGACTGCCACTTTGCCCAGGATGCCCACGGCAATGGTCACATCTATGGCGAGGTGGCAGCGACCATCGAGATCGACTGTCGCGACTGCCACGGCACGGCGCGCGCCTATCCGACCATGCGCACAAGCGGACCTGCAGCGCCTCCAGGCGGCACCGACATGCTGCTCATGCGCACCCAGGACGGCCGCCGCCGCTTCGAGTGGCGCGACGGCCATCTCTACCAGCGCTCGGCGCTCGACGCAAACAAGGAGTGGCAAGTCACGCTGGTCAAGGACACCGTGACGCCTGGCAATCCGCGCTATAACCCCAAGGCCGCGCGCGCCAAGCTGATGGCTGCAGGCGATGCCGGGCGCAGTGGCGAATGGGGTCCGGGGGTCAACGAGCTGGCCCACGACGACAGCAAGATGACCTGCTACACCTGCCACCTGTCGTGGAGCACGAGCTGCTCGGGCTGCCACCTGCCGATCCAGGCCAACTGGAAGAGCAACCGCCAGCACTACGAAGGCGGCGAGACGCGCAACTACGCGACCTACAATCCGCAGGTGGTGCGTGACGACGTCTTCCAGCTCGGCGTGCACGAACCGGTCAAGGGCAGCCGCATCGCCCCGATCCGCTCGAGTTCGGCGCTGATCCTGTCATCGACCAACATCAATCGCGAACACATCTATATCCAGCAGCCGCCGATTGCAGCCAGCGGCTTCTCGTCGCAGGCGTTTGCGCCGCACTATCCGCACACCGAACGCAAGACCGAGACCAAGACGTGCAGCGACTGTCACCTGTCGGCGGCCGACGACAACAACGCGATCATGGCCCAGCTGCTCCTGCTTGGCACCAACTTCGTCAATTTTGTCGGCTATGACGCGTGGCTTGGCGAGTCCGATGCGATTGAAGCCGTGCAGGTCACGGAATGGGACGAGCCGCAGGCCGTCATCGGCAGCTATTTGCACCGCTACGCCTTCCCCGACTACTTTGCCAAGCACCTCGCTGACGGGCTCGAACTGCAACACGCCTACGACCATGGCGCAGGCGGTCCTGCCAAGTGCGTGGCGCTGCGTGGCGAATACTTCTACGTTGCCGAAGGCGCAGGCGGCATGCGCGTGTATGACGTCGCCTCGATCGCCAACAAGGGCATCTCGCAGCGCATCATCAGCGCACCGGCCTCGCCGCTCGGGCAGGACACGCATATCGGCTCGGCCGATGCAACCTGCGTGGCGCTGCCGACCAATCAGTCGATTGCACCGTTACGCAATCAGGGTGACCTGATGCGCATCACCAATCAGGAACAGCCCTTCGCCGAGATCTACCATTACGCGTTCATCACCGACTCGCACGAAGGGCTGATCGTGACCAACGTCGACACCCTCGCAGACGGCGAGCCGCGCAATAACTTCCTAACGCGCGCCGCCACCTGGAACCAGGACGGTGTCCTCGATGGTGCAAGGCATATCGTCGTTGGCGGCGACTATGCCTACATCACGACACCGCGCGGTGTTGCTGTCGTTAGCATTGCCGACCCCTTGCATCCTGCGCTGCTCACGGTCGTGCCGATCGAAGGCGCCCGGGCCACGGCGCTGCAGTTCCGCTATCTCTGGGTGACGAGCCCGCATGGCCTCGATGTCATCGACGTGACGCACCCGGCCAAGGCGCAGCTCGTGCCTGGCGCGCACGTCGAGTTAAGCGACGCTCGCCACGTCTATGTCGCCCGCACCTACGCCTACGTTGCCGATGGCGCCGACGGACTTGCCATCGTCGATGTCGAGCGGCCGCGCGCGCCCAAGCTTCTCACGCTCTACAACGCCGAGGGCAAGATGACCGATGCCACCGACGTCATCGTCGGCTCGACCAACGCTTCGCTTTTTGCCTACGTCGCTGATGGCGTCAACGGGCTGAAGGTGATCCAGTTGACTGCGCCAGACACGCAACCGAAGTTCTATGGCTTCTCGCCCGAGCCAAAACCGCATCTCATCGCCTACCGGCCAACCAGCTCACCCGCGATTGCCATTGCCAAGGGACTGGATCGCGATCGTGCCGTCGACGAGAGCGGCCACCAGATCGCCATTTTCGGTCGCATCGGCTCGCGCCCCTTTACCGAAGCCGAAATGCAGCACCTCTACCTCAATCCGGATGGCACGCCATTCACTGTCAGCGATAGTCCAAGCGCGGGGAAATTCATCAGCGCGCCTCTAGCTAGCATCCGCCCGGGAGCCAAACCATGAGTACGCGTCTGCGCGACGGACTGACCCATCGACTGCTGATCGCGCTTTGCGCAGCAGAGCTCCTCGTCGTAGGCGCCCTGGCGCACGCCGCAGAGCCAATGACGAGCGAACCCGTCATGCCAACGCCTGACATGCGTGCACCCCTGCCCTTGCAGGAGGCACTTTCCTGGCCGCTGCCTGATCACGACAGCGCCAAGGCCCTGGGCAATGTCACCTGCGCTTCAAGCACCTGCCACGGCTCGATCAAGCCGTGGAAGAACTCGCACGTCCTGCAAAACGAATACGTCACCTGGACCCACCTTGACAAGCACGCGCGCTCGCTCGAAGTGCTGGCCAACGAGCGCTCGCGAAAGATTGCGCAAAAGCTCGGCATTGGCGACCCGATGCGCGCCAAGATCTGCCTTGACTGCCATACCGATAACCGCGCCGAGGCAACGCGTGGCCCGCGCTACGACCCGGCCGATGGCATCGGCTGCGAAGCCTGCCACGGCGCCGCGGAGAACTACATCTCGAGCCATGTCGCGCCAGGCGCCACGCACGCCGACAACCTCGCCCACGGCATGTATCCGGTTGACGATGCCGCAGCACGCGCGAGGCTTTGCCTGTCATGCCATTTTGGCAATCGCGACAAACTCGTCACCCACAGGATCATGGGCGCAGGCCACCCGCGCATCTCGTTCGAACTTGAGACTTACTCGATGATCGAGCCTGCGCACTTCAGGCTGCGCTCTGACGATGCCCAGCACACCCTGCTTTTCGATGGCGCGCGCATCTGGGCGGTAGGACAGGCCATCGATGTCGAGAACCGCATGGATATCCTGCTTGACGTCAAGCGCAACCACGACGGCATCTTCCCCGAGCTGGTGCTTTTTGACTGCCACGCCTGCCATCACCCGATGTCCGATCTGCGCTGGTCGCAGCGCACCGCCTTCGGGCCTTCGCTCAGCCCGGGCGTGGTCAGGCTGAACGATTCGAGCATGCTCATGATGGCGGCGTTTGCGCACCAGCTCGACCCGGCTCTGGGCGAGCGCGTGCGCAATGCCGCCGCGGCGCTTGAGGCCGCGACGGCGGGCCAGGGCGATCTTGTCCCGGCCGCGCAAACCATGAAAACGCTCGCCATGGATGTCGCCCAGCGGATCGCCCGCACGCCCTTCGATCGCGCTATGCTGTATGGCACAACGCTGACCCTGATCGATGAGGGCTTGGCGGGCAACTATGTCGACTACGCGGGTGCCGAGCAGATGACCATGGCGATTTCGAGCCTGCTTGATTTCGGCAGCCGGGAGGGCTGGCTCGAAAATGGTGCCAACATCAACGCCCAGATCAGCGGGCTCGATTCGCTTCTTGCCAATGATGAGCACTATCCGCGCGAGCAGTTCCAGAACCGTCTCAAAACGTTGCGTGCCACACTGACGCGTCAGTCCTAGCTTTCAGTTCGGGGTCCGTTCATGCCTGAAAAATTCAAGATCGCTGTCATCGGTGCCGGCCCTGCCGGGCTTTCCGCCGCCGCCCGCGCTGCCGAGTCCAAGGTCAGCCACATCCTCCTCGAGGCTTCGCCGCATCCGGCCGATACCATCTTCAAATACCAGAAGAACAAGCACGTCATGGCCGAGCCGAGCGTATTGCCCTTGCGCGGCCCGATGCCGTTTGAAGCGGGCACGCGCGAAGCCATCCTTGGCGCCTGGGACAAGCGCCTTGCCGAGCTTGCCGTCAACATCAAGTACAACTCGGAAGTCAACGGCATTACGGGCGACAAGGGTGCGTTTCAGATCAGCGTTGCCAACGGGGAGAAGTACGAGGCCGAATTCATCGTGCTTGGCATCGGCTTGCAGGGCAACCTGAGAAAGCTCGGCGTTCCTGGCGAGGACCTGGAAGGCGTGCAATACCAGCTTGCTGATCCGGGCGAATACCTCGACGAGACCATCGTTGTCGTCGGCGCGGGCGACGCCGCCATTGAAAACGCGGTGGCGCTTGCAGCCCAGAACCGCGTCATCATGATCAACCGCAACGACGAGTTCGCCCGCTGCAAGGAAGGCAACCTGACGCTGATTACGAATTCGATCCGCGAGGAACGCCTCGAGTGCCGTTTCGGTACCCGTGCCGAAGCGGTCGAAATCAGCGCCGCGCGCGAAATCACCGGCAAGCCCCTGCGCTTTCTGTGCAAGACCGCGCATGGCGCCGAGACCATCGATTGCCATCGCGTCGTCGGCCGGCTTGGCGCAAGCGCCCCAAGAAAACTGGTCGAGGGCTTTGGCATCACCTTTCCGAGCAAGGATCCGAACTCGGTGCCCCAGCTTTCGGAGACTTACGAATCGAACCGCCCGGGCATCTATGTCGTTGGCGCTCTGGGCGGCTACCCGCTCATCAAGCAGGCCATCAACCAGGGCTACGAAGTCGTCGAGACGATCTGCGGCCGGCCGCTTGAGCCCGCCGACGAGCCGCTGCTCAAGGCCAAATTCATCAAGCTGCCAGGCAAGCCGTCGGTGTCGGAAACGCTCGCATCGGTGCGCGAGCGCATCAGCCTTTTTGCGCCGCTCACGACCTTGCAGCTGCGCGAGTTCCTGCTCGATAGCGAATTCCATGCGCCGCGCGAAGGCACCGTGCTGTTTCGGCGCAATGACTACACCAACAGCTTTTTCTCGATCCTCGCCGGCAACGTCGTGATTCAGCCAAGCGAGGACGATCCCAAGGCCGTGCCGATCACGCTTGGAGCAGGCGCCTTCTTTGGCGAGATGAGCCTGATCTCCGGCCGGCGCCGTTCGGCCACCGTCGTCGCGGGCAAGGATTGCGTGCTGATCGAGTCGCCGCGCCGCTCGATGCTCAGGCTTTTGGCCTCGCAGCCGGCGGTGCAGCGTGCCCTGGACCAGGTCGCGCTCAAGCGCGTCGTGCGCGCCTATCTGGCCACCACCCTGCCCGAGTCCGAACTCGACTTCCTGGTCGAGGGGGCCCAGCTCAAGCTGTTTAGCGCGGGCGAGGTGCTTTTCAAGGAAGGCGACAAGGCCGATGGCCTGTACCTCATCCGGCGCGGCTCGGTGACGGTGTCAAAGACGGTTGGCGAGCGCGAGGTCGTGCTGTCGTACGTTCCGGCCGGCAACTTTGTCGGGGAAATGGCCCTGAGTTCAGACGCACCGCGCTCAGCCACGGTGCGCGCTGCGGTGAACTCGGAGGCGATCGTGCTGATGGCCGGGCGCGTCATGGAGGTGATGTCACGCAACACCGTGGTTCGCAAGGCCGTCGACTCGCGCCAGTTCGACCGCATCCGCGCCAACGAGGCACAGGCCCCCGATGGCCGCAGTGGCGAGTTGATCACGTTCCTCGTTGGCCAGGGTATCGGCGAGGCCACCGACGTGCTTCTGATCGACGAATCGCTTTGCGTAAGGTGCGACAACTGCGAGACCGCCTGCGCTGCCACCCACGGCGGCACATCACGCCTGAACCGCGAAGCCGGGCCGAATTTCGGCGACATCCACGTGCCGACGTCGTGCCGCCACTGCGAGCATCCGCATTGCATGAAGGATTGCCCGCCTGACGCCATCCGGCGCGGCGCCAACGGCGAGGTGTTCATCACCGATGCCTGTATTGGCTGTGGCAACTGCCAGAGCAACTGCCCCTATGGCGTGATCCAGATGTCCTATGGCCATCATGGCCTGGGCGAGCGGCTGATCGCGCGCGTGCGCGAACTGATCCGTCCGAACGCACCCCACGTCGATCTGCACGCCAAAAAAGCAGTCAAGTGCGACATGTGCAAGAACCTCGCTGGCGGCGCGGCTTGCGTTCGCGCCTGTCCCACGGGCGCTGCCATTCGCGTCAGTCCGGAAGCCTTCATGCGTGTCACGGAAGAAGCCGCCGAGACCGACTGACGCAGTCAGGAGCGCGCTTTCCGGATCGCGCTTCTGGCGCCGGGTGCGCGAGGGCCGGCGCGCTGCGGCTATGATGCACGCTTTGGCCCGCCGCAAAGATGCCGATGCAGCACAAGAGCAAACCCCGCACGACGGTCATGGCGCAACGCCGCTCTGGCGGTTTCGAGGTGGCCAAGACCGGCCTTGATATTTTCGACTGGCGCGATCTCTATCACTTTGCCGTCACGCTTGCCTGGCCGTGGTTTCTGCTTGGCCTGTTTGGCGCCGAAATCGTCATCAATCTGTTTTTTGCTGCGCTCTATTCGCTAAGCCCGGGCAGCATTGCCAACAGCCAGTCGCTGCGCGATGCGTTCTTCTTTAGCATCGAGACGCTGGCCACGGTGGGCTACGGCACCATGGCGCCAGTGACGCTTTACGGACACATCGTCTCGGCCATCGAGATTGTCAGCGGCATGATCTTCACGGCGGTCGTGACCGGGCTCATCTTCGCCAGGTTTTCACGGCCGCGCGCGAAAATTGTCTTCGCCGACAACGCGGTCATCGCCATGGACCACGGCATTCGCACCTTGATGCTGCGCATCGGCAACGGCCGAGCGACCCTGCTGGCTGACGCGCGCGCCCACCTGACCTTGCTGTTGAAGGATTTGTCGCCGGAGGGCGTGCCCTTTCGCCGCGCCATCGATCTGGAACTGGCGCGCAGCCACTTTCCGCTTTTTGCGCTGACCTGGACGATTTCGCATGCCATCGATGCGACAAGCCCCCTGGCCGGGCTTGACCACGACGCGCTCAGGGCGCGTGACGCGCGCATCTTTCTGACCGTCGAGGCCCGCGACCCCTCGCTTGGCGCGACCGTCTACGACATCCAGGGCTACGACCTTGACCATGTACTATTCGACACGCGCTATGTCGACGCCGTATCTGCCGACGAGCAGGGCCGCGCCACGGCCGACATGTCGCGCATCAGCGCGGTCGAGCCCGACCCCGCCGCCACCGCGTCCTAAGCCATGGTCAGTGCCCGAACGCCCAAGCCAACGATATGGCGCATGCTCGCCTTGCTCCTCTTTTCGGCGTTTCTTGGCGCCTGCGCAATCCTGCCGCCGCACCCGAGCGAGCCGGTGACGCGAGCGGTCGAGCCCGATGCCAAGGCGCCGATCGGCGTGATTGCCAATGCCGCGCTAGGCGATGATCCGCGCTCGGGCTTTCGCCTGCTGCCGGTGGCCTGGGGCTCCTACCAGACGCGCATCGAACTGATCAACCAGGCCAAGCATTCGCTTGACCTCCAGTATTACCTGTTCCAGGGCGACGATACCGGGCGTTTCATGATGCGCGCCCTGCGCCAGGCGGCAGAACGCGGCGTGCGCGTGCGCATCCTCATCGACGATCTCTATACCTCAGGCGAGGATCCGCTTCTGAACGCGCTGAATTCCTTTCCCAACGTCGAAATCCGACTGTTCAATCCGTTTGCAGCCGGTCGCGGTGCGCTTTGGAGCCGCTTTGCATTTACCCTGTCACAAACCGGGCGCGAAGACCACCGCATGCACAACAAGCTATTTCTCGTCGACAACGAGGCCGCGGTTGCAGGCGGGCGCAACATCGCTGACGAGTACTTCATGCGCTCGGCGAACAATAACTTCATCGACACCGATATCTTTGCCATCGGACCCGTGGTGCAACAGCTCTCGGATATTTTCGATCGCTACTGGAACAGCGATTTCGCATTCCCGCTTAGAAGCGTGACGCTGGCCGAAGGAACCACCGAGGAACTGCAGCGGCGCTTTGACGAACTCACCATCTATGCCATCGCGCCGCCGCCAGAAGCCGTTCCCGACAGTGCGCGCAGCTACCTTAGCCTGCCCGAAGAGTTGCGCCGAGGCAGGATCACCCAGATCATCCACGCCAACGCCCAGGCCGTGGCGGATCCGGTCAACAAGGCCAGCGGTGCCAACCTGACCGACATCAAAGGCACGGTGACAAGCCATATCCTTGACATGATCGCAACGGCGAGACAATCGGTTGTCATGGCATCGCCTTACTTCGTGCCTGGCAAGGCTGGCTTGAAGCGCTTGCAGGAAGCCAGCGCCCGCGGCATCGACCAGACCGTCATTACCAATTCGCTTGCCTCAACGGACGAGCCGCTTGCCGAGATCGGGTACATCCGCTATCGGCGCGCATTACTTGAGGCCGGTGTCCACATCCGCGAGATGAGCCCGACGCTTGTCGTGAAAAGCGGCAAGCTGGGCATTTTCCACGGCTCCCTTGGCGCCCTGCACGCGAAGATCGCCGTCGTTGACGGCCACCTGGTCTATATCGGCTCGATGAATCTTGACGAACGCTCGGCCTTCGAGAACACCGAGCTTGGCCTCATCATCGACAGCAAGGAACTTGCCGACGAACTCGATGCCCGCACCGATCGCGCCAGCAGCTACGCGCTGCGCCTCGGCAAAAGCGGTGCGATCGAATGGGTCGCCGAGCAGAACGGCAAGGAAGTGGTTTTCGATGACGAGCCCGAAGCCGGCATCTGGACGCGCATCGAAGTCAAGTTGCTGGCGCCTTTCGTGCCGGAGAACCAGCTTTGAATCAGAGGATCTTCTTGATCAGGCCAAGCACCGTGTCGAGCCGCTTGCCATAGGGCGGGCGCAGGAGAAATGCGCCATTGACGGCCGACTGGTAGAACACCGGCTTTTCGCGGCTGAAGGTGCGAAATCCGAACTCGCCGTGATAGGCGCCAAAGCCCGAGGAGCCAACGCCGCCGAAGGGCTGGTCTTCCTGGTTGATATGCCAAAGCGTGTCGTTCACTGTCACGCCCCCTGACACCGTCTCGTACAGCACCCGATTGAGCGCCGCCTTGTCGCTGCCAAACCAGTACAGTGCAAGCGGCCGCTCATGACGATTGACGTAGGCAATCGCCTCGCCAATCGAGTTGCAGGCGACGATCGGCAAGACCGGCCCGAAGATCTCCTCCTGCATCAGCGCCATGTCGTCGTTGACGCCAAAAACCAGCCGGGGCTGCATGCGGCGGGCGCTGTCGTTTTCGCCTGCCTCGCCCAGCAGGACCACGCGGGCCCCGCGGTCTTTGGCATCGTCAACGAGCCGCCTGATGCGCGCCTCGTGCGCGTCGCTGACGATCGCGGTGTAATCGGGATTGCCCGAAATCGTCGGATAAAGCCGGCGCACAGCCAACTCTGCCTCGTGCAAGAACGCGTCTTGCAGGCGCTCTGGCAGCAGCACGTAGTCTGGCGCAATGCAGGTCTGGCCGGCGTTCAGAAGCTTGCCGAACATCAGGCTGTCGATCAGCTTGGCAAGATCTGCCGAGGCATCGATGATGGCGGGCGACTTGCCACCCAATTCGAGCGTCAGCGGCGTCAGGTTCTTCGCCGCCGCGGCAGCCACTTTCTTGCCAACGGCGGTCGAGCCCGTAAACAGCAGGTGGTCAAAGGGCAATTCGACGAAGGCCTGGGCGATCCTCGCATCGCCTTCGATCACGGTCAACTCGCCCGCATCGAAGTCGCGCTTGATCAGTGCTGCCATGAGCGCACTGGTCTTTGGCGTCAGTTCAGAGGGTTTGATCATCACGCGGTTGCCCGCGGCAAGCGCGGCTGAGGCGGGCACGAGGGCAAGCTGGATCGGATAGTTCCAGGGACTGACCACGCCAATCACGCCAAGCGGCTGGCGCAAGAGCCGGTTACGCGCCGGCAGGAACTGCAAGGCGGTGGGCACGTGCCTTTCGCGCATCCAGCGCCTCAAGTGACGCAGCGTATGTCGCATCGAGCCGATCGAGACGAAGACGTCGGCCATCTTGGTCTCGCTCCTCGAGCGGTGGCCGAAATCGAGCGCGACGGCGTCGGCCAGCGCTTCCTCGTTTTCCTCGAGCAGGCGAATCAGTCGCAAAATCCGGTCGCGCCTTTGTGCCAGCGACGGATAGGGTTCGGCGGCATAGGCGAGCTTCTGGGCAGAAAACGCCGCATCAAGCGCAAGATTCGGAACAATCGGAGCGTTCATGGGTCTTCCTCAACAGGTGACGCATTTTGCCTCATCGGCTTGCCAGGGCGCTGAAAAGCGCATAATTGGACAAGTTTGGCGGCGCAATGCCTGCCTTGCGGATGTACAGCAAGCATGGGCTCATTTATTGCTGAACCACGTGGGCCCCAGCACGCTAGACCGGTCCGGGCATTCCCGACCCGATAGTAGCCACAGCACATTTACTTGATCGAATAATTGGAGAACACAATGAAAAGCAAAAATATCCTCGTCGCCACTTTCGCGGCCCTGACACTTCTGGCCGCGGGTTGCACGACAACCGGCAATCCGGGCGGCGGCAGCCCGATGAGCAAGCGTGAGTCAATCAACAGCTCGTCGCAGGCGGCGCTCTCGCGCCTTTACGCCAATACGCGCGGCACGCATGAACTGGTCGCCAAGGCACGCGGCGTCCTGATCTTCCCGTCGGTGATCGCAGCCGGTCTTGGCGTTGGCGGCGAGTACGGCGAAGGCGAACTCCTGGTTGGCGGCGCACCCGTTGCCTATTACAGCACGGCGAGCGCTTCGTTTGGCCTTCAGGCCGGCGCGCAGTCCAAAGCCGTGATTTTCCTGTTCATGAACGAAGAGTCGCTTAACCGCTTCCGCAGCAGCCAGGGCTGGACGGCCGGCGCCGATGCAACCGTTGCAGTGCTGCAAGTCGGCGCCAATGGCGATATCGACACGGCAACGGCAACGGCCCCGGTGATCGGCTTTGTCGTGACCAATGCGGGCCTCATGGCCGGCGCAACGATCCAGGGCACCAAGGTCAGCCGCCTGGAAATCTAGCCGGAAACAGCCGTGCCCTGGCGGCACGGCAAAAACAGATCGGGCCGCATGCGGCCCGATTTTTTTTGCCTCGAAGCTGCTCTAGGAAGGCGAGTCGAGCGGTTTCATGAAGCGCATGGCAAAACGGTCGGTGGCGATCTTGGTGTCAAAAAAGGCGTGATCGCGTGGATCATCCGGATTGCGCCACGCATTGCTCTCGCCAACCAGCAAAAACCCGGCTTCGGTGAGTTCCTTCTTGACGAGGCCCTGGTCGACGCGGTGCAAGGTCTTGCCATCGGCGGCGCCGCTGCCGGGCCTAGCCGAATGGTCGATGACCACCAGCATGCCGCCTGGCTTTAGCGCATCGAAGAGATACCGGTTCATCTCCTTGCGATCGACCGCCATGTAGGTGATGTCGTGGTAGGCCAGCACGATCGTGATCAAGTCCAGCGGCCTCGCCCCAAGCGGCACCGGGTCACCCGGGGCGCGCTCGGCAATGGTGACATTGGTCATCGCGCCGAGCCGTGCCTTGATCGGTGCCTTGGCCTCTTCAACCTGGGCAAAAACGTGACCCCCGGGGCCGACCGCGTGCGCGAGAAGCTCGCTCGTGTAGCCCGCACCTGCTGACAGGTCCAGCACCCGCATGCCAGGCTCGACGCCCGTGAATTCGAGGAACTCGAGCGGCTTGCGCGTTTCATCCATCTTCCGGTCTTCATCGCTTCGCGATGGATCAGAAACGATGCTTTTGTAGAGTGCCTCGTCGGCAGGCGTTGCCGCCTTCAGCGGGGCTTGCGCGAGGCCAAGGACAAGGGGCGCAGCAAGGAGGAGCTGCAGGATGCGCGCAGGCACGCGCCGGCGCGCCAGGGAATCAAGGGAAAGCGTCATTGACTACTCCGAAAGAAACGACCGGAAAAACGCCAGGTGCCAGTGCACGAGGCGTTTTGACTCATCATGATTGACATTAGATATGTCTTTTAAATCATTGATATACATCATATTAGTATGTGGTCGAGCGGCGCCGCTTCGGCCTGCGGCGCCCGCTCGCCGTGACCCAATCGAAATCGACCGGTCGAAAACCGCCTAGACGGCGACGTCGAGCTTGACCGAGATATTGCCGCGCGTTGCGTTCGAGTAGGGGCAGACCTGGTGGGCCTTCTCGACCAGGGCGGTTGCCTCGCCCTTGTCCATGCCCGGAAGCAGGACATGCAGTTCGACCTCGATGCCAAAGCCCTGGGGAATGGCGCCAATACCGACCTTTCCGGTAATAGACGTATCCGCTGGCAACGGCGTTTTTTGCATCGACGCCACGTGCTTCATCGCGCCGAGAAAGCAGGCGCTATATCCCGCCGCGAAGAGCTGTTCCGGATTGGTGCCGCTGCCGCCGCCACCGCCCAGCTCGCGCGGCGTCGAAAGCTTGACGGTGAGCGCGCCGTCAGACGATTTGGCTTCGCCTTCACGGCCGCCGGTGGCTTTGGCTTCTGCGCGATAGAGAACTTTTTCGATATGGTCCATATGCAAATATCCTTGAATTTTGTGTGGCGAAGACGGAAGGCTTGGCGGTGCCACAAGCCGCGAAGCTGTTATACCCGATTATGGAATGGCTCATCACTTGATCACGGCCACGCGCGAGGTGACCGTCCTGGTCAGCCGCAAGGTGCTCAAAATCGCTGCCGCAAACGCGAAACATGCTGCGGTGACAAGCGCGGCAACCGTGCCATTGTCGGCGAAAAGATTGAAAATCAGCGCCACCAGGGCAGCACCGATGGTCTGGCCCATGAGCCTCGCCGTTCCCAGCATGCCACTTGCCCCGCCGCTGCGCTCAGGCGGCGCCGAGGAGAGAATGGCGCGATTATTGGGCGACTGGAAGAGCCCGAAGCCCAGGCCGCAAAGCGCCATGCGCCAGGCGATCGAGACGACATCGGGATGGCTTGGCAGCAGGGCTAGCGCCAGAAGGCCGCAGCCCAGGGCGACAAGCCCGATGCCGCCAAGAAGTCCGGCGGGATAGCGATCAGAAAGAATTCCGGCAAGCGGCGCGACGATGATGATCACAAGCGGCCACGGCGTCATGAGCAGACCGGTCTCGACCTGGCTGCGGCCAAGTCGCAGCTGAAAATAAAAGGGCAGGCAGACGTAAGCGAGCATCTGGGCCGTGAAGGAACAAAACGACGTCACGATCGACAATGCGAAAAGCGGACGGGCGAGCAGATCGAGCGGCAACAGCGGGTTCGTGCGCTTTAATTCGCGTCTGACAAAGACGCTTCCGACCGATAGTGCGCAAATCATCAGGGCGGCCACGCGCGCGCGCGGCTGTTGATGGGCGAAGGCATCCATGGCGAGCAAGAAGGTGCCGAAGGTGATGACATTGAGCGCAGCCGAAATGAAATCGAAGCTGCCAGCCGCGCGCCTGGACGACGGCAGAAAGCGCCAGCCAAGAATCACAGCGACAAGACCCAGCGGCACATTGATGGCAAACAGCCAGCGCCAGGACGCAAGCGCCAGCACAGCCGACGCTATCGTCGGCCCGATTGCCGCAGCCACGGCCACGACCGTGGCATTCAGGCTCACCCCGCGTCCAAGGTGCGCGCGCGGAAAGATCATGCGCACAAGCGCGATGTTGACGCTCATCACGCCTGCAGCGCCCAGTCCCTGAACGACCCGCGCCAGGGTCAGTTGCAAAAGGGTTGCGGAACTTGCGCAGGCGAGCGAGGCGATGGTGAAGACGATCAGTCCGCTCAGGTAGACGCGCCGGTAGCCGAGCAGATCGCCAAGCGAGGCCAGGGGCAGAAGCGAGACGGTGATCGCGAGCTGATACGCGCTCACCACCCAGATCGATTCCGCAGAGGTTTCGTGAAAGTGCGTGGCAATCAGGGGAAGCGCGATATTGGCGATGGCACTGTCAAGCACCGCGAGGCTGATGCCAAGCGCAATCGGCAGCAAGGCAAAGACCCGCGCGGGCATGGGGATGCCATCGGGCTGGAAGTCTTCTGGATCGTCGGCAAGCGCCATCGCAAAGGCAGCAAGCCGCCTGGAAGTCGAAGCACTTCAAGTCTAATCGACCCAGCGCCTGAGCGTTTCTGCGAGCCTGCCGTTGGCCTTCTGGATGCGCAGCCATTGATTGACGTATTCGAGCCAGGTCGGGTCATCGCGCGGCACGAGATAGGCCTTCTCACCGAACAGAAACGGCTCGGGCGCTGCGACCTGGCACAAGACGCCGGGATGGCGCTTGACCTGCTGGCGCACCTCGCTTGCGTCGGTAATCATCACGTCCGCGCGATTTGCCGCGATCTCGTCGAAAATCGTGGCATTGTCGGCAAAAGTGATGACGCTTGCCGCCTTCAGGTGCGCCAGGACGAAACGCTGATTGGTCCCGCCGGGGTTGACGATAACACGCACGCCGGGCCGGTCGATCGCGGCAAGATCATCAAAGCGCTGTGCACTGTCGCAGCGCGCGATCGCCGTCTTGCCATCGGCGAGATACGGTGCCGTGAACGAGCCATAGCGCTCGCGCTCGAGGGTCAGCGAGATGCCGCCCATGGCCACGTCGCAACGCCGTTCCTGTACGTAATCGGTCAGCGACTTCCATGGCGTTTGCACCCACGCGATCCTGGCCCCTAGCGATTGCGCAAGCGATGCCGCCATGTCGATGTCCGCGCCTTCAAACGCCGCGCCATCGGCGCTGTACGAGAAAGGCCGGTAATCACCGCTGGTGCATACCCTGAGCACGCCGCGCTCGATGACGCCATCGAGAATCGACGGGGCCGGCGCTGCGGCATGCGCTCGGGAAAGACAGGCGCCGATGAGGACGAACATCACGCGGGCAACACAGGTTCGAAGTCTCACGGCGCCCCTCCTCAGATTTTTGCGCGCAGATCGATCACGCGCCTGGCCTTGCCCACCAGGGTGCGCTCGATGGCGTCGCAATCGAGCACCTCGATGCCCGCCGTGACCCCGGAAATTTCCTTGATGCGCCGTGATAGTTCCTCGGCAGCCAACGCGCGCGAGGCCGGGCTTGCGCCACTGCGCAATTCGACTCTCACCGTCAGCGTGTCGAGGTGTCCTTCGCGTGCGACGACCAGCTGGTACTGCGGGGCCAGCGGCGACGTGGCGAGAATCAGCTGCTCGATCTGCGAGGGAAAGACGTTGACGCCGCGGATGATCAGCATGTCGTCAGAGCGCCCGGTAATGCGGTCCATGCGGCGCATCGGGCGCGCACTGGCTGGCAACAGTCGCGTCAGGTCGCGCGTGCGATAGCGGATCATCGGCATGGCCTCGCGCGTCAAGGTGGTTAGCACCAGCTCGCCAAAGCTGCCCTCAGGCAGCACTGCACCTGTCACCGGATCGATGATCTCGGGATAGAAATGGTCTTCCCAGAGCACCGCGCCATCTTTGGATTCGACACACTCTGAGGCCACCCCAGGACCCATGATTTCCGACAGGCCATAGATGTCGAGCGCATCAATATTGGCACGCTCCTCGATTTCGGCGCGCATCGCCTCGGTCCAGGGCTCGGCCCCGAAAATGCCGCGCTTGAGGCTGGTCTTGCGCGGATCGATGCCAACCCGCTCCATCTCCTCGATCAACACCAGCATGTAGGACGGCGTCACCATGATGACATCGGGCTTGAGATCGGTGATGAGCTGGACCTGTTTTTCGGTTTGGCCGCCGGACACCGGCAGCACGGTGCAGCCAAGACGCTCGGCGCCGTAGTGGGCGCCAAGGCCACCGGTAAACAGCCCGTAGCCGTAGGCGACATGAACCAGATCGCCGCGGCGTGCGCCGGCCGCGCGCATCGAGCGCGCCACCAGGTCAGACCAGTGGTCAAGATCGGCAAGGGTTGAGGCGACAATTGTTGATTTTCCTGTCGTGCCACTTGACGCATGGACGCGGGCGACCTCCTGCCGCTTCACGGCCAGCATGCCAAAGGGGTAGGCAGCCCGCAGCTGCGACTTGTCAAGCAATGGAAAGCGGGCGAGATCCTCAAGGCACGACAGGTCCGCCGCGGACACGCCTGCAGCGGCGAAGGTCGTGCGAAAGTGGCCGACGTTCTCGGCGCTCGCCAGCGATCGCTTCAGGCGCTCGAGCTGCAGCGCGCGAAGCTGACTCAGGCTCATTTTCTCGGCATCATCGAGTTCGAGCGCGGCAGGCGCATGGCGTGCGGGTCTGATCGCGGCTTTCAAGGTTTCAGCCCTTCGATCACGGCACGGGAAAGCCGTGCCGACCTGCCGCGAAAGAGCGCGACGAGCCGGCCATCGGCAGCGGTCACTTCGATATCGTAGACACCCAGCCGCTTGCCTTGCACGCGCATCGTGGCCGTCGCATTGAGAACTTCGCCAAGCTCGCCTGGCGACACAAAATCGATGGTCGCCGCGGCCGCGACGGCAGCCTGATTACTGCCGTTGCAGGCCAGGGCAAAGGCCGTATCGGCGAGCGCGAAGAGCAGACCACCATGACAGCTGCCGTGGCCGTTAAGGTGCCTCTCGGTGATGGCCATCGATACCGTGACCTGTTTGTCGTCGACGAATTCAAGCCGGATGCCAAGCAGCGCCGAGGCCAAATCCCGCAGCATCATCTCGCCTGCCACGCGCCTTGCGACGTCGGCGGGCTCAAGTGCTGTGAGATTTGCGCCAGGGGTCATCACGACTGCTGATCGTAGTCGAGCTCGAGCTCATCTGAGACCGGGAAGCTCTGGCAGCAAAGGACGAATCCGCGCGCCACTTCGTAGTCTTCAAGCGCGAAATTGGCGTCCATCTCGACCTTCCCGGAAATGCGTTTGCAGCGGCACGTGGAGCATACGCCAGACTTGCACGAGAAAGGAAGGTCGATGCCCTGGGCGAGTGCTGCATCGAGCACGCTCAAGCTGTCCCGTGCCATCGAAAACCTGCGCGCCTGGCCATCAAGCCGGATCGTCACGTGGCACTCCCTGGCAACGGCGCTGCGCGCGCTTTGAGGCCGGCTCGCCAGCGCAGCGGTGCCAAACAACTCGGACTTGATGCGCTCGCGAGCAAGCCCGGCTGCAAGCAACGCCTTCTGGCATGCCTCGATCATGGCGTACGGGCCGCACAGGTAGGCGCCGTGCAGCTGCCTCGCATCGATCACTGTCGCGCACAGCGCCTTGATCTTGTCGTAGTCGATGCGGCCGTCAAACAACGGCACCTGGCTGTGCTCGCGACTGAGCACGAAAAGCAGCGACAGCCGCTTAAGGAAACGGTCCTTGAGCGCGCCCAGAAGTTCGCGAAAAATCACGCTTGCAGACGACCGGTTGCCATAGAGCAGCGTGACGTGGCTTTCTGGTTCGGACTCGAGGATGCTGCGCACCAGCGATATCACAGGCGTGATGCCGCTTCCTGCCGCAATGGCCAGGTGATGGCGCCTCGCGAGCGGATCAAGATCGATGACGAACTGGCCACTTGGCGGCATGACATCGATGGTCATGCCAGGCACCAGCGTCTCGTGCACGTAGCCTGAAAAGATGCCTTCGTCGACGCGCTTCACGACAATTTGCAGTGGCTCGCCAGGAACGCTGCAAAGCGAATACGAACGTCGTTCTTCGCAGCCACCGATGACCGCGCGCAGGGTCACGTGCTGCCCCGGCCTGAACGTGAATTCGGCCCGCGCCGCCTCGGGCAGCTCGAACTCGATCAGGTTCGCGTCACGCGTGAGCGGCACGTGCCTTGCGATGCGAAGCGGATGAAATCCGAGGGCCATCAATGCGGCTTGAAATAGTCAAAGGGCTCAAGACAGTCAAGGCAGCGATAAAGCGCCTTGCAGGCGGTGCCGCCGAACTGCGCGAGCAGGCCGGTGCGCAGGCTGGCGCAGCGCGGACAGGCCACGGCGCGGCCAGAGCGGCCATCGATCCAGGCAACCTGATGCGGTGGCGCAATGCCGCCTAGGGCAAGATGGTCACGGCCGCTCGCCGTGATCCAGTCGCTGCTCCACGCCGGCGACAGGACGCGCTCGGTGCGTACGCGGCAAAAGCCGGCAGCC
>Ga0116229_10005015_pt1 | contig 21681 bp, 17 predicted proteins | sample S1TSphgellanicum_3_FD_87313 | JGI IMG/M metagenome (GOLD analysis project Ga0116229, IMG submission 87313) | Host-associated microbial communities from peat moss isolated from Minnesota, USA - S1T2_Fc - Sphagnum magellanicum MG | ecosystem: Host-associated > Plants > Peat moss > Unclassified...
AGCAGGTTTTTCTTTCTTGCTCTTTAGACTTAGCCTGCTTGTCCTTGTGGGAATCTTGCAGGCAAGCAGAGGCAGAGGCTGAGAGGTTTGGAGTGGGAGTCACACAGGAAGCCCAAGACATTTTTGATGCTTTGTCTAAAACGTAAGTCCTCATTTACTTTCTGTAATTCATTATTTCCTGCCATAGACTTGGCTGGATCTGGAGGAGAGTGAAGCAGAGAGCCTTCTTCCTCATTTACTCAAGTCCTTGTTAGTGTGTATTTTAGTGACTTTTTTGGGCTGGACTTTTATTGCCTGCTACACATAGGGTCAATGGATATTAGTGTCCAAGAAGGTTGACAAGCCATTGGAATTCAAGAATGACTCTCATGTTTCTCTAACTTGGCATCTTCTTAATGCTTGGTCAAACTTCTCATCTTAGGACTCATGCTTCTATGCAAAGTTTTACTTTCTGTCAGTATTTGAGTGCAGCTAACACTGGTATGGTGGTGAACAGGCTTCCAGTTAGATGGGAGAAAACTGCAATACTGGTAATGAATGAAGTGCGTGTGAGTCATCCTTATCTTCCTGATGATGTCATTGGTGGCCCACCTGCTGCCAATGAGCGAGTCCGAAAAGTGGTAAACTCTTGTTTATCCCATGCCAGGATTCTGCTTTCTATTGCCAATTTTTAGGGAGCTGGTAATATGAAGCCCTGAACTAAGCCTCAAATAGTCTGTAACAGGACTTTCGTTCAAAGTGAGTATGGAAAATAGTCTGGAGAATTCCTTGTGCCCTGCTCAGTGAAGTAGCGCATCTGACATGTTTGTTTCTCAATGATTATTCACCCGTGCAAGCATAATCCTTGCAGGGGTGAGCAGTAGATGATACTGGTCGCTTTGTCAGACCACTGTTATGGCTATGAAATGATCCTCTGTGGATGAACCATGCATCCACAGTTGAATTTCACATTGTCACTCTGAGTGATCTATCTATGAGTTTTCAATGAACATATCTGCAAGCAAATATGCTCTTGTGGTTGTACTTTGGTGAATCAATAGTTTGACCCTTCTCCAGCTCAGTACTTAATGTGTTTTCATCTGCTGGAGTTTATATGACTTGAATGGGTGTGTTTTGCAGTTGGAATTGGAGAGGAAGAGGTTACACTCACGAGTCAATGGATAAGAAGGGTGTGACGGAAGAACTTCTGGCAAGCCTCTCCTATGTTCGTGGGGTTTTGTGGAGGGTGGGCAGTGGCAAACTTCCAGTCTTCACTTCTGACCCCTCAGCCACAAAGGTGGCCAGCTTTGCATCCAAGTTTTGTTGCTCAAATTTTTAGGGGTAGCTTTCTGACCAGTGACATGTTGCCATGTGAGTTGTTACATGAGTTATTGGATTCCCTTGGCCTGCACTGATTTGATGCAGAATGTGTTACATTCTTAGCATTCTTCATTTACATTATTTTCTTTTCAATTGCTTGTTGGTGGGTGTCCTGAGAGAATTGTTGTGGGTTTGTTGCAACTCAGCTGAAAGCTGTCATGTGCATCATCTCCAAAAATCTGCATTGCAGGTTGGTTTGATAATCCACTTGGAGTTCTTAAACACCAAGAAATGCTTTTCTGTGCTGCAGGCCATGTGAAAGCTTGTGATGAATTCAGCCATTCATGGTCCTACTCCATGGATATCTCTTGTGCACATCGGCAACCAGTTGATTAAGTTTCATGTTGTAGGAGGTACCTAGAATGTGGAGAATCAAGACAAAAGGGGGCTTTAGTTGAGTTTCACTTCTGCTGTGATGAATAAAACTCATGCTGATTTCCTTGTGAGTATATGGTGCAATTTTTGCTGATTATGTGCATGCATCTTGCCTCTATCTTTATAAAGATACTTTTCATTTTTAGAGCTGTCTCTCGTAAGAGGGCTGAGAAGGGTTGTAGGCCTTGCAAAATCTTATGAAAGCTCAATTGGTGTTTGGAAGCATAACCTGGCTGTGAAGCATGACTTGATTCTTTCTATTTTGTGCTTTCCACATTTTTATTCTTGCAGGATTGGGGTTCAGCCAAATTGTCAACAATGAGGCTGATGTGGGTACCCAGTGTGGTATTTGAAGTCTTGTTGTGATGTGGTTGATTTTACTCTCTTAGATACAGTTGGCTGGCTGTCCTTGAGCTGTCTGTGTTTGATGAAAATAGCTTTGGTGTGTGTCCATGCCATTCCTTTTTGTTTGTTAGCATTTCGAGTTTATCACATCCCTGTCTTCAATTCTCTTGAAATCTCTATTAATCTCAACACTCATGTGGTTATTTCAGAACATCACTACAGATGCCAGTTGAGAGGATTTATGTAGTATATCAAGCTATCTTATTGAGTGGAGACTATTGCCATCTTTGGATCCATTCCTTGCTGGCCAATTGCAAACATGCCCTTTCCTTGCATGCTTGGATTGTATTGGGTCACATGTCATTTGTAGTTGTCTGACTGCAGACATACATTGTGTATGCCTACTAAATGTTTTTGAGCATCCTTGGCATGTGTTCTATCCTTGTCGTGGCAGGTACTCTATCAGTGTCTTACCAGAAAACCCTAGAACCTCAAAAAAAACAGGTACATTAAAGTTCTTCTGGTGTTGTGTTTTGGTGTTCATTTTCTATAACCAAGAAAGTTGCATTGTGAGGAGATTGTGCAGAGAGGAGGAGGCAAAAGTCCAAGAGGGAAAAATAAGGGAGCATTGCAAGTCCAAACAGCAGAACAACAACAGATGTTCAAACTGAAAGGTCAGAGCACCAAAACTTTGCTGCGCTGTGTCTAATTTTTTGGGAGCAGCATTTCTAAGACCCAGAAAGCTTCTCTTAAATTTTATTTATTTATTTATTGGAGTGTCAAGATTCATTAGGGAAAATATGCATGAAGCTTTGCAGATTATTCTATTCTGTTTTTGTCACTGGGAATGACCTTTCAACGATGTCCCTGCACATTTCATGACATTTTGTGACAGTGGTATTTATTAGTTAATGTTGAAATAAACGGGGATTTTATAAAATACCTAGACTCAAATTGCATGTTTTGAAGTGATGGGTGATGTTTTTTTCCATTTTGTCTTTCATTGACGAGTTTGCTATCCAAGTGGCAGATATCCTTTGTGAGGTTGCACTTCCCTTGCCATACATTCCGGCTGGGAGTATAAATGGAAAGGTATGTTCTCTATTTTCTGTGACAACTTTCAATCTAATTGTAAGTGCTTCAACCATTGTTTGCAATTCATACTCAAGGAAGATTTAGCTTGGTGTGAGTTATAGCAAAAATGTACAGCTAAAATTATTTCAATCCTTGTGGTATACTTCTAAAATCAACCATCTTATGTTGGTGTCGTGTCTAAGTGACATTTGCACACCCATATCACGATTGGCCCAAGGGGGCCACATACATCACATTTTATATCATGAAGTCAGTTTGTATGTATTGATGTATTATGACATGTGATGATTGCTACTCAGTGTGTGAGTGCAAGTTGTAGTGACCAATTCAAAAGTGCCATATGGCAATGTTACAATGGCTATAAGCATAGGTATTACTTGTTATTTGTGTGGTGATTTGTGTTAAAACAGGTATCAATAACCAGCATTATTCACATCCACGGTGTTTGGACATGTTTCGGAGTTTGGGCCTGCGTGAATGAACCAGCAATACCCACCAGTGGACCAAGTAGGATGGATGGATGGATGGATGGATGGTGTGTGGACAAGAAAAACTTTTTCCATTGTACCTGTTAGATATTGATATATATTTTGATATGTGTAAGGTATATGTGCACTTAAGAAATTGAGGTAAAGCACTAAACACTTAGGCTATTTTGCCTTAACTAGAAGCCGATATTATGCACACACAAATCATTATTATTCTTTACCAGTCATATTGGTACATGTTGAGAGGCTTTTTGTGTGTAATAATCTATGGAAGCTACATGTGCTACTTATTATTTTTCATCAATTAAATCTGATCAAACACATGCCTACCTGTTCAGTACCTGTTGTAGGCCAACTTATTGGGTGCTTAGAACATCCCCACTAGTGCTCAGTATGTGACCCTGCACATTAAAATCAGATGAAGAAAAGTCATAGGGCACTTGGAGAACATTTGTAGTGTATGTGGAGGGCACCTTTGATCCATCAATTTCACTCCTAGACATTGGGATGGTTATTATGCCTACTCCTCAAGGATGGGAGGGAAATTATGCCTAATTGTAGGGGTAAGAATCCTCCCACTATTGAGGAGTAGGCATAAGAACCCTCCCATTCATACTCCTTGTGATCTACATAGGTTTGGTTCATGATAAATTTTGCCTTGTGCTTTAAGAAAGATGATGGCCATGGGTGAGGAACATTACCAAAATGTGGGGCCAGAGGATAGCCTGGTCTGGCCCTGCATTTTGGGAATGTCCCACACCCTAGGGCTTTACCCTACACAAAATATGCCAGTTTAGCTTAGGAAAATGGTTTTGCTCTTGCATATGTGCTTTGTTTTCTGAGGCTGAAAAAGGCGCAGCAAAGCTGTGCAGCTGCTCGAGAAGAGTGTAATAAATATGATCTGACTGCTGCTCCCTGTTTTTGATTGGCCAAACATTAACATTTGTGGTAAATGATTATGCCATTTTTCTGTTCATGTTAAAAAGCATAGTAGGCTGATGTGATGTTTGTCGCTCTTGCTTGTGTCACATCACTCGCATATGACATCATAATCTTTCAGGGTAGAAGATTAGGCTACTAGAGTATAATATCATGATTGGCATGTCTCTCAATCATTCACCACACCAATGTTAGCCTTATGGAATAGGCTCATGGCTGCCCGCTATGCTGGGTGTTGCCACTTGTCTTGCCAAGGTGGCTTACCCAGCATAATGGGCAGCTGCTTGCCCGTTCCATAATAGATAATGATTGGTCCAGGTGGTTTCCCACTAGTAGTGGTTCCCACATATTTGCAGTTGCAGTTTCAGTTTTATGGGTGGGGTTGTGAAAAATAGTAAAGAACTAAACTTGGATGTAAGAAATATTTTGGCAAGGTCACATACTAAGCACTGGTGGGGGATGCTGTTAAGCTTTGACATGCTATTTGAATAAGGTGCAATCCAATGTTGGTGAGGTCTGGCTGTGATTGTTTAGTGTTCACCAGGGCTGGGGTTTAGGGTTTAGCATATTAGATATGATAAACACGGGTAGAGGCCTATATATGGCAAAGAGGGGGGGTGGACTTGCTCGAAGAGTATAAACTTCATCACAATATTTTAAATGAGGAACATCCATTAATAATTAGTGTTAAACTCAATGAAAATGAGTTTGGATTGGTGTAAATACAAAAAAATATATTATTGTGCTCATAAGGAAAAAAATCTATAAATTAAATCAAAATTAAAATTTAAATGAATTTCTCGCCCACAGTGATTGGTTGCAACTCAAATGCTATTGAGTGGCTGGTCACAATGATTGGTCCACATATGATATTTAACCCTCTCCTTCAATGTATCTAGTCTCACATTTGTAAATAGTCTAATGAGTGAACATGCAAAAACTCGACGAATCCTCACACATTGTTCCTTTGCTTTTGGAGCTTGCAATGCCTTAGAAATTGCTTAATTTGATAGAGGAATGGGGGGGAAGAAGAAGATATGGGGTGTTTGGTGTAACGGTTTTACATTGTCCATATCAAAAGATACATTCACCCATTTGTTTGGTGCATGAGGGTTGGGTTGGGTTGGGTGGGGTGAGGAATTATAAGGTTGTCGGACTTTTTTCTTGCCTTCGAGAAAACTAAAAGGAGAAGAACTAAGGGTACCTACTAGCTTGCATTACGGCACCTAGTACCTACTAGAAAGAAGGAGAGGAGTTAGGAAAGGGAGTTTTGTGATGCATGTGAGTGGTAGAAGTAGGCTATCATTACTAGATTTTGTAATTGGGAAGAAAAGAGAGCATCTTCTACCTAAGAGAGAGGCCAAAGGTGCTTGGCCATTCTCATAAGTAGAGCATTTGTCCCCAAAGGGATTGGTGGGTGGTGGTGGTGGAAAATAGCCAAGTTTACTATCATATATTAAAAAAATGATATGTTTTTATATATTTTTCTATTTGGGTTTTTTTCCCCAATTTTGTGATATCTTAAATTTGGCCGTTTTTTTCCAAAAAAATAGAAAAATTAATGTATTATACCTGAGTTCTTTTATTCTCATAATTCTGATTACATGAAAGTGGCTAATATATATATCCAGTGATTTTTGAGGGGTGATTTTCTGCTATTTTTCAAAAGTTGAGAGAAACCTGAATTTTATTATTTTTTTCCCCAATGTGAAATGTGTTTTGTTAGAAATTAGCCACTTTTGTGCAATCAGAATGATGATACAAAAAGAACTCAGGTATAATAAATTAATTTTGCTATTTTGTTGGAAAAAAATGGAAAAACTTTAGACATAAATTTATTTTTATTTTTTAAAAAAAAACACACACACACACACACACACACAACCACCAAATAATTTTTTAATAAATTATTATTAAAATTATTTTAAAGGAAAATTATATATTAGAAAATTAAATTTTAAAAAAAAATACCACCTTCCACCGATCCAGCCACAGCATATTCATCATATCATGTGACAAACACACAAATCTAGCCTAGAGCCTAAATTTAAAAAATAATAAATCATAAATAATAATTATAAAAAAACTGGAAGACAACCGATTGTTTAGATGATGAGTGTGGCAAAACATTTTTCACCGAATGCAAAAAAAATAGCTCTTACACACAAAGTTGCTCACATTATAACACAACATGTTGAGTGCTGACACCAATCAGGGGAGAGGGAGAAACAATGAAGAAAATGCGCATATACACTTACGCAATGTATGTAAGAAGTAAGAAGAATGAATGAAGTCAACGAGAATGTCACAATGTGTAAAGCAAATAGAAACGAAAGTTGTTAACAAAAAAAGTTGTTCCCGGACTCATGTTTTTTGTTGCAGCTTTTGCAGTGTTCTGTTCTGTTCTGGGAGATCAAGATTCTTAACAATCCCCCAATCCTAAGTTAGCTACTCTACTAGTGTTGTTGTAGTTGTTGTTGTTGTTAAGAAAACGTAAATCGCACAACCCATGTTGGCTGGTGTGGTGCAGCGCAGCGCATCATTAACGGCACATCATCATCAAATGTGTAGCGTAAACATGCGCTTCTTTACTTGTTGACAAGTTTTTTGAAATTGCCCTAAAACGCAATCAATCGGTGTAAAAGTACTTTCCAAAGTCTGAAGAGGATCATGAAACAGACATGATTTTTGTGAGACAAATTTTTTTGGTGGGGGAAGGAAAGAAAAGTTCTGGACAACACAATGCAAATTGGAATCTAGCTAACTTGCTATAAACTATAAACTGGTGTTGTGTGTAGGGATTTTTTTATTATTTTTTTTTAAAAAAAATTTCAAGGTTTTGAAAGTTTGGTGAAATTTTCCAAAAAATTTTAGCAATTTTTTAAAATAATTTTACACTTTAAAAAAATTCTAAGGGTTTTCTTTTGGGTGGTCAACATAGTGTGAAAATTCACCACCATAAAAAAAACCACTGCTTATGTGGGTATTTGATTTGTTAATAATCCCTAGTTATTTGTTGATAACCCCTCGTTCTGGAAATTTTTAAATCAAAGAAACTGCCAGTTTCAATTTTCTGGGAAAACAATTCAAATTTTTAAATTATAAATAATAATAGTAATAATAATAAAACACTCTGGTTCCAGTTATTTCAAAAACTCAGAGAACCTGGGGTCTTCATCAAAGAACCGCCCTGCTAACCGGACAGCGGGTTTGGTGCCATTTTGGCCGGTTATTGGATTGTTTTCATAGCTGCCGAAACCCGGCTAGGTTATTTCTTTATATATACATATATAAATAGTGGGTGTCATTCAGGTTATCAATATCTAAAAAATTGGGTGCCAGTTAGGGTAGCAGTATTCTGGGATAATAACCATCGGTTATGCATTTAAGGGTTAGGTTTTCAAATACCCAGTTGATAACCGCAGCTCAACATGCCAGTTATAGGGTTTCTTTTTAAGGATTTTGTGATGTAGTCAAAGTGGCAATCATCCAGAAATTAATTTAGCCAAATTTGGCTACATACTAGATATGAAAATAGACCCCCCCCCCCCTAAAAACAAAAACACCTTTGATATTCTTGGCTACCTACTGGAAATTATCATAAAAAATCTGGCAATTTGGATTTTTATTTTTTTTCCCTTCACAATCTGGCGAATTTGGTTCATTTTTTTCTATGAAAAATCATTTGTAGAGGTTGAAATCATATTTTTCAAGTCAAATTTTTTGGGGAAAATTTGTTAATAAAAGAAATGTTGGTTGAGGAGAATTCTTATGCCTACTCCTTGAGAGGGGAAGAGTTTTTTGTGCCCTCTCCTTAAGAGTGGGCGGGGGTGGGGGGAGAGAGCTTATGCCTATTTTACTAGATAGGCATAAGATCACCCCTTAAGACTAGACATAAGATCCCTCCCACTCTTAAGAAGTAGGCCTACTTTTTATAAGGGCAATATTCATTGACATGGGGTGCCATCCAAATACAATAGGGATTTTTTTTTTGCATGCTTTAGGTTTTATTAAAAAATGTTTTACTCTTGAGATCGCTTAGTATTAGGGTTTTTACTTCTCTTTTCTTTTTACTTGGATTGATGTTTTCTTTTTGGGGAGAATTTTTGCATTTTTTAAATGTGAAAAATGTGATTTCAACACATACAAATGATTTTTACGAAAAAAAAAGGGGCTTTATTTCGCCAAATTTCAATTTCTAATTGTCATATTTATACAATAGGATATGCAAGTAACCACAATATAAAATGATCATTATTAAATTTTTCACTTTCATATGTGGTTTACAACCAAATTTGGCTAAATCTTCATGAGGATGATCACCAATTTGGCTATGTCACAAAATTGAAAAAAGAAAAGAAAAAACCTTGACTTGGATGATTGTTTCTTGGAAAATATTTTTAAATGTGTTAGTTAAATAAATGGTGAATTTGTAGGGTGATAAAAAAATTAATATTTTGACAAATTATTTTTGAGAAAAATAAATATATTTTCTTTTATCAAATGTTAGTACTTCTTACACCTTTTCACACCAATTCATGCAATGAATTTCAAATTTCACATAAATTTCAACTCTTTTGCTTCTCAACTTTATGAATTTATTCTATAATGAAATCGACAAGTGCCTACAATATTGTTAGGGACCCTAGGGTCCATGAAAAATAACCTAACCCACCCACCCTTCCAATTTTTTCTTCAATTTTCTTCCATTTTTCAATAGGCATTATTAGGCTAGTAGACAAAGCTACAAAAACATTCAAAGGCTTTTTGCACACCTACTTGGTAGGTACTAGGTAGTCATTTTTGCAAGCCTTACAAACATTCAACATTGTCAATGGAATTTTTATTGGATGCTACATTCCAAGCACAAAAAGAAAAATTCACACTATTTTTTTGGGAGGGTAATTGATTGATTGAAATTCATCCACATCCACCTAATGGGTCATCATCATATTTGATGTGTGGATTGCAAAAACCCTAAACCCATCATACCTACCGATTTGTTTGACAACCCAAAGCACCCCCTATCACATAACTACATGTTTTTATATTCGGTGTATTTGGTCATAGTATCCAAAATACACACACACACACACACACACATACATATAGGCATACCAACATACATACACACATAGGCAATGATAACTCATGATTCATTTGGTCACCAATCATGGGTTGAGTACTAGGTAAAGTTTTGTCTATCACTTCACCTCCTCACAAGAGGAGAACAATGATGTATGTTCCAAGCAAGTAACTAACTACCTACCTACTTACCTACCTATAGTTGTGTCACCACCACACCCCTTGCTTGATATTCACAATGTTCATTTGTTTGGCCTTGCCTACCAAGGCAAAGGATATTGTGTTTACATTCATTATAGAGTATATGTAGTAGCTTACGGGAATTTGGCCCCTAGGTAATAATTAATAGGTCTAGTTTTATATGAGGATTTTTGAAAGATGATCTTTTGGCTTGTGTTGAAACTTGAGAGATTAGTTATAGAGTTATCATATCTTGAAGGATTTTGGTTTCTTTTAGAAGTTTTTTTTTTTAAAGATTATATTTTTGCAAATATGGTGAAATATTTGAGTTTCCATAATTCTTCTATTTGCCTTAAGATACTTTTTTAATGCAAAATGGCAAAGCCATAGTGTGACACACCCCTTGTTTGGTGAAGTGTGGAAATTGGTTTTAGAATTCCCCCACATTGGAGGTAAATAAACCCTATAATCCTAAACCATCCAATTCAAGTTGTTGTGGTTATATAATCTTCCAAAAAAAATTCCTCTAAAAGAAACCAAAATCCTTCAAAGATATCATAACTATATAACTAATCTCAAGTTTCAACACAAGCCCAAAATATCATCTTTCAAAAATCCTCATATAAAAATAGACCTATTATTACCTAGGGGCCAAAATCCCTTAAGCGATTATACTCTATAACGTGAGTTGAGGCAATATTATTAGCATGCTAGGTGCCTAACCTTGTACCACTTTTGTGCTAGTCTCAATATCACGCATATACTTGCTTCATACTAGCCATAAATCAATCTTGGATCCAATGTGGATAATAGGTAGGCCGGTGAGTGAACATTGAAGCTCTAAGAGAATTTTGAATCCTCAAAAATGGCTCATTTGCATCTCAAGAGCAAAAAGATTATTTTAAAGCTTGATTTGGCACACTCATTGCCAACTTAGACTATTCAAAGGCCAAAAATGAACAAAATATGATTGCCAAAAATAGTTGAAATCAATGTTTAGTTATTGATTTAATTCACACTTTAAGATTCAGTACATTCGATTTTTTTCGATATTATGCCATTCCTTTTTCAGTGTTGGATATTAAAAGCAACTCCAATGGTTACAATAAAATGGCGTCTATTACAAATTTTGTATGAACTCAAGTGTGAAAAGGGACTCAACTTTGATACTACCGTTAGTGTGAAAAGATCTTGGAACAAAATGATTGTTTCTATTGATTGGTTGGTCATAATATTGGTTAGCCATTGACTATTATTGATTGGCTAGTTAGGCATTTAAAATGCTCTATGGTTATATAATATTTTATATTTATTAAAATTTTCCTTAAAGTCACTCTATCTTTGGGGCCTCCTTGCCCCCACCCCCTTATCCTCTCTCTTTGAGTGTGGTCTGCAAAGTAAAGAAATTTTTATTAAATCTGGGTATGATTGCTTCAACTCAGCATTAATGCACAAGGGTCGAGAGTAATTATAGTAGTCCTACAGGTAGTAGCAGTGAAAATATATGCAGCAGCAGTACTTTTGGTACTGGCCTGCAGTTAAGACCCTTGGCTAGAATAATGTCTTCCGTAGCAGGAGTGAAAGTTGTTAGGAATAAGTGGGTCAAAAACAGGATGAAACTCAGTTTACCGCCAAAAAGGGTGCATTTCTGAGTTTCACCCCCTCTTGAATGCTAATGTACTTTTTTGCAGGTTTTTTTTTTTGCAATCTCACCCAGTTTTGGACCAAACTCAGGGTTCTGGTGCTGTTCTTTCTTGACTTTACAGACAACTCTATTGTTTATACACGAAATTTGAAATGTAATGATTAGTGATACTACCCCCCCCCCTCTCTCAATAGAGTGCATTTCGTTGGATCCTTTCTTAGGAGGTAAGGAATTTTTCATTTATACCTATTGAGTCACAAACACATAAAGAATTGTGGGAATTGTCGTGCACAAAGTTTATCCAAGGCGGGTAGCATTTCGTAGCAAAATGAAAGCATTCAATTGGGTCCTTTGCTCCGCCATGGCCGTGCCCCCCATGGACAAGTTTTAGGGTTTGAATGGATTGGACTAGAATCAACCCAACCCTAACTAATTTTGGCTCCTAGCTCCTTAGTAGTCTTCGCTTTGGTGGGCTAGACAAGAATCAGCTGGGTGAGCGCATCAAGGCGAGGCTACTTCAAAGCTAGGAGCTAGCGTTAGTTTTGAACCCCGTCCAACTCCTTAGTACACGAAGAAGCTCCCAAAATGATGTTCAATCATGAACTCAACAACTAAGTTCTCTTTTCCCCTTGTCGTCCTTCAACTAAGTGTTAGTGTTTGACCATTTGTACATGGCCTCTAGTAAAGAGTTGTTTACATATTCTCTCCATCAATACTTTCTCAACCGGTTTCGGTCGGTAGGTATATATTTTAGGGTTTAAGGTTTAGGGTTTCGGTAGGCTATACTAGTAGGTATAAGAACAAAATGAGGACTTTGGATGTTGAAAAATATGTCCGTGCACCACTTGTATGCAACGATTTTGTTTTGAGCAAAATCTTGCAAATTGAGGGATTTTTTTTTAATTTTGGGATTGCCCCATTCCTTGGGTGTTAATAATACCCTACAATGAACCCTTTTGGTTTGCAATGAGAAAAAATGGGTAGTGGAATTTCTTATGTACAATGTTGTTTTCTCAAATTTGGCTTGAAATTTTGAACCTTGTGTTGTTCTTGTGTTCCATCTCATTTCATTCTTATTTGTGCCCAATAACAAAAATATAATAAAAAATTTAAAAAAATTGAAGCTATTTAAAGTCTTGTAATGAGAAAAAGGGAGTTTCAAGGTATAATTTTTATTTAAAATTTTTATTTTAAAAAAAACTCCAAAATTGGCTATAAAATTTTAAAGTTTGTTATTCTTGTGTTTCCTTTTTTGTTTCATACTCTCAATTTTAAGCCAACAAATTTTGTTTAAAGCATTGAAGCTTGAAAAAAAATTCTATACCTAAATATGCATGTCACCACACTCCCTTGTAACCCAAGTTGGGATGTTGTTACCATGGTAGGTTAGGTGGCGGTACTCATGTAAAAGGTGAGTAAAGGTCATCTAGTGACATGCACTCCTTCTTCCCTTGCATTTGAACAATGGGTACCCCCCCCCCCCCCCCCCCCCCCCCCTCCCCCCTCTCTTTTGAAAAGGGGTCCCCCCCCCCCCCCCCCCACCCCTTTCTTCTTCTTCTTCTTTAGTGTCTCTTGGAAGAAAGGTTGAGATTCCTTTGTGGATTATTATTGGTACCTATTTTTCACCAACAAATAAATTCCATTTTGGATTTAAAATTATATATTTTTCAGAATAATAATAATAATAATAATAATAATAATGATAGGTATATGGGAATAAAATTTAGCCATTATTGAAATAAAAGGTAGATTCAGCTTCTCATATTAGTGCCATTATTAGTAATCTTGGCATGTATTTGACACATGTTTGTCGAATAAATAATAATTAATTAATTAATTAATTAATTTTGAGGATTCCATTTTTTGACAAATGATATATTCTCAAATATTCCATTGGATTTCTTTACTTTCCTTTCACACAAAAAAATTCTGAAAAACAAAAAAGATATTTTTTTGGGTGGAAAATTTCAACATTTCTGAAAATAATATAATTAGTGTCTAACTCACCCAGGTACTAGCTAACTAGGGTTCCCAGGATTTGGCTACTAACAGCTCTCTTATGTTATAGAGATTTGAACTCTAGGGTTTGGGTCCTTTACATAATAATAATAATAATATGTGCTTTGAACTTTAACTTTGGTTTAGGTCCCCTTTTCTCTCCCTCTTGCTCCTTGCATCCTTGCCTATATATTTTTTGAAAAATTCGAAATTTGGCTACTAAAACACCCCCCAAAAAAACACTAAAAAATTGGCTATTCATTTTTTAATATTATTTATATAAAAACCAAACCACCATTTGGCAAAAAAACTTCCAAAAGAAAAGAAAGAGGAACTAAATATATATATATATACATACACACACAAGACAATATTTGTATTCTGTTGCTTTTTTTTTTTTCTTTTTTTTCTTTTTTTTGGTTTTGTTTGGGAGGGGGTTGCTTTAATTCCTGGTCTAGAATTTTGTTCTCATTCTTTCATTCTCCTTCTTGTTGTTGTTTATTAGTTTGTGGTAATAATTTTAAATTATTATTATTATTATTATTATTTTAAAATCTTCAAGGAAGAATGAAAAATAGTAATTTCCCAGATTGAATTAAATTAAATTAATATTTCCCTATTGCTTTCCCTTTTTTAAAAAATTCTTCTTCCTGCCAATGCCTCTGCCTGTACATCAGCATTTCATTGGAAAAAAAATAATTTCAAAAATAATAATGTATGGGTGGGTCTTGTCAAATTGATGACAAGAATTTTTGGTTGTTTTTTGTTTTTTGTTTTTCTTGCAGAAATTTTGTGTGAGTGTGTGTGAGTGTGTGTGTGTGTGTGTTTTTGTTTTTTTTTGGTTTGCATTGCATTGCAACAATAGATGATGATGATGATGATGATGATGCTGATTGGAGAGGAACAGACTCTTTGAGGAAAGAAGGAAGGATTTTTGCTTCATAGACTCACTCAGAGACATACATTTGTTTGTTTGTTTGTTTGTTTTGTGTTTTTTTTTTTCCTGGGTTTTGTGTGAAGAAGGAAGGAAGGAATGGGTTTCTCTCAGTTTTAGACTGCATATCTTCTTTTAGACAGTAGGTCAGTTTGCATCACTTTTTGGGGGAAAAAAAAAGAAGAATTGGGTTTTTTTGGGGAGGGGCTGAATTGGGTTGTTTGAAAGCAAGATCTGGGAGTGGTGTTTTTTCTGTTTGAATCAAGGAAAAAAAAAAGGAAAACCAAAAAAAACTGATTGATTTCTGTGTCTTCCTTTTGTGAAGAAGAAGAAGAAGAAGTAGTACTTGTAGTACTAGTAGTAGCAGCAGCTGCAGCAGCAGCAGCAGCAGTAGCTATGGTTCTTGCTCCAGCTTTTGTTTTTCAAGGAATTGGGCATTTTTTGCCAGGTTTTCAGGGGATGTGAGAGTGGAGAGGAGGAGGATTTGCGTAAGTAGGCATCACACAATTCTCTCTCAGAGCTTCTGGAGCTTTCTTCCTTGTTTTCTTTTCATCTTGGGTGGTGATTGCTTTTGGTGAAATCTGGGTGAAACGTGAGTTTTGCGGCTTTGCAAAATCTGATGGTGGTGGGTTGGGCAAAATGGAATTACCAACATGGGTGTTTTGTGTAGGAAGCCCTCAAGGTACATTTAGTCTACAACAATTCGCATGAGGAGGAGCTGACCTTCTTCTTCTTCTTCTTACACCCCGTTGTTCCATACAGTATCTCCAAAACCCAAGTGCTGCTGCATCTCCTCTAGCTCCTGCCTGCCTGCTGCCAGCATTCTCCAGGTATACATACATTCATACATATGCTCTTCTTCTTTCCCTTCAAAACAGTTGTTGTAGTGTTTCACCTACTAGTAGGCGCAAATCCTGAAAGATTGAATCCCAACATGCTTCCGCGCGCGCGCGAGAGAGAGAGAGAGAGAGAGATCAATTGGAACTGAGTTTAGATGGATTTCTGTATGTTCAAATTCTTCCTCAAGATGGTCTGTTGTGGGTTGATCCTGAAATCAACCACCATCCATCAACACACCCCACAGCAGCAGAGTAGCCGCTCTTTTCTCATGTAGATCAGGTTTCTTTCCTTTTTTTTGGGTGGGTTTGTTTGTTTTTCACTTGACATTCCTCAATGTAGCACTTGCATCATCATCATCAGACCCAGCAGGCAGGCTTGTGCAGGATGCAAAAATTATTGCAGGGGCAACAGACAGACAGACAGAACTACCTCTCCTTGATCCCTGCTGTTTTTCTTTCATCTATGGATGAATTCTTTCTAGGCCCAAGATGATCTGGGTTAGCAGGAATCTGATGTCACATTTGCCTTTTGTTTAATGCATTGGAGGATGATCCTGTCCGTGTGTGTGTCATCACAGGTTAGGTCCAGGTGAGATCCACATTGTAGCAGCAAATCAGTGAGAATGGAGAAGGATTTGACTGTCCGACGAGCTTCTTGGCCATGGAAGAAAAAATCCAACGACAGAATTGCTGCATCTCCAGAGTTTGGGTTTGGAGGGACAACACCAACTCCACCCAAGCTATTTGATGAACAGGTAAGAACTTCTTTTGCTCCTTATGTCATCAATCACACAAGCAAGCCCATTCACAAACCCTTGGAATTCTTGATGGGGTTTTTTTTTTTTTTTTTGGGTTGCTTGAAATCTAGAGTCTAAGGATCTCCTTTCTTTGCATTTGATATCTCTGCTGCTCATGATGCCAATCATGCCACCGCAGGTCAAAAAACTGCCAATGTATGTATGTATGTATGTATGTATGTTACTTGAAGAGCAGCTCAGTAATGAGCTTGTCAGATGATACTTTTGCTACAGACTCAATTGACAAAAAGTAGTTGATCAGTTGTACACAAGTGATGGCTATGGGTGTCGTCAGGAAGTGGCAAGGATATTGGATGATCAGTCTCGTGTGGCTAATGACGCACTTCGTCAGGCGGAAGCAAAAGCAAAAGCCAGGGATAAGAAGCTGGAGATAGCACTCTCTGACCTAGCTGCTAAAGACGAACTTGTGAAAAAGCATATCAAAGTTGCAGAAGAGGCTGTGATTGGTAATAAATTTCTTTTCTTTTCTTTTGCATGCCTCTTTAGTACCACTACAATGGGTTGTCAGATTTCAACTTAATTGAAATTCATTATCAGCTCTGGGCCCTGGGACGATTTTCAATTTGGGTCATGGTGGATTGAGTTCATGTTTTATGTGGGAGTAAGCAGGTCGGGACAAAGCTGAGGTGCAGTCAGCAGACTGGAAGGCACAGCTGGATGCAGCCATGAAACGAAACCTAGGGCTGGAAGACCGAGTGAAATACCTGGAGGGAGCTTTGAGGGAGTGCACACAGCAGTTACAGTTTGTGCACAAAGAGCAAGAGAAACTTCGCACCCATGAAGAAACAGTAGTGACGACAAAGACAAAGACAACAATGCAGCCCAAATATGATGAACTATGTGCAGAAATGAATGCACAATTGGCCAAGGCATCACAACTGGTGGCATACACCCGCAATGAGCTCTCAGTATCACAGGCACATGCAAATTCCCTCACACTTGCATTGAAGGTCAGTCATGAAAAACCCATCGAATGGACTTACTTTCACATCTGGAGGTTCTTTCAGACTTCATGGTTTTGCTAACATCTTTTTGAACTTCTACAGGAGCGAACAGCTGAATTTGGAGCCATTGCAGAGGCGAAGGGATGTCTGGAGATGGAAATCAGCAGTTTGAAGGTTACCCAACACACCTTCTCTACGCACTTTACTATTTCCAAATCTGTATGTGCAGTTGCGTAAATATAGCAGCAAGAGGAAACATGTGTGATGTTCGGTTATAGAGAATGGTGGAACAAAGAATCCCAAATCATTGAACCCACAACCTGCAATCTGCCCATTTTGTCTGGAATCTTAATGCATGGCATATACTGTTTGGGAATAGTCTAGCTGATGAGTATGTGGGTCATTGTTGTGCCAGGTAAAACTAGATGGGGTGGAGAAAGACAATGTAACTCTGCAGCAGGAAAACCAGATCTTAAAAAGAGACTTGGAGATGTGGAAAGCTGAGTGTGAATATCAGCGAAAGAGTTTGGAATCTGTTTCTCAACAGCATGTAGAAAGTGTGAAAACTATTGCAAGGCTGGACGCTGAGTGTTCCCGTCTCCGCATTGCAGTCAACAGAAAGCTTCCACCAGGTAGGTATCTTATGCCGCTCCTTGCTTTGAACTTTCAGTTGGACAGGTACTTTTTTTTGTGGTGGATAATATCAGACCTGCAAAGTGCTATAGCGGATTTGCCCACCAGATTCAGCATTTTGTTTTGTCATGTGCTGTCTGGGAGACTTGTGATTCAATGATTGAACTCCTTTTTTAATCCAGGCGCACCAGTAGTCTCCCGATCAAAACAGGATATGAGGAACCGGAGGTTTGGATTAGGAGGGCGTGGTGGGCATGGTGGCAGGGTGGATAATAGGGAACAGGATAATAGTAGTGTGGAAGAAAACCAAAGTGATGCAGATATATTGGCCAAGAGAATCATCAGTATGGAGGAAGAAGTGTTCACACTAAAGGGAGCATTGATGAAGAGGAATGAGGAGCTTCAAGCTTCTCGAATCATGTGTTCCAAAACAGCGAGTCAATTGTCAACGGTCGAAGGGCAGCTAGAGTTGGCCATGAGAGCAGGTAGGTAATCCCCCGAAGCAGCAATTCAGGCATATCCCTAGTGGAGGATCTTTGGGATCCATTATTATATATTACCGCCTCAAAAAAAAGTTTCTGAACTTTCATAAGGTACCCACCAATGCAAGGGAGAAAATGGGTTTTTAACTTACTGTTTTTTCTTTTGTTTTCTTCCAGGGACTCCTAGTTCTGGAAATGGCAGGGAGCTGAATATCTGGGCAGTTGGTCCCTTTGATAAATCCAATATAAGGAAATCCCACAAAAGGCAGGATTCATATAACTTCGAATTGATGGATGACTTTGTGGAAATGGAGCAATTGGCGGTATTACAATCTGAACCCACCACGATATCAGAAGCGGGTATGGAAACCATGTCTGTGGCCAGCTTCCTGCATCAAATATCCAATTCGGAAAAAGTTCTCCAGGTGACAGACAAGGACCAGGACTTGCAAGCCAGTGGTGTAACCGCATCTGTGGCCAACTTGCAACATCAAGTAGATGACTTGCAAAAAGCTCTAGCAGATAAAGCTCTGGATTTGCAAGCTGCCAATGAGAGATGCCAGGAGTTGAATTCAAGGCTTGTGAATTCTGCTGAACAGATTGCTGCCTTGCAAGCCCAAAATCAAGCCAATGAAGCTTCGATGACTCAGTTGCAGGAGAAATTGGATGGGTTACTTGCAACAGCCCAGGAAGGTTCGGGTGGAGGAGCCCAAAGTCTGTGCTCCATGCACAAGGATGCTCCAAAAGCCTGGAATTCAGTCTTGGATCCAGGGTTCAAGGTAAGCAGTTGCCACCCATTTTTGAGCAGCAGCTCTTTTCACACCCACCCAAAATGTGAATTTCATATTGATCCACTGTGTACAATGCAGGCAAGCACTGTCCAATCAGGACTGATGGGTGCATTGAGCAAGCTTCTGCAAAGCATCAAAGTTCTAGCCCAAGCGATCGGAAGTGAACATTCGTCCTCAGCTAAATTAGAGCAACGAGGCAAAAATGCATCATCATTGAAGAATGCCGGTGGTGGCCAGAATGCTCCATCAATCCACTGGAAAGATTTTCGATTAGAATCTGCCTTTTTAAACCTTGTCCGGGTGACAAATGATTTATTGGGAGGGAAAACAGAAATAGTCAACTTTGTTGTAGAGCTTGGGATTGTCCTCGATGGCGTGATGTTGGTAGGGGACTTCGGTTCACTCAAGCAACAGTTGGAGGATTCAGTCAACGAGAAAATTGCTAGCCACGAGAAATTGGAGATTGCGAAGAGAGAAATCGCCAAATATGAAGAGGAGTTGCGAGCATTCCAGGCAAAACATGCAGCTTTAGAGTCACAGGTTCGTTCCAAGTTGGATCACGTTGCTGACATTGAGTCTCGGATTGACCAGCTTATAAGTGAGAAACAGGCATTGGAGGTTTCTTTATCACAAGCCAATGAGCAGGTGAAGGATCTCAAGGAGCAACTTCATGAAACCAAGACTTTGTTGGAGGACTTGCAAAGGCAGGAGGTAAGTGTGAGAGAACTCCAGATACAAGAAGGTTTTGGAGAGATGCAAAAGTGGCAAACTGCTTTCATTGTTTTTTGTGGCAACCAACCTGAGCATATTTTTGTCTAACATGAAATTGTGTCGGCAAATTGCAGGATCTAGAGAAGAAGGAGGACGACATGCTGGAGGATGAGCTGTTGGAGCTTTCATCTTCAAAACCTGGGTTTGCATCAAGTCGTCAGGCAACAGATGCAGACATGACACAACTGAATGAGAAGGTGACTGCATTGGAGGTTGAACTTCACAGGGAGCGCAACCGAAACCAAGAAGTCATCACCAAACTGGAAGATTTGCAAGAACAAATACACCAGTAAGTCTGGCAACAGACATACACAGTCCTACCCTTTTTTTCGATTCTCCTCCCCCATGGGGCTGCTATTGATTGTCACCAAACTGCCGCTGCTGATCTATGATGTTGGGTGGTGGGTGTGCAGAGGAGCTAACCACAGTGACCACTCTGGCAGTTCACATGGTGGGGAAATTGAATGTTCCCAGCAGTCAATGTCCGATGACAATGACACAAAGGCTGCCAGAAAGGTATCTGAAGTTGTGTGCAATGGTGCCGAATAATTTTTGTCCTTAACAATCCGAGTTTTCCACTTGGCAGTTTAGGGTTTAGGGAAGAGCAAGCACAACATACTCATGCTAGAGGTTTTCTTATGTTTTGCAGGAGAGAGAAATCGCAACTGCAGCATTAGCTGAGTGTCAACGGACTATCTTAGCCTTGGGTAAGCAGCTCAAGGTCCTTGGCTTTGACGACTTGCCGGATGCAGCCCTCTCATCAACAGCATCTCCAAACTCAGCTCAAACAACAACACAAACAACAGAGCTTCAGCAATGGCAGCAGCAGACGCAGGCAATTGATGGCAATCTCCCTGGCAAAGGTATCCCATGGAACAAAAACCAGAGGCCACCATGGACCCAGAGCCCACCCATGTCAGCTCATAGTCCACAAGACCACCAGCAAAATGGGTTTTCTTACTCTCCTTACCCAAGTTTCCGACAAGCTGCCAATGGTGTCCAATTGCAGCCTGAAAACTGTGATGAGCAGCCAGTCTCAATACCTGAATCACCTGCTCAATCAGATTTAGACATACAGGGGACACTCTTAAGTTCTGGATTACCTTCCATGGCATTGAGAAGCATGAGGACAGTGCGATCAAATTCAAAGTTGAAATCCACAAATGGCACTGAGTTTTCAGCCAATGGCAGCAGCTGCAGTGAGGAAACTTTGTCAGAAAGTAAACGACTCAGTTTCTCCACAGTGAGTCAATTCTATTCTCCTTCCTCATAGCAAGACACGTGGTTCTATGTAAAAATTACACATTCCCACTTCAATTTCAAAACCTGCTGCCAATTGGGGAAACACTCAATATGTGGATAGTTACAATGCACACATATGCACGTTTTTTCAGGATTCTAATGTGTTTTTCTGAACTAACACAGAATGTACCATATACAGAATTCAGGATTCTAATGTTTTTCTTTCTGAACTAAACAGAGTCCGAGCCTACATGGGAGGAGGAGGGGATTCTAATGTTTTCTGAACAAAAAGGAATCCACACCAGATATAGAGAATGGGGGGGAGGGCGATTGGAGAAAATTTCTTTCAAATCAGGTGTGATGAATTAGTTTTTTTAGCTGAGTGTTTTGGAGCAGCACAATATGTCTGTAAGAAGTTTACACATACGGTACTCCTTATTGATAAAAAAAAAACAAAGGGACCCGATGCAACAAATCAGGTATAGGGTTAGTTAAGGTTGTTGAAGCTTTTGTTACAAACAGGTCCCGGGTGTGTTGGTGTGATCCCTACCTGAAAACCCCATCTCCTCCTATATCTTCGCTGTGGACATTGTGTGGAGTGCTCTCAAGAAGTTGATTGTAAAGATGGTGGGGGAGGAAGGCACAAGTACAAGATTTTCTTTGTGGGTGGAAAAGAAAAAAGGTGCGGGAGCTCATTTATTTAGCTTAAGACTAAAAT
>Ga0116229_10005016_pt1 | contig 21681 bp, 16 predicted proteins | sample S1TSphgellanicum_3_FD_87313 | JGI IMG/M metagenome (GOLD analysis project Ga0116229, IMG submission 87313) | Host-associated microbial communities from peat moss isolated from Minnesota, USA - S1T2_Fc - Sphagnum magellanicum MG | ecosystem: Host-associated > Plants > Peat moss > Unclassified...
ATTTGTTTTAATTTTGGTTTTTTTTTTTTTTTTTTTTTTCCTTCTTTTTCATGGTTTTTTTAATTAATTATTTTATTTTACTTTTTTACCTCTTACTACACACAATGGATGAGCATAGGCACAAAATATTGGTGGCTCTTGTTTTTACTATGGCCATGCATTGAGTCATTGCACAAGTGGTTGAATTGCAATGGATAGCTATTGGACAACATTGGAATATGCTGAGTGCAATGTTGTTTTTCATAGAGTTTGTTGACATGACATCAAAAGTTCACAATATGTGAAGGTATGAGAGGGCAATGAAATACATGAAAAAACAAATTTTGGGGAGTTTTTTTGAAAATATGTTTCAACAAGAAACAAGGTTAAGCTATAACACATTTCGTTCATTGATTAGGGTGGTGAGTCCAAGTCTTGATTGAAAAAATGCACACATGAAAGAAAACATCCACATTGAAACTAAAATAACAATGGCCCACCACGATTAGGTGGTGGAAAATTTTTGCAAATGTGTGGAGAGGTCTATGGCATTGCAAAAAGTACAACATCAATTATAGTTATAGAATTTTGTTCAACAATTAAAAAACCTTTGAAACCATTGGTGAACCCCTAAATTAATTAAAGACAAGATCAAAAAATCACTAGTGGTTTTGAGAACTTGCATGGAATTCCATACATTCTAGGTGTCATAGAAGGTGGTCATATTCCAATTGTTCCACCTAAAGTAGACCCAAAATCATACTATTGTTGAAAATGGTTTTTCTTCATATTGATTCAAATAATTGTATCTATGCAAAGTGTCGTTTTTGGATTATAATTATGGGTAGGAAATATCCATGATTGGGTTTTTTTCCAAAAAATAAATGTAAAAATTTATGTGATGAAAGGCAAATTTTTATCTTATAAGTTGATAGGAAATGTTGTTTATCCAATGCAACCATGGTTTTATTCACCTTTCAAAGGTGAAAAATATGGACTACCAATACAAAACACACTGAAATTTTATACAATCTAATACAAGGATGCCAGTGGAAAGAACTTTTGGAATGTTGAAAAGTAGATTCAGAATTTTACTAAAGAGAGTAAACATTCCATTACACCACATGTTAGATTTGGTCATGACTTGCATATGTTTACAAATGTGTATTGTTAATTCAGATGGCTTTGACGTGGACTAGGTTTTAAACACTCAAAAAAATGCACAAATTGAAACAAATACAAGATTTGGGAAATTGAAATGAGTTGATATTTTCAAGGTGGTTGAAGAAACAATCAAACAAATGAAGATGTTACAAAATCTAGGGATGGTGGATGGAGATGATACAAATGACATGGAAAACATGAACATCAAGGTGAAGATGAAGTTCGCATGTTAACAACCATGGAAAAAAATTCCCAACAAGAAAACAAAAGAAGAAAAAATCAAGAGGATGTTGATAGCAGTTATGGCACCTCATGAAAATTTAACAAAAAACCTCTTTGAATTCAATTTGAAAAAAAGAAAAACAATAGTGCCTTTCTAAATACATTTCATTTTGGGTCAAAATGTGATGAATGATTCATAGGTTCACATCTTATGTAACTTACAATTTATATATGAAACATTCAATTTGGGCATCCATGTTTTTGAAATAATGCATTAGTATTAATAAATTGTTGTAACATGGTTGTATTATTTTCAACCATGGTTAAAAAAATTAAGCTTTTGTTTTTTGTTTACTTTTTAAACCTCATTCGAGGTGAGAGGTTTTTCCAATGGGTTCTTAGTACCCTCATCTTTTGAAGCACTATCAAAATCTATTTAGGATTTTGGACTACCTACAACTTCTTTGAAATCATTTGAAATAAAAATGGTTTGGTGGTTATCTCCTTTCCCTTCCCCTAAGGAGATGAAGGTTCAATCATCATAATGGCTGAATTAAACAAAGGTGAATGGGGAGAAAGGGGGGTAAAGGCAAGAAATCCAATTGGTTCAATTTGAATATGATTTTTTGCAAAAAATAATTTTTACTTGCAATCTTTAGACTTGAAATCAAATCAAACATAGTTAAGGTTTCAAAGTTGACAAAAAGTTCAAAGGATGAAGACAAAAATTCTTTTTTTTTTTTTGCATTTTTCGAAATTCAACATCTATTTCTCCTTTTAAAGTAACTAGGTGTGGTACTTTAAGAAATTGAATCAAACCATTCAAAAAATCCTCATTCTTTATGTCACGGTTTCAAATGCCCTTGTAATATACTAAACTAATTTTTTTGGCATTAATTGTAAACAAAGGTTACATTTAAAGAGCTTATTAGTAGCTAGGCTTGTTGAATAAAACGATTGAAAAAATGGATACCTCATTGTTTAATTTTCAAGGTAAACTTTTGACCTATTCACATCAAACATGATGTAACATTCAAAATTGTTTTTTGAAAATGAATATGAACAATGTGTGGTGACAAATTTTTTATCCTTTTTAAAAATTTTATTTCACTCTTGTTCACTCTAGAAATGTAATGAGATACAAGTGTCATATGTTTTAATCTAGTCTATTTAAAAAAGAAATTTGATGTTGATGTAAATGGATGTTTGAAAATTATGAACAAAGCTCAACAATATTTTGTTTTCAAACATCATGAACACAAATCAACAAAACACCACACAATAACAAAACATACAAAAACTAGCAAAACACAAACATAAACAAAAGAAATTGTTCTTTCACACAATGGTAACCTTTTTTATGATGATGCCTTGCACCTCTTTTTTTCCCTTAATAACATTAGCTTATCATTGACAAGATGCTTGGAATGCTATGGGGAAGATGATCTTAGAACATTTCAATCACATTGCTTTAAAAAGACCTAAATGCCAAATTTAGGATGACTCTTACACCAAGTTATTGTAAATATCGAATTGCACCAACATTTTCATCAAATTTTATTCAATAAACAATAATATCAAAAAAAGATTGCTATTACTTGATTCATTGCGTTTATAAACCACACATTGATTATTATTGATTGGTTAACCATAATGATTAACCCATGTGTGGGCTTGTAAATCCTTCCTCAATGTATAATGTTCAATATTTATTATTTAAAAGTGAAGAAGGAAAAAAATTCAACACTATATTTGAATGTAATAAATATTAATATCAGTCAAATATAATGTAGGAATGGAGATCTTTTTAACAATAATAATGAAAAAATGTCATCAACAATCGCTTGAAGGTTGGGAAAGAAGAAAAAATACCAATAAACCTCAATTGGATATAGGCAAATCAATTGGAAGTTCTTAGCAAAATAGGATGTCTTGGAAAACACTTAACAAATATTGTTATATTTAAAGATTTGATTTTCCATGTTTTGTTGCATTTCAAAGGCAAAAGGAAACATGATATTTATTCACCTTTCAATCAAATTCTATTAACTATTTATTCATTTGAAGATTCATCTTTTGGCACCAAAAGACATGCAATGCATTTTGATAAATAACATCCTCACATTTTATTTTTCAAACTTTGTCTTAAAGAAGTGTTTGTTTTTTCATTGTCACCAAAGTTGTAATTATTTGTCTATAAAACCATTGAACAAAATTTTGGTTATAATCCAATTATGAAAGTAAAAAAAATGTAAAGATCATTTTATATTCTTAGCTATTAGAATGCATCATAAAAACATCAAGCAATTTGATCTTTTTCTTGAATTTTGGCCAATGTGGGCCATATTTTCCATGAAAAACCCTTTGAATAGGTAGAAATTAATAAAAAAATGCAAGTCAAAATTTGAAAAAAAATTCACCAAAAATAGAATCATGGCTTTAAAACCTAGAACCCTTTCCAACAATGGCAACATTCCAATTTCATTTAGTTTTGTTTGGTCCATACATTTTCAAGGCATGGTCTTAAATAACTTGTGTTGTTGTAAATGCAACCTACATACCTTAGACATATGAGATCACATAGGTAGTATAGTGGTAGCTTAAATACTAATTATATTATTTCAAAAATGTTAACATTTTATACAAGTATTTTTTTCAAGTAAAAAAAAATCATGAAAAAAAGTAAATTTTTTGTTGCATCATTTTGGAATATTTTAGTTTTTGACATAATTTCCTCATAATAAAATAATTGTTCTACAATGAAATGTTAAACCTACCATGATATTATGGTATAAAGTCAAAACTTAAATAGCCCATGTTGAAAAATACTTTGGCAACAGTCACCTCCCAAATTCCAATTAACTTGGAAAAGAACTAATGCTTAAGGCCACTTTAGATAAAGGTCAAAGGAGCAAGGTCTAATGAAATCGAACATTCCTATTGTTCAAGAGCTTTAAATTGGTCCCAAAGCCTTTAGACAAGGGTCCAAGACCAAGACAAATAAAATTGTGGTTTAACCTACATGGTATAATTTTGGAGGGAAAACCAATTGGTTTATACCAAAAAAAAAAAAGTTTAAAGGAAAGCTCATGGTATTGAGAACTAAAGTGTAAAATAGGGTCCAAGCTTATTCACTAATTTGTTTTTTGTTCTTTCCACTGTTTTTTTTTACCCTTGTTGTTCAAATTATGTGAGAATGGAATACATGTTATAGATTAAGGACATTGTTGAGAGTATACTAGCTCCCCCATTTTGGACCAATTCTAAAATTGACATGGGGTGAAAGCACAATCCAGTAGATCACAAAAGTAATATTCTCTAATTCGAAAATAGTGATTTTCACATTTAAGCATGAAAATAGTTCAAGAACTTCTCCTATCATAATATAAAATCATGGAGCTTCAATTGACATCATAAGAATGAAAATTTCATAAGAATGAAAATCAATTGCATCATAAAAATGTGAAATAATGTGTTTGAAAATTAAAAATTAAAATGCCTTAAACTTATTTTATTTCCAAAAACCAAATATAACACTTTTAAATTACACATTTTCACAAAACATATGGTATATTTTAAGGTGGCCATTTCTAATTTTTTGATTTGGACATTGTTTTAATCTACTTGCACTACTTTTATGAAATAAAACATTTACCTACACCTACTTTCATTCACAATAATCTTACTTAACTATTGATTAAATATGTTTTTACCATATTTTCTCACATAAAATCAAGAACCATATTAATTTCAATCTTTCAACCCAACCAAATTACATGTTTGATAATTTCATGATATATTTCAAAGTACTTGTTACTTACTGGTAACGGGCAACTACTACTATTACTTGTAATTCAACCTCAAAAAATACACTAATTGGTTTACTTGATTATGTTTTCACCCAAGGTTGGTTTTGTATAACCTCACAAGGTGGTTGCTAGAAGGAGTGCATTTTTAGCCCTTTCAAGTGCACAAAATGGAGGTGATTCAAAAGGTGAGGCAAAAAATGGAAGGTTGAGGTACCAGTTTTCACAAGTGGAAGTGAATTTGATTTACAATCCCTAAACTAATTCCCATTTCAAATAAAAAAATGCAAAGAAAAAAGGCAATTGAGGTGATAGATGAAGATGACAAAGGTGAAAAAATTAGAAAAAATTGGGTGGATGGTGAATGATTTTTAAAGTGTATTTTTACATCATTTATTCAATGAAAACTTTCATGTGATCTTTCTCATTATATTTTATACCTTATAGAAAATCAATGTTGTAATACTATGAATAATGGCATATCAAAAAAATGATGGCAAATAAAAAGAAATCATAATTGTTAACAACATATGAAACAAGAAAATAAAAAAAAATTTGAAACACAAAAGGTACAAAACAAACATTATTTAGCAGAAATACAAAAGTTAATAATAAATAAATTATTTTTTATGTTAGAAAGGGGTTTATTTTCAAAAACTTTCATAGCAATATTTGAACTATTCGCCTCATAATTATTGTTTAAATTTTTGAAAAGGTCTAAAAATATGCCTTTCTTTTATACTATCTGCATGAAGTGTTGACAAATTCAAGCATTTCCATCTACTTGCCCCCTAAAACCAATACAAGTTGTACATTTGTGAAGACGTGTATATTATGAACTCAGATGATAAATTAACTTAAAATGTTTGAAAATCACCTTTTTTTTAATAGATTTTGTGTGTAGTAGTGGTAAAAGAAAAAACAAGGAAAAATGTTGATAATAACAATCCACATTACCTCTAGGAATCAAAGAGGTAGATCACACATAATCAAAAAAAATTATAACCTTCTATGAAATTTGAAGAATTCATTGATTACTATCACAACTTGTTAAGGACATACAAAAAGTTAACATCATTTTATAATTTCATAAGAATGTATTTAATATTTCAAAATTAAAAAAAAATGTTTTACAATTTTCAAGAAATATAAAGGGCAATGTATGTGAATACTTATAAAAGTCTAAAGTTTTTAGGTAACACCTATGAATTATTTGTGAATTTTTTATATAGTCCATGAAAAATAAGGGCACTTAAACCTCATTATTAAGCTATAAATTTCATTCCATTATTATGAGTCCTAATGAAATTTCTTTCCTTATCTTGTAACCATCTTTTTACCAATTTAGGACTTTTCAAGCTCATTTTTACTTTGATGTTTTTATCATAGTTCATGTCCTTGATGATGTAACTTCGTGAAATTTTCCAAATCCTCAAAACTGATAAAACAAAATTTATACAGTGTGTAAACCTTGCCCCATTAGTCTGAGGCCATTTAAGGGGCTTTGTGTTGTGGTTCTGCAATGCACCACAATGTTCTTACAAATGGCTTAAGCTTTGTTGCAACTTACAAACTCCTTGGCAACTTTGGGTTGACAATTTCACTTTCCAAGTATGTAGTGGAGATGATTTAAAACATTGCAAGTCTGTAGCTTAAACATACTTTCCACAAGTTCTCAAGTATGTTTTTTTTTTATAATTGTTTTTTTGGTTGTAATCGAGTCATGGAATGGACAAACCAAACATTAGTATGAAGTTTTTTAAAAATGCAAATAGGTGCCAAGTCTTCAAATGGCATGTTGCAACTCTTTCGTGAGACATTTTTTCTATGTGATTAGAGTGGGGTTGAATAGGAATATGTATTTAGTTTGATAGGCCAATGAAAGGAAATAATTCATAATGTTTGGTGTCAAAATTTGACTTTCAAGGACCGAGTTAAACAACAAACCCTTTTTTGTTATTCAAATGCCCATGCTTTGCACAATTGAGGAGGGGAAAAACTCATTTTATGTGTTCATCAGATTTTGGAGAAGGTCCACCAAATCACACTCCCTTTTCTAAGGTATTTGTCCCATTTCCCAATTTGGGAGTGCATGTAAAAAAATTTTGGCAACAATTTTTTTTGAGGGTGAAAAATCATCAATAGGTGACACTAATTCCCTTTTCAAACGAAAATTCTTTTCTCTTTAAAAAACTTTGCCTAATAACACCCAATTATTCTTCTGGAAGAGTGTTGCTACAGTTATTGTTTTAATGGTCATTGACAAAATTGTCACCAATTAAAGCAAAATACATTTGGGGATACTATGATTACATTACAAAATTGGAAAAAAGGATTTACTGATAATTATGTGTGTTTTTTTTTTTTTTTGGAACACAACAACAACAAACTCAATTCCCAAGCTGTTGGATATTTTCAAGTCATCCAACCCTGTGGTAGAAGATACTTTCGCATCAATGGGTTTGAAACTCATGACCTTTGTGATGCAAATAAGGCCATAGCATTATACCTTGAGGGGGGCACAACTATCATTTTGGTCAATCTAAGCTATAGAACTTTACTATTTATCCCATATTAACTGTAGACACATTGGGTCCTTCCAAAGTATAAAAGAAATGCCATCTATATTTAAACACCAGGGTAGCCTATGTGATTGGCACCAATGTGAACACATTGAGGGTTCAACTTAACCCACTTTTTGTAATTTGTTTGAATTTCCAGCAACAAAATCTGCTCAAAAATCAATATCTTGCATACTTCAGCTCTGAAAATTGTGAAATAAACTCTCCTAATTCTGACTTGCCAAGGGCTTTCCAACAACTCCAAGAACAACCCCAAATTCCAATACAGATTTCAGTTTTGATTTTATTTAGTTTTCATTAAGAAAATGGTTCAATAATCAAATGGCACATCCCAATCCATCTAAAAATTTCAGAGCTATAATTTAATTTTTAATTAAAAAACATTCAATATTCAAAAAAAAATTTACACTGCAAGTCCAAACATCATGAAACAAAGCCGATGCACCCCTTCTCATCCAGAGCTTTCCAAAGCTACCAAGAACATGATCTGAAACACCCCAGTTTGATAAATCTCATAATTAGGAAACAAAACAAAGTACCTTGCTTCATGGATAGATATGCAATATGTGCATGCTTCTAATTGTGCTGCAACAAGGGGGTGTGCCTCACTATGGCTTTGCCATTTTCATTAAAAAAAGTATCTTAAGGCAAAAGAAGAATTATGAAAACTCAAATATTTCAACGTGCAACAATATAATCTTCAAAGAATCCTCTAAAAGAAACCAAAATCCTTCAAGATATTATAACTCAATAACTAATCTCAAGTTTCAACACGAGCCAAAATATCATCTTCCAAAAAATGCTCATATAAAAATAGACCTATTATTATTGTCTAGGGGCCAAAATCCCTTAAGCTACTATACTCTGTAACGAATCTAAACACAATACCATCCTTGCCTTGGTAGGCAAGGCCAACAAAAGTGAGTAGCAAGTACACATGAGGCATGAGAATGAAAAGGTTGAGCAATCAGTGCTGGATACTAATTACTAAAAACTATATTATATTATATTCACATACCCATTAGTTGCAGTAGAAATAGTACCCACCAACTCGCTGGCTGGTTCTAGCTGGGTGTTACCATATTGCTTGCAGGCTGTATTTACATCTCCTAAGTCCTTGTGTACCATATTCTCATAATACAAAAAACATCAACCAAACATTGTTGAAATAACACACCTGTGCATTATGCACGGGGTTCACACTAGTTCTCATAATACAACGTACGTCATTAATTAATTAGTTAATTACTTTGCAAACGGTGGGTAGGTAGGTAGAGGGGGGTAGTTGTTGTCTTTTCCACTTTGTAGTGTAATTTTGGGCTAGGTAGGTGACACTCCAATTCAGGTCCGTGTATGCTTCGTGGGGGAGGGAGTTGGTTTTTTTTTTATTTCCCTGCTTTTGTGTGGTTTGGGGGCGGGGGTGGGGGGTAGTTTGGCTGTTATTTATTGCTGTCTCTCTGAGAAGTAGCCGTCTTTTGTCCTTTTAGGGGGCGGCCTTAATTTGCTTTATTTGACTTGGGAGGATTTTGTGCGAATTCAAATAAAGCAAATTACAGGTAAGGTAAAGGTTTGGGGGTTTTGGAAGGTTAAATGAAACAAAAAAATCTTTTGCTTCCTGTGTCTTTTGTGAGTTCGCAGTTTTGGGTTTTCTTGGGAGGCTTGCTTTTCCGCAGTTGCAATACATCTCTCTTGGAACAACAGCCATTCTAAGCAGAAAATGTATATATCTGTTTCTCTAACCATCGCTGTAAGACTGCTCCTCATGCATCATCCTATGCGCAAGCTGCTTCCTGTCTTATAAACTAGCTCAGGACTTTTTTTCTGCTCGAAAGCTCACCGGCCATTGTTTCTGGACATATATACGCCTCCAATTGTTGAAGGGAGTAGCTAAACTGGTTTTCTCCATTGATGTGCGTAAGTTTTTTCTCCCTCCTCATAGTACTTCTCTCGTAGTCTAGAGTATAAACCCAGGAACACCATTGCAATTGCAAATCGCTAATTTCTTGTTTCTTATCGTTCGTCTCTTCTTGTCTTGTTCTTTGCAGGTGCGGCACTCATCATCGCTTAAGAGTAGTCGATGTCACTTGTGTGGACGATAGAAGCGACTAGCAAGCAGCCGCCGTAGTGATACGAGTCCATAACGGAGTCGTTTGGCAAGCAGAAACGTGGTAGGGATGCCAGGACCTCAGTCCTTTAGTTCTAGAAACTTGACTCTCTCGCACAAGTACAGCACACAACTGCCGAAGATCAGTAAAAAGATTGTCAAACGAGAGCTGTTGACAGACTCTGAGGAGGACGAGGAGTTGAATGACTCCACGAGGCCTAAGAAATTAGTTCGAGTGATTTGCACGGATCCTGATGCCACCGACTCCTCTAGCGATGAAGAAGAAGGTAACCGTTTGATCCGCCGTTGCTATAACCATTCCACTGGACTCTTCCAGTTCCGGGCAGAAAGCGCTCGTTCTTCCTCTTCAGATAGCGAAGACGAGGCAGAACTCCCGAGCTACTATTCTGTCTTCACCGCAACTGCAATGAAATGTGGGCTCAATTGTGCAAGCACTGATCTTGCAACTACAAGGTCCGAGATCAAAGAGCCGAGTACCCATGAGTCTCTCAAGAGTCTTTGCCAAACCAAAAGATCACCCGAGCTGAGAAAGCAGCTGGTAGCCAAGAAATCCAGCAAGAAAGATAGGTCAGAGAAAAGCAGCATTGGCGCCACCCGTTTGTCTGCATCGCTGATCACCAGCAACACTGGCTCTCATGTAGAAGCTGCTCAGCTGCTGAAGACAGGCGAAGGGCGACAAGGATCAAAGCCCCCTAAGTACAGGGGCGTGAGACAAAGGCCATGGGGAAAGTGGGCAGCCGAGATCCGGGATCCTTTCAAAGGGCTGCGCCTGTGGCTCGGAACCTACGACACAGCAGAGGAAGCAGCTCGAGCTTATGACAAAGCTGCGAGGGAAATTAGAGGTCCGCAAGCGCAGACAAATTTCGAAAGCTGGGTGCAGGTGCAGTCTGATATGCCCTCAGCAGCTGCAGGTGCAGGTCTTTTGCACGAAGAAGCCGCAGAGATCAAGCTAGTGAAGAACCTGCTAGAAAACAGGTCAGGAATGCCAGAAGGTCATCAGCAACAAGCAGTTGAACTTCCTTCTGACATGACTACCATCCATGATCAGCTGGAAGGTCAGCCCAGCCATACACCAGCGACAAGATCATCGGTTGGCTCGACCGAGATTCCTTCTAGTTTCTGTGGACTTGATAATGTGAAATCAAGGGGCAATGCAGCAAACTGTATTGGAGAAGAGGTTGGAGTAGAGGCTGAGAAATGCTCTGAGATTTATGATCAGAGTGGTTGGTTTGTGTGCTTGCCATCCGGTTCTGAGAATTCAATGTGTGATCAATTCTTGAGAGCTGGAGAATCTGAGGACTCCTTTCAAGGATGCCTTTCAGAAAATGCAGTCTGTGATCTGCCTCAAGAAAGGATAGAAGAATCATGTGCTACAACAGTCAGTGATCACTGCACTAGTGATCCTGAACCACATCTAATTGATCAGGTTATAGCAGAAAACAACATCCTACGGGAAGAACATAACATGAGTATAGATATTCTCTCACATGACTACTTTGAAGATGCAGACTTCATCTTCGATATGTCATGTTGTCTACAAGGAGAACCATTGATGGATTTCTCTGCAATCAGCTTTGATCCTCTTGATGATGAGGCAGGAGGTGACATTGCAGATTTGGTCTTTGATGACAACAGGACCAACAATTGGTTTGCAGCTGCTGCCAGTGATATCCCAGCTGTTGCTTGAAGATTGAAACAAGAGAATCTCCTCATGCTGCAAGCCCTGACAACACTTTTGTTTTCTTTTGAGTCCATCATATTGCAAGGTTTTTGACTCATGTGGATTGATCCACAAAGCTCCAATTTGAGCTTCTCGATGATGCAATCCGGCAAATTGATTTTATTTGCTCACAATATTTTGTAGCTGCTGTGCCATTGAAGCACAATGATTAGGGTTTAAGACTACTTGATCTTAGAGAGAAGACAATATTATGACCCGATGGTTTTTGCTAGATTTAAGTGTTGCAGTCTATGGGTGTCTTTGCTCCCACAAACAATTGCTTTTGTTTTGAGCCATTTGTTACAATCATAAAGTCTGGTGTTTACTAAGCACCTTGGAGATCTGTTGTGCGCCTGGGACAAAGTTTTGTAAGAGGCTAATAATGGGTATGGTGATTTAGTTCTTCATTAGTGTGCAGAGTGGTAGTGTGCACTCTTGGAAGACTGGGTGAGTATTTAACTGACATGTATTGGGAAAAACCAAATTCAGCAAGTAAATTGCTTGCCAAGCTAGTTTCTTTTCTACCATTCTTTTCAGAAAGCAGAGGATTAAATTGTAGTCCTTGTTGTATTTTGTAGCTTGTCATCTCTCATTTTTCAAATTGTCAGTCAAATGTATGGCTTTTATTGGGAGTTTGCAGTGAGCAATTTATTGTCTTGATTGCAAACCTGACATTCTATGTTGCTTTGCAGCAGCTGCCATGTTACCTATTTTGACTAAGTTGGTTCACAAATTCTTTTGTTGTCGCCAGTAGGCTCTGTTGTTACATTTGTGCTTGTGGGCTGGAAACTTTTCAAGCTTGTTGGAAACCTACAAGTGTTGCCATGACTACTGGTCAGGTACCCAAAGCAGCAGCAGACTCCCCGAGGGTTTCCTGTATTCAAGCAATGAGTGGTGGTGGTTTGACCAGTTTGGTGTAGGTCATCATTGTTGCAGAGAAAAAGAATCCCATTAAATGCTGGAGCATGCATTTGTGAAAAAGCTGCCTCCATTTGTGATGATGAGGGGTTAAGAGACACATACTTACAGCAAGCAAGATTCTGGTGGGTTATGAAGAGAAGCAGAGTGTACATTCAGGTTCTCATCTTTGAACTCCAAGTGGGTGGAGCAGCAGTGTGTACATTCAGCTTCTCATCTGTGAACTCCAAGTGGGTGGCGCAGCAGTGTGTACATTCAGCTTCTCATCTGTGAACTTCAAGTGCATGGAGCAGCAGCAGAGTGTACAATCAAGTTCTTATCTTTAAAGCCCAAGTGGATGGAGCCAGCTGCACTGATACAAAGCTGCAAAAAACTGAAACATTATGACCTTTTGCAGAATGGGACTCCTGTGCAGAATGATGCATTATGAGTGATTGTGTGAGTAAGTTGTATCTTGTACTAGAGCTGCCTAGTGTATAAGAGGCATTAGCTTTCTCCCTCCTCTTGCCCACTCATGAGAGTCAACTTGTGTATGAACAGATGTGCAGAAAGCTTCCTGCAAAGAGCTCAGGGAATTATATCTCTGTTAGACCAACTCCACTGGTGCTCAGTATGTGACCTTGGGTGAAGAAAAGTCAAAACATGTGCCGATCTGGGTCAGTTAAAATGGTTTTGACCCAGCATTTTTGCCCACCATGCAGAGGCTGGTAAAATGCACATCAAAGGGTAACACTTGCTGTTTATTGGCTAGATAGTTTGATTGGTCCATGTGGGTTTGCTATTTAGTTGTTTCTCATCTATTTGCAGTACCAGTTTTAGTTTTATGGGTGGGGTTGGAAAAGAGTAAATAACTAGACTTGGATCATGGACGTGGGAAATATTTTTGCAGGGTCACATACTGAGCCAGCACTGGAGATGCTCTAGGATATCGAATCCTGAGGATCTGAGAGAAAGGACTTAAACCTGCACACTCATGCAAAGGGTGTGGAACATTTGCAGATCAATAAAGACTTAGATGTTTGTTTGGTTTGCACCACACTAGGGATGGCCACACAAGAAAGAGGAGTGGAAAATAGTGTGTAAATATTGAAGGGTGTGAAGAGAAGAATCAATTAGATTTCACACCACACAAGCTAATCATTGTGACCAGTCAATCAAAGCCAATCACATTTCTTTCTTAGCCCTGTAGGAGAGCTTATATCCTTATGCATATTTTCAGGTCCCAAACCAGAGTTGGCCAGTTACTGAGTTTCGACCAGTGGAACCGGCAGGGGCTGGATATCAATAACCTAATAGTCAATATTGAATCTTCAAATTTTAATATCCTACGTGGATGACCCAGTTATCATCCAAGTAGGTTATCAATCCTAAAACAATATACATATTTACTGTAGAAAATGGAGAAACAGGATTTTTAAATAAATTTAAGAATAGATAAATTCCATAACAGTTGTATAACTAATGTTTCTCAACCAGATATTTGAGAACTGGACCTTATGCATAACTGATGGTTATTACTCAAAAATAACTGAGCAAATTGATAATTGAGACTATTACTTTAGTAATGAAGTTCATTATCGATGCATCTAAAAATTTAAAACTGTTTTGATAACCTAACTGGTTGATTATTGTGCCAACACTGGTCCAAACCAGTGTTTGGTGTGTATATAGTTTTAAACATACACGTCATGTAAAAAAATGCTTTCATGGGCCAAAAAAAAGAAATGGTATACCGAAAGAAACTCCATGATGTGTACAAATGAATGTCCAAAGTCCAAAATCCAAAAAATCAAGCGAAGGTCTCCCAATCTTCTTGGCACTCCTTTATGTGGCACTCAATTGCCTCAGGAAATTCAAAAGCAAGAACATCTTGAAATCCTTCTTCTAGCTCCTCAAACTTTCCCATATCTTCTAATCCCACACATGGTCATCTGGCCAATTTTTAATAAAAAAAATTAACAAATCTAGGTTCTTTGCACCAGGGTGACATCAACAAAGGCTTGTGAGGATCCCTGGAACAGACAAAACACGCTCTATCCCTATATGACTACTAGGGAATATTGCTCTTGCAAGAAAGGCAACCGTTGGGAATTGCCCTTCATGCTATCCTCACCACTAAAGAGGTGATTCGGCTTCCTTCAAGGGCACATCAAGGGTTTGAAAACAATTAAACTTTCAACAAACCTGAATTCACGTGGAAGGTATGGAAAAATGTTAGTGGCCTACATTCTATATGTAGAATTTTTAAAAAATGAAATCACATGTCACATAAACACAAGAAGGAAATAAGAAACTTACTTGTTCAAGGCTTGTCTCCATCTTTGATGCCCCAACTTCAAATACAACATTGCTATTGCGTACAGTCTCTTGCTGAACACTTGAAGTCATCAATTGTCCATGCATCTTTTGATACAACTCTTGAAGGGTTGGAAGGAGAAAGTGCACATCATAAGCACAAGCAATCTCAATTGTTGATGTATGATCAACATAGTCCCCTACCAAGCTAAGATCCTTAAAATGAAGATCTAACATGAGAGCCAACATATTGTGTGCCTTGGATGCATTATAAGAATTCATGAAACCCAAAAAAAAGGTGCAAGACACATGTCACTTGCTCTATCATGTTAGCTACCCAAGTTGCTTCACCTCCATTTGCATGTCCAAAGATGTGGCAAGATTGACCTGAGCTTGCATGTCTGATATCTCCTTTTCCAATTTCACATACAATCTAATTGTGCTAGCAAGTGCATTAAAAAGCAACCGATATCCACAATGTTGGTTTATCACACATGTTGTTACAACTGGAAATAGTGCTTCACAAATTGCTTCTAGAATCACCCATGTCATTGCAAAAGGAATCTTGTTTGCCAATGCTTTAGTTTAACAACTATAACACATAGCAATTGTGTGTTGATACATCAAGCATTGTTGAAACATTGATACCTTTGATGCAAAGCAAGTCTTCATTGGTGTTGTTAACTTTCGTTCATGTAAACTACAATCCAAGCATGTGTGCTTCCATTCCTTGGAGCCTTTCCCTAAAATGCACAATGAACAACCCAAAGCCATGTGTTAGTTTGAGCTTGAAAAACTTCCAAAAATTGAACAAAGATCAACACAACATCAACTCTATCAACTTCTACATTTAGGGTTTACTTATTTTTTTGGGCCAAGTAATACAGCCTTGTAGTGATGCTTGTATTGATTTAATATTTATTGGTGCTAAATTTGCTACAACCTTTTCATCAAAAGTTGCATATTGGGTAGCCTTACTCATTGCATGCCCAAAATAAGACCCATCAAAAGGCACATCTAGTTCAGTGCCTCACATGTGACCATAGATTTTAAGGCTACAACTATTGTCCCTAGTTTTGTGCCCTCATTTTTAACAAAACACAAAATCTTGGAAGTAAACTTGAATTTCTCAAGTAAAGCCTTCATTTGTCTTGCTAATCCAACCCTTGTTATGTCATCAACCTCAAAAAAACCCACACATACATGATGATGTTCCCATTGTGGTGTAAGGAAATTGATGACAAGGGCAAAAATGTCATGTGCCCCTCTATTCATCCACAAATCAAACGTTGTTATTGCAGTTGATGTGGCATTAAGGAATGGTGTCACATATTTTTCCAAACATTTTTCCACCATCATTGGAAGGATGTCTTCACTCATCATTTTTCAAGAAAGGAAGACAACTCTTGGATTTAGTTGTAATGCAAAGCATCACATCCAAAGGTTTTCACAAGTGCTTAAGGGAAAAGATCCCTTGGCTATAAAAAGGACCAGATCTTGTTAAATTTTTTTTTGATGTTTTTCATGTTTCTTGTAAGGAATGGGATTGCCAAAGAATGATGAAATTTGACATGGGGCCACCTTTGGACGTTTTTTTGTAGCTTGAACCTCCTTTGCATTGGTAACTTGTGGATTTGAAATCCCTTCATGACGGGCAATGTCAACAATATATGCTTTAAGGAGCTCTTGGTGCTCTGCCTCCACATGTCACTTTAGGGGCCAATCCCAAAACTTTTGTTGTATGCACAAATCCCTTTCTTTCCTAAATTTTCTTCTTATCAAATTGGGATTGGGGAACTTCATGAGCTTCAAAAGCTACATCTCATTTGTTGCACAACATTACAATTTGGTTCATCACCATTGTTGACAACAAAAAAAGCTCAAGGAGATGACCTTCAATTAAAACTAGCCCAAAACTTGGCTTGTTTGTGCAATATTAACAATGCCTTTACTAATCAAAATGCTTGATTACTAGGAGGAGTGTTCATGCTAACACATGTGGATGATGAAACTTGAGTCCCACATGGAGGACCAATTGTAAGAAAAGATGAAGACAAATGTTCTAGATCTTAAGGATCATGAAAATATTGATTATGTCTTAAATGCCCTAAAACATCCTCACTAACCATCACTGGAAAGTTGTTGCTATTGTTGTAGGTAGTTCTAATTATTGAATTTTATTAGTAGTTACTACTGTTGATTATTGGTGTTGTTGGTTGCTAGTTGGTGTTATTGGCTACCAGCTATTGTTGTTGGTTGTTACCTATTGTTAGCTATTGAACATTGCGAGTTCGTTCCTCCCTACGCAACAATGCAATGTGAAGGGGACCACAATAGTGCAAAGGGCAGCATAGATGCAACACAAGAGGATGTGAAGGACCAATAACCGAACCAAACAACACGAAAACCACTAAAGTGGAGGGGGGGAGGGTTTGCTCACTTAAATAGGACGAATAGGAAGACTATGGCTATGGTGAGGGGTAGTGTTCCCTGCTCCACTTTCCTTGCTCTCTTCCTTGTTCCTTTTTGTGCAACATAGAAGTGTAAAAGGGGCATATATGTAACATAATAACATAAGGGAGAGCAGAAACACAAGGTGTGAAATACTAGTAAACAAACCAAACACACAAAAACCATGAAGGGCATGGGGGGATTGCTCACCTAAAGAAGAATGAACATGATAGTGGGGGTCAACATTATAGTTCACCTTTCCTCCCCGTTCTTTTTACACAATAGAATAATGTGAGAGGGAACACAAATGTGGCATGAAGATCGACAATGGTAAGTAGGAGGTAGTGTTCAGAGGGAACACAAATGTGGCATGAAGATCAACAATGGTAAGTAGGAGGTAGTGTTCATCTAAAAGGAACGAAAATAAAGACCAATAAATAAACAAGCCAATGACAAAGGAATGAAAATGAAAACTAGCAATGACGAGGGGGGGGGGGGGGGGGGGGGGGGGGGGGGGGGTGGGTGTGGGGGGATGCTCACATGAAACAAACAAAGAAAAAGACTAGTGACGGTGGGGGTTGGTGTTCCTTGTCAATCCTCTTTGTACAACAAAACAACACGAGAAGGAGTAAGAGGGTGCGAAGGGCAAGGAACCAAACCAATGACAAAAGGATGAAGATGAAACAATAACCCAACAATGGCTACAAGGGCGGGGCAACACTCCTCTTCGCTCTTCCTTGCATAAACATAACAGTAATAAAAGCGGGAGCGTGGACAAGGCACAAGAGGGCACAAAGGAACAGCAAACGAGGGGAGGGGAGAGGACAATGTTCATTGCTCACCTAAAAGGAACAAAAATGAAGATTGGCAATGGTGGGGCCCGACATTCCTCGTTGTTTTTTCCTACACAACAAAATAATGCAAGAGGGAGTAGGAAGACATGAAGGGAAAACAAGCAAACCAACGATGAAGTTATCCTTAGTGTTTCACATTTCATGTTTTGTGTTTCATGTATTATCTTTATGTTTCATGTTTCATTTTCATTTTGAAACATGAAACCCAACAATGGTGGGGGGCGGGGGCAATGTTCTTCTTCACTCCTCTTCATTCCTCCTTGCTCAAACATAACAACAACAAGAAGGGAAACACGACCAATTCATAAGAGGGCGAAAAGGAGCAAAAAACAAAGGGAGGAGAGGAGAGGAGGGTGTTCACTGCTCATTTGAAAGGAATGAAGATGATGATGGCGGGGGTTAACATTCCTTACTGCTCCTTTTTGCACAATAGAACAACATGAGAGGGAGCACAAATGCAACATAAGAAGGCATAAAGGACAAGGAACCAAGCCAGCAATGAAAGGACAAAAACAAAAACCATCTCATTGGTAGGGGGGAAGCACTCCTCCTTGTTCTTCCTTACACAAACACAACAATAGGAAGGGGAACATGGACAATGCATAAAAGGGCAAAAAGGAGCAACAAGTGACCATAGCACATGAAGACCATGGCACATGAAGACCATGGCACATGAAGACCATGAAGTGGAGCCTTGAGGGGTTGATCACTTCAAAGGGACAAAAACCACAACAATGGTGGGGAGCAATGTTCCTTGTTGCTCCTTGTCGCACAACACAGATGGGAAAAAGAGCTCCCAAAATGCAAAACATAAAAAAAACCTTAATATTTTAAACTAAAAATCTTTAACGTTCAAAAAAAAAAACTAAAACCATTTGACTTAAAATAGTTAGATAACTTTACATGCCATAATACATTTTACATTAGGCGTGCAATGTTAAATTTATATATATATACGCTACCCACCATGTAAATGTAAAAGAAATAATTTTTTTAATATGGCAATTGGTGTAAATGTAAGTGTAAAAAAGTTGGGTGTGTAAGTTTAAATGATTTACACTTACATGGCATTACATGGTGTGTTATACATCAATTTACACTTACACGCCCAACACTAGTCCAAACTTAGCTTCATGCTATTTAAAACCTAAACTTCATCTAAATTAATGTTTAACACCCATTATACTATTGCTTCTTATGAGCTTTTCTTATAAACAATGTCACCTACTCTATGGTTTAATTGTAGGGTGATGGTTTTCATTTGCATTCAATAGAAACATTTCCATGAACTAGTCACAAAAAACCTTATTTAGGCACACGACTAGAGGGAAGCTAAAGGATTCACATTCTTTGGATTATAGAAAATTTATTCTAAAACTATAGTTTACAAGTTGATTATTTTAAAACAATTGTTTCTTTAAAAAAATAAAATTAAAGGACATTTTTGGATAACACAACATAATGAATGTGACAAGTTTTACATCATAATTAACTAATCACATTAGGAATTTGATTAAATCATTTTGTGGATGATCACCATTTGAGCTACATCACAAGAGTGAAAAAAAAACCTTGGTCATGTCCCAAAACACTTTTAATCTTAATGAATAGATGTGATGAAAAACCTCTTGGCATCCTTTCCAAGTTGGGTTATATAAACCACAGTACAAGGGCAACTTCAACACATGTTTGTCAAATAATTAATTTGAAATTTTCATTTCAAAAATTTAAATACTATTGAATATTTTAAAAGATTATTTGTTTCCTTTCACAAAAAAAAATTTCTTTTTAAAAAAACAGCTTTTTGAAAAATTCACCATTTTAAAACATTGTGTTGAAGCCACCAAGGTAATATTATAAAAGTCTTTATGGCATTGTTTCCTTGTGAAGTCACTAATCCTAGGACCAAAGTTAAGGTGCTTGGTTTGGGAGTTCAAATGTGATTGTATGTCATGTCCAAGACCAGTTTTTGCACTAATCACAAGCAAATTGAAAAGGAAGAAAAATGGTAAAGAAATGAAATGCTTCTTGAAAATGGAAAAATAGTGGTAATCACAAACAAGCGGTGCATATAGAAATGAAAATTACATGTCATGAAAATGGCATGGAATACTTTTGCATGTCACACAATTAGTAAAAATCGAAACAACACTAAGAGCCAAATGCGTTTTCCCACTGTGAAAATTTCTAACCTGTTCATTTTAATGCATGAAAGCTCATCAATCCAAAGTCTTATTGATGTGATGAAATGGATCATATCAATATGTTAGAAAAATGGTTTCAAAGATTGATTTTACAATTGCATTAACAAAATTTTTAAGTGATGTAAATAGGTTGTTGCAATACATGGAACCTTGAAGCATGAAAGTGAAAACACGTTTTCTCCTAATATTTTTTGTGGAGGCATCAACAATATGCATTCTAATTAACCACACCTTATGCACATTTGACAACATCTACTTGGGGATTCCTATGAGTATTGACCGTTGTGATTGGGGTTCTTGAAAACAAAATGTTATCAAAAGTCACCCATGATGTTGCTTGAAGATGGCTAATGTGGATTCCTTGAGGTGATTTGTCTTTGTGTGAGATAAAATTGGGAATATGTGAAATGATGTTCAAGGCGTGGTGTTTCAATTTAAAGAGAAATTGAAGAATTCTTTCTTTTGATCAATTGTAAGAAGTTAAAAAATCTCTTTCATGTTTTAATTCTTGAATCAATGTGATTAACCCTTTTTTTGGGGGGGTGATGTAGCATTAAAAGGCTCCATAAAACATTCTTTGGTAGCATTCATAGTGTTAAAAAAGATGATTTTTCATTAAAAATTTGTCACATTTCATCCTCATATAACATCCAAAGAGCTAGTTGCCTTGAACATTGTTTAGGTTATCACCACTTAAATCTAATGTTCAACCCTTGTTCATGGTGTGTGGTCATAAACCTATTGATATCAGGTGATATGTCACTTGTAGAATTGTTGGATGAGGAGATCACAACTATTTTTTCCTTTTAAAAGATTAATTTGTTGTGGGCATGTGGTTATTTCAATTTGTGACATATTATGGCCACCTAAATTGCAATTGTTAATGAGGGGGTTACCAAATTTTCCTCAATAAATTTTTGCCTTCACCACCTTATAATAGGTGTATAGGAGTATTTGTGTCCTAGATCTTAGATTTAGGACATGTATAATAATAATATTTGTGGAGTATGGATTGTATGATTGCAACATATAATGATGACTAGGAATTTTTTTGAAGTGAGAACATGTTTAACTTAAATGGATGAGCAAAAAATGATTGAATGGAAGTTACAAACCTTTTGGTAGTTGCAAAGATCATGATGATTGGAAGAGGTTAAGGAAATTATCAATGGTGATGATTACGCGTGAAAATCATTTGCTTCATATTCCTTTTCGATTTGGTTATGTGCTTGTTTGTGTCATGGCTTAGGATATTTTGGGATACTTTGGGCAATGTCATGTCCTAGGATATTTTGGGATACTTTTGGCAATATCATGGCTTAGGATATTTTGGGATACTTGGGATACTTTTGGCAATGTCA
>Ga0116229_10005019_pt1 | contig 21667 bp, 9 predicted proteins | sample S1TSphgellanicum_3_FD_87313 | JGI IMG/M metagenome (GOLD analysis project Ga0116229, IMG submission 87313) | Host-associated microbial communities from peat moss isolated from Minnesota, USA - S1T2_Fc - Sphagnum magellanicum MG | ecosystem: Host-associated > Plants > Peat moss > Unclassified...
ATCTAACCCACCATATATAACACTCAAAATTCTTTTAAAATTTTATTAAAAAAAACTTGTTATATAAATCTGTGAAAATAATAAATAATTACCAAGGTTTATGGTATCTAAGTATTATGGAATAATATCAACCCCTCCCCCCATGCATGCATGTTCTGACATGAATGTGAAAGGACCTACACGTGGATGGATGGATGAATGAATACTTGCAGCTTCATCTGATGAAAGTGGTATATCAAAAATGCCAGGTCCCATGCACACTACACGTATATTTATTTTCAGGAATTTATGTGGGCTTTTCCAATAGATTTTTTTTTTAAACTGCCCAACATTCCCTGTAAGCCAATGGGTGATGTCCAAAAATTAAAAATTAAAAATTAAAAAATTCTAAAGTACACTAGTACCTGCTGACAAGAAAAAAAATTTCATGATTGATATACCTGCCCAACGCTTGTCCTTTATTTCCATCCGCATGACAGTGTAAATAGGGTTTTGTAAATTGGGTAATTTACTTTTTTTTGCAACCCATAAAACTGAAACGGGAACAGCAAATAGGTGGGGTGATTACTACCAATCATTATGATAGGCCAATCAGAAACACTCAGCAGCAGCAGTCAGATCATATTTATTACACTCTTTTTGTGCAGGTGCACAGAGTTGCTTGTGTCTTTTACCATCCAATTTTACTGAGCAGGATCACATACGGAGCACTGCTGGAGATGCTCTTAGCCTATTTATTACCCCCATAAATGTGACATACATCCCACATTATATAAACTGAAGGAATTTTTATTGTAAGTTTGCTTGTTGGGTCAAAAGGCAAATGGAAAAGGCATTTCCATCCTTGATGCTTAACCTATCTAGTTAGCTCGGAGTTGAGTCTCCTCTTTCCATGATATAGATAGAGTCTTGAAGAGGGGAAGGGGATTTTCTTAGAATGTTGGGCTTGGATTTGGTGGGGGAAGAAAAGGTCCTCTTCTCATTGATTTCAAGCAAAGAAAAAGTCATCTGACTATATTAGACTCAAATTCTTAAAATTTTATAAACAATCTTGTTCTATAATGTTTAAAATAAACATACCAAGGTTCATGGTATCTAAGTATTATGGAATAATACCCACCAACCCACCACCCCCTTCCTGCCACCCTCCTCTCATCTCATTCACAAAACACATCCATATGAATTGTGAAAAGGCATCCATACGGATGGATACTACTGCAGCTTCATGTAATGAAGTCAGTATTACTGTGTTTTTTCTTTTTTCTTTTTTTTTTCCATTTTCAATCTCGAAATTAAGGCACGAAAATCAACCCAAAAATTTTCACAAAATTAATCGAATTTATACTAGAAAAAAAATCCAAATTTTCCCCAATTTCTTTGTCGAAAAATGGTGATACATATATGATAATTCTTTTCAAGAGTTTATTTGCACGGGGCCATTCCCATGTCCCCCAAAGATGGAGCTGAGGGGCACCTATTTGGGGAACGCCCCCCACTCTGACTTTGTTAATTGTTAACCAGTGTTGGTCAGGTTTGAGTTTCCAATCGGGTTCAGTTCTAAGAACTGGACCAATGGGTGCACTTGGACCTCGCTTAAAAAGGGACGCAATGGGTCTTAAGGGATTTTTTCAAAGGTCTAGGTCATAGGGTTAGGTAGGGGCTAGGGTTTGTGGTTTAAATAGAGTTTATAGTTTGTAGGTTCTAGCATCCTAAGTCTGAGTTCTAGGGTTCTAAGAATGGCATAGGGACTACTATATAAATGCTAATCTTATTGTTCCAAGTTGAGATAAAGGTCTTAATGGTTCTCTATTCGGTTGGCCACATTTTGCTTTTAACCAAAAATGTAGAGTTCTAGACTATGGTTGTGCATAGTAATTTTTTTGGTTTTAGTTTTCAATGTTCTATTGTAGTGAATATTATTGTAGTGTTGTGCCTTCTCAGCCATACATGTTGTTGGAAAGGATTTGATACTACATCCATAGCCTTCATCACCATTGTGAAGGTGCTTAATATTGGTGGAGAAGCCATTTGATGTTCTTTCAAAATTGATTGGAGCTTCAATGTTTTAAAATAAAATCTAAAGCCCAGAATTGACCTTCAACTTGGTCCTAGAATCGCCTTAAATAAGGGTTTAAAATGAGCCTCACCTTGAACTTAGATCCAATGGTCTAGAGTAAGGTTTCATATTTAGGATCTTCTAGGAAGTAAGGCATTACTTTGAGTTTGTTAGGCCAAGGGTTACACTGAACTTCTTGGAAGGTCCTATAAACGAAACCTTAACCGGTGTGAAATCACAAAAAGATTTTATTTCTGTTTTTACCTTCTTTTCTTTTCTTTTTTTAATGGTTGTTTCAGTGGTTTTTTTTTTAATGATCGCTTTCTACTTTGCAACTTCTTTTTGTGATATTACTTTCTTGTTCACGGCTCCTTGTTGCATCTCTCTCTCATTGCTTTCATGTTTGCAACTCCTCGTTGCCCGTGGCTATCATCGTTATCAAAAGCTTCATGTAAGTTTCATTATTTTTGCTTGTTGTTGCATTATTTTGTTGTTTGTTTTGTTCTTGCTTCATTTCATTACTTTCCAAAGCTTCTAGAAAGGAGCTTCTTGTTTCCTTGCAGTTTCTTTGTTTTCTTGCATATCTCCTCCTTGCTTTCCATCATCACTCTCTAAAGCTTCTAGACAAGAGCTTTTTTTTTCCTTGCGGCTTCAATATTTTCTTGCATGTTTCCTTCTTGCTTTTCATCATTGCTTTCCAGAACTTCAAAAGAGGAGCTCATTTTTTGCTTATGAGTTCTAGCTTTTGATTTGTGTCTTTTCTTGATGATGGATCGGTTGATTTCTTCAACCTTGTCTACATCATTGTGCTTCTTCTTTTTCAAGGAAGTTGTTCTTCATTCCTTTGCTTCTACAGTAGCATTTTGTCTTTCCTTTTTTTTACTTTGTTTGTTGTTTTTGATAATTTTTTGTTCCTGTGTTTTTTGCAATAGTTTCCACATTTTCCATTTTTAATATTTTGTATTTTATTGATGTTTTCCTTTTCGCAACTTATTTTGTGCCATTGTTGGTGCATCTGCAAACATCGCTACATCATCCTTAATGCTTTCACATTGAAGTTCTTTAATTATTTCTTCTCCTTTTCATTTTGGTTTTCTCATATTCATTCCATTTCAATTTTTTGTTTCACCATGTTTTTGGTTCATGAACCAGCTTTGAAGAAGCATTGTGTTGATGTTCCAAAGTATTCCATTGATGTTTTCATGGATTCTTTGCCAAGATTGTCTAATTTGGTAGTAATTAGTAATCAATCAGTTAATTTTCAAACTTTTTAGTTATGTATGTTTACTTTCTTCTAGTTTTTTGGATTTGTTATTTTTTGCATTAGTCATTGTAATTCCTTCTAGTCTTGATTATGTTTTTAATGATGATGATGTGTGGGTTCACAATGCTTTTGAGTAATTGTTTATGGGATCACCGGATGGTGTTGAACCTGTGAGATTATCTGATGGTGTTGATCTTCATGTTGAACTTAATGTTACATTGTTTGCAAGTTTTTACATCCTTTCCATTGTATTAGCTATTGAGGGCTTTGATGTTTCTGGTCATTTGGACCCTGTTTTTTCAAAGCCTAAAGAAATTCATCTTCTACCACATTTTGAATTTGTTCCTCTTTTGTCGCATTTTGAATTTATCCCTCTTCTGTTGCATTTTGAAAATGTTGTTGTTGGTAGTAATGTTGTTGATCCTAATGATGATGTTTCACTAAAATCTTAATTTATGGATGTGATTAAAAAAGAGTTTTAGAATGTTAATTAAGGTGGTAAGCAAGCACTCTAAAATGTGGACTAAAAATGCTTTTGATGAGTGGCATGAGTTTTAGGGTTTTGACATAAGCAAATATATTGCGAATTTTTCAAAAAATGAACAATCTATCATCATTTTGGATGATATCCTAAGCATGTTCATTTTTGAAGTTACAAAAAAGGACTGTAGTTTATACCCTCCATTGAAATACATAATCTTGATTTTTTTGTTTTAATTATTTTTTGTAAATGTTTTTATAATGAAATTTAAGGTTTTATTTCAATTGTTTAATAACAAGTGTAGATATTCCACCAAGTTTTAATTAGGGTACTTGATTGATTTTTATTATTATTTTTCATTTTTTGTGCACATTATTAGAATTCTTGGTTTTTCAAACAATCCAAATTGATGAATTAGTCTTTCTTAACTAATGAACATGTACATTTTGACTAGAGGCTAGGGGCTTGAATGACATGTGTATCTTTTGACCAATCAACTTGGTTGAAATAACCTATTTGCTTATTTGTTAACTTGAACATCTACTCAAATTGGACAAAAATTTGACCACCTTGGTCAAAATGGCCAATGACATTTAGTCAATTGGAACATTTAGTCAAGTTGGACATAAACAAATGACACCTCTAATCAAAATGCCCAATGGGGTTTAATCAAGTAGAACATTTAGTCAAGATGGCCAATGTTATTATAATCAAATGGGGCATCCTACTTACCTATCTACCATATTTTACAACCTTCTTACTTACCTACCCACTAACCAACCAACCTACCTACCTACAACAACCTACTTACCTACCCATTAACCAACCCACTTACCTACCTACCCACACTCCCACCTACCTACTAGCTTACTGACTTGCCCACCCACCCACATGTATTAATTATTACCTACCTATTTACCTAACTACCCACCCACTACAACCTATTACAACCTACCCTCCCACCTACCTCCTACAACATACCTACTTATGTACTTCATAATCTTGTAATGATGTGTTGAAATAAACATGTGAAATAAAAAACTTGACATAAGTTGAACACCTTTTGATGGTGTGGTCCATTGGTTAAGGATTTGGTTTATCATTGGGGAGGTCAAGGGTTCAATTCCTAATACTTATAATCTATGTATGTGTTTAAGGGGTTAAAGTAGGTAGGCTAGGCTATGTAAGTTAAGTAGGTTATACTAAGTTAAGTTAAGGGTGGTAGGCTAGGGTAGGTTATCACCTACTTACCTACATTTTTTGACCTACCTACCTACAAATTATTTTTTATAATAATATTAAAATAAATTATTTAAATCATTTGATTAATCAAATGGTCTAATATTCATCAATCAAATGACCAATCAAGTGGTTTTTATCTTACTAGTCAAAAAGACCACCCCAGTCACACTGGACATCTTAAAATCAACTTGTTCAAAATGACAATGTGTCTTTTTGGCCCACTCCCCCCCCCCAATCTGGTTTTTTTAACCAAAATTCCCAGTTTGAAAAACTAAGAATTTTAATAATGGTAGCATTCAAACTTTGATAAAAACCATTAGGAGGTTGATTGGACAAAGACATGAGTAGCGCGTCATTGAATTTAGTAAAGCTCCTTCGGTCCCTTTCAACATTTTTACTAATGTCCGCTTTCATCACGTGGAGCTAATTGGTGATGAAGCAACATTGCGTGCTTCTCATGTTGGTCTTGGTAAAATCATTAAAAAATAATATGTTTAAATTATTGATGAAGAAAATAAGATGTTGCAATAAGATATTTATCAACCAACTACACCTATAGGGCTTAATTTGCATTTTGGATATTTTTGTATGTGGAACTTTTTCATTTGTGGTTGTTAGGAATTTTGTGATGTTGATTTTGAGGAGTTTAATGTTGTGTGGCTACCTATTGGTTTTGTTCTCAAATTCTATCAAGGGGTCTCCAAAATTTGGAGGATAGACATCACACAATGTTTTGTTGATAAGCGTCACCCTCCAATTGACTACCCCATTTCTGACATTTTTCAGGAAATGTCAAGACAATGACCCATTGATTGGCCTGTTGATAAGTTTGGTCCACACCCCATGTTCTTTCATGCTAAGCCGACGTGGAAATATTGTGATGATGCATGGTTTGCCACTGCACCAATGGGTCAAACTAATTATGTCTCATTATTAATAAATTGACATTGGCCTTTCCTCATTTGAAAAACAAAATGATGCTTACAAAACCAGGAGAGGTGTCGAAAATTCCTCACATGGAACAAGCACTCATTCCATGCAAATCCAACATGGAAATAACTCTCCATAGATTTCTAAATTTTTTATTAAAAATAAAATTTTCACTATGAAAGAAAGGGGCATTTTGTAATTGGCCTTGCAACTCAGTTTTTGAGTTGCAATGACCACTTGTAACTCATCGTATTTCTACACTATGAGTGCTATCAGATAAATTACATGAGTTGTAAAGTTGCAACTCATTATATATATATTGCACTTCATTGTAACTCAATTCCAACTATGCCAAAACCATTTATTTTCAACTACTATACAACTCCATTACAACTATAGCCATAATGTCATGTTGACGTGAGTAATTTTCATCCATTATTAAATTTTGACATGTGGTAATATGAAGATTCTTGGATTAAATTTTTTTCTTGAAATATTGATCTCCATTGTCTATTATGATTGTTAATGGTTTGAAATTATGATACATGGCATAATAAAAAATTGTCACATGGCATATTAATTAAAATTTGAAAATAAAAAATCCATTTTAATAGTTAGGTACGTCGATACATAGCCATAGGTAGGTACATTAATAGGTTCTAGGACCAACATACTTATGCTACATACCTACTTACTTACCTACCTACATAGGTAGGTATAAAAATAAGACCTACTTACTTATGTAGGTAAACAAGTAGGTAAGAAAGTACAAAACTAGATGAATTAAAAAATAATTTTATAAATATATTTATTTAATTTTATGTTTTTTTTTTAGGGTTAAGTTTTTTTGAGCTCATCCCAAAATGACATGTGTATTTTAATGTGAAAACATAAGAGAACACACCTTTTTTATATAGTTTATGACATGGGATTCAAAAACAAAACATATGGGTCAAATCTTTTAATTGTTTTCTTGTTGCAAACTAAATTGCAACAACATAAAGATTTTTCTAAATGCTTTATGTTTGTTTTTCATTACGCAAGTTATACAATAAAATTAGAAAATATTTGATACTTATATATGTGAACTAATTATTTAATATTTAATTATCTAAAATAATGATTGAAATTAATTAATTAAGCTTAGATAATCAATTATCAAAATAATTTATTTGATTTTTCTGAAATATTATTTCAATACTAAATTTTTGAATTAAATATCAGATAATAAATTATTGAAATAACTGAGTTAAAAATTATTTAAAAAAATTAGTCTAATTTTTCTATTTTGTTAATTATTTCAAATAATTAATTATTTGATTTTAGATAGTGTAATATCATCTGATCAATTATCTAAAATCATATAAATATTGATTATTTGAATTAACTAACAAGTTAATCATATGAATCAAACTGATTTACAATTCATATTAATATTTAATTATTCAGTTTAAGTAATTATGTCATAATATTTAATTTAATTTAATTTTTATTAATATTCAATATTCAATAAACTATTGACCAATAATTCATTACTAAAAATTAAATGTGAATTTGGGTGAAAAAACATTAAAATATAAATAAACATATCCATATGTACACCCAAATTGAAATTGTAATATAATATACACATTTCTTTTAGTTTCACATTTAAATGAATTATATGTATCCAAATGATTAACTTGTCAATGAATTTAAATAATTAATGATCTAATAAATATTGATGAAATAATAATTATCTTTATTATTTAATTTAATTCATTATTGAGTATCCACAATATAGATAAAAATTTATCTGATTAGTATTTGATGAATAATTATTGTTCTTGTACAAACATATTATTAAATCTAATTAGCATAAATTAGTTAGTTAACTTAAAACTAATTATATGAATTACACTTATTTATTTAGATGAATATTCAATTATTTAATATAATTAATAAGTTGATAATAATTAAGTGTATTAAACATAGTTAATATTTAATAATCAAATTATTGAAACAATAATTCTTTATAAAATATTACATATGAATTTTTATTTTTATTAAATTATAAGTTGTTGCACAATAATCACAACATAATTGAACATTAGTACTTCACTAATGGTGCATTAGTAGCCTTAGTAGTTGTATCAATGAAAATCACAGTCGATAATTAGTTGCAAATGTATCCCATAGTGGGTGGTGGAAATGCAAACATGTGGCATGATCACATGTATGTACATCATATACTAGTTGCAACATAATTATTACATCAGTGGCACATTTACAAAAATTCTAAAATAGTTGTCAGATGCAATTATAATACAACTTTTTCAAAAATCAAACATGGTTGATTACAGATGTATGTACATTATGTACAAGTTATCGTATAAAAAACTCATTTTCAACTCACAATTATAATACAACTAATTGATTTTTTGACGTGGCAATTTATTTGGTAGTTCCTTGTATTTTCAATGGGATAGTTGCATATTAGTTGTAATACCCAAGGGATAGTTGCATATTAATTGTATATGATCTTTTTTTGAGTTTTGTTGTAGGGCAGTGTGTTCACAATTTCTCATAATGTTTTTTTCTTTTTTTATGTCCTTTAATTGTTTATGTTCCCTACTTTCTATTCATTAATTGTTTCTTTTTGTTTTCACATCATTTTAACATATTATTATTTTTGTATTGTTTCTATTTCATGTTTATTGTAGGTATGATTCAATTGACAACATGATGATTTGTGAGACATAACTATGTGTTTGGCTATTGTGCTTCTATGATCATTTAATTTATGTTTCTAGTTTTTTGTAGTTTGTCCATGCCTCCAATTTTTTTTCTTTTGGATTTGGATTTTGCAAATATAGTTAGATTGACAAACAATTATGGGATCGAACTATACAATGCATTATTAGCAGGGAGCTGAAGGTAGGTCAGTTGTTTTGTTATGATGAAGCTTTGAATGATGAAAGAACTTTGTTTTAAAAATCAAAGGTAAGATTTTATAAAATTTTCATTTTAATTTTTTTTATATATTTAAATATTTAATTTACTTTGTTTTGTTTTTGATAATATGTTTTTTTTATGTTTGTTTTTTGCAAGAAGTTTTGCCAGTGCTTTTTCAAATTCTAAGTTTGTTGGAATAAGCTTTCAAGTTCTTAATGTTGTGGCTCCTACAAATGATATTGTTGATTATACTATTGATCATGTTTCTACCACTAGAAAAGCCGTTGTTCATGTTCCTCAAGAATCTTCCAAGAAATCTAATGTCAATATGTTTGACAACAATGTGTACAATGAGTTGTTTGACAACGAGCTTTTGAAGTACAGGGTCCATTTAAAATCCATTCATTGTCGTTTACCAATGGGAGTTGTTATTGTTAATATTGTGTGTGGTCATGTTTTTAGCAACTTGAACAACTATCCAATTACCATCAATTACATGGTTCATTCTTCTTCAACTATTCTTGCATCAATAGATCTTCACCTTCCTTCTATTGTGGTGACACAACCTTGGTTTAACACATGAGACAATTAACAAATTTAGTTGACTACTTGCTATTTGTTTGATTTGGAGGTGTTGTTTCCCTACATTTGTCTTATGTTCTTTCAATTGACCAGCCTTGCTTCTACTTGAAATTATTGTTTCTACTTCATTAATGGATGCGTCTGATTTTTTTATTGATGTTGGACCTACAAAATATTTTTTTCCACTTGAAATAAATGTATATTAATATATCATTATCATTTTACTTTTTTTTGAATTATGATTGGAGGTTTTTATTGCTATGATTTTAGTGGCCAAAAGTTTTGATACTTAGCATTATGTATCTGGATATGTCTTTCTACAACATTTATAATACTTCATAAATTTTTTTTACTCAATGTTTTTTTTTTATAATTTTTTTTAGAAAATAATTTCAAAAATATTAATGGTTTATGGTTTTTTTTCTTTTAACTCATTGATTTGTCCTTATCACAATTTTTCTTTTCTTTTCTTTTAATTTCTTGCATTTAACATAATTGTAAAGATTTTGACTTATAAGATATCCTTTTTTGAATGAAAAGAAAAAAATAGTTAAAAAAAAGAAATCTAAACTAAAAGAAGGATTTGAAGAAAAAGCATGTAAGGTATTATTGACTTTTTGACTGAGATCTTACACATGGTGTAAGGTACAATAAGAAATTCTACCTAGGTAGGAATAAAAGAATACACTTTGAAAATCTCAATAGGACATTTTGATTTCATAAAGCTTAGAACCATCAACCTAATAACCAACAATTAAGAAATTGGATTTGGTTCCAAAATTGATCGGTTTTAATTTTTGAAATTGTTTCTTAAATTTGAAACCAAAGAGTCTTCCATTTTACCAAAAATTCTAAACCAAGACCAAGTTAATTGACCTAAAGCACAAACATAGGTTTTCTTCATTTGTTCCCATGATACTTGGTGGATACCCATCAACTATCATGAGATAAACAAAATGACCACTAAAGCAAGCATTCTACTTTTTAGAATGCCCCACCTTTTGTTAAGAAAAGTTTTGCTTGTCAAGTCCTTCCAAATACATTAGGACTTTTCTATTCATGTTTTACAAATTAATTTTTGAGTTGTCATTTCCTTTTGCAAGCCTACATTTAAAAAATCAATCTATTGTCAATTGCATGAAATCAATTTGCAATGGGTTTTATGTAAGAATTAGGAGTTGGGTAATAAGAATTCAAAAGCTTTCAAAAGCTTTCAAAGGCTTTGTTTGGGATTGTATTGTGGTGATGAAAAATTTAAGGAAAGAAGGAGCAAGCTAGAAAGTTTTGTGGTGCATGTGAAAGAAGTTAATAGCATGTAGTATATTTGGAGGAGATATAACTAGAATTTGAATTTTTAGGTTGAAAACTTGGGCACAATGTAATCTTTTTAGTTTTGTGAAATATTGCAACAAGAAGATTTTGGTGAAGGAAATTAAATGTGGCAAATGAGGGGAATATAATGAAGGATTAGTGTGTGAAAAGACAACTAGATAAATGGAAAGTGTGGAGGTTGCAAGATGAAACTAAATTGTAATCATTTTCTATATTTGTCAAAAAAATATTTGGGTTAAAAAAACACCAACATGGTAGGAATGGTGTGAAATTTTGATGCTATAAACAATTTACCCATTTTATTTTTGAAGTTATGGTATGTTCTTGGTCTTCAAGAAAAAATAAGATAGGTCTATTTTTCAATTTCTCACATTCTCACATATTAGAAAGGAATAACTAGAATCTCATGGTAGGATCATCAATGGACTTGTCATTAATCAATGTTTCCAATTTGAAAGTATGCATGTATTTCACTTCAAAATGTATTAATTGGTAGTGGGAGGAGCTTTAGTTTGAAACTCCAAAGGAGAACTTTTATGTTATGATTTAGTGTTTGGGTCAATTTGAGATCCTTGAAAGCAAGTAGCCGAAGTGTTTTCTTGACATTTAAACACTATGTGCATTTAAACAATTTATATATCCTAATTCCTCACTTCTTTTTGTTACAAAATTTTTAAAATTTTTGTGTCTAACTTTGGAGTTTAATTATCTATTTTTGGAAGGAAAGAAACTAAAGGAACCTCTCCTTCATGTTCCTTTTGGTTCTTTATTTCCAAAAAATGAAAGGGAAGTGTGAAGTGATGTCATAATGTGTCAAAGTTTTGTTTCCAAGTGAGGAGAAAATAGAGCACACATCACAATCCCTTCTTCTTTTGGTCATAGTTGCATTTACTAGGGCATTTTTAAACTTCTTATAGATTACACAACCAGGAGTTCTCATAAATTTACAATTATCACATTTAAAAACTCCTTAAAAGCTTAAAATTATGAATGTCTTCTGATACTAGCCAAAAACATTTTAATCTTAGATGGAAGCCATAAGTAGCTCTCCAAAGTTGGTTTCAACTTTCAATTATAATCCACTTTTTAGTTTGTATATTTAACATTGATGTCATTTTTTTAATAACTTAAAAAAAAATTATATCTACTTTATGTTTTGATCATTGCAATAAATAGAATTAATTGATTCATATGTGAAAAATTTTAATAATTTATAATTTTTTTAATGTATCAAACCCTATAAATTTTTTAAAATGTTGTTTCAATTAAAAAATAAAAAAATGTCAAAGATTTCAAGTTTGAAGTCTTATGTTTAATTGTTGAGTTAACAAATTTGTTAATGTTAAAATCCAATTTTTTTTCATTCTTAAATTGGACTACAATAATTAATTTATTGTATTCATGAAGATCTTTGCCATAAATTTTGTGATAAATACTTATTTTCAATATTTTTAATTGAGTAATTCCTTTAAATCTATTAAGTCTGCCTCCAAGTTAAAAAAACAATGAATTGTCATCATTTTTATCCAAATGTACTTGGCTTTGCCATGTTTTTGTCAAATTTATTGAACGTTTTGCAACTATTGATATTGTGCCAAATGTTATAATGCCAACCATTAGTATTGACGTATCAACTTCAAAATAATCCACAAAATTTAGTTTTTTTCCCAACAAGATCAACAAGATCCTTATAAAATCAAGGATTAAAATGGAATAAAATTCAAAGAATTGGCAAGTGAAATTCCTTCATAAATTTTAATTAGTGAATAAGTAGGCTTCATAGGCCACAACCTTAGAAATAAAATAAAATTTGCTACTGCTACATGAATAAATGAATTAACTATTTCTATAAACCTTTACCCAATTAATTACATTTGATGAAGAGTGCAAACTCTAAAGAAGAATGCTTTAATTAAAGTGACCATGGGTGTGTTTTCATGATGCACAATTTGGTGTAATTAAAAATTTATCTAGGTTGACATCTATGGTAGAATATTTAATGTTCTAACATTATAGTTCCAAATTCATGCATCTTTTTTCCAATGCACCTTTTCACTTATGGAAAAAAGTTATTTTCAAGGACCCAATATGACATATTATCAAGGTGAACAATAACATATTAGTCTTATTAGGTTAAAAACTTGACAAAATAAAAGTAACAGTATGTAAGCTATTTAATGTAGATTGTAATGCAATAAATTTCCTTGAATTTTGAATTGTTATCCAAGTCAATTCAAGTATCAAAATACTCCAATAGTCATATGAATATTACACTTAAAAATACGAAAAATAAAACTATTGGATCTATATATTAACAAAAAAAATCTTAATGTTGAATGTGGCTTGACATTTTGAGTTAATTTATAATCTAAAAAATATACAACCATGACAATCCAAATAGTTGGGCCTATTTGTGCTTTCACCCTACAACACTCAATTTTGATTTACTACATATGACCAAGTTATGTTAAGAAATTGATTTTTATAGTGAAAGATTACTAGTATTGAAAAATTAGGAAATAATTGTTACTAGTTTAACAATCTTGGGAAAATGATATGTATAGGAGTCATTTGACTTAAGTAAGTTTTTATTATAAAAAACCATTTAAGAAACAAAACTATTACAATGGAATGATGACTCTAGTAAATGATTGTTGCAATTTATGATAAAGTTTCAACAATTGATCCCATATATGCATTTAAAGTCTAGTCAAGTTTTTTACAAAATAAGTAGCTCATACCTTGAACACATATTATACTAAATAACACTCCAATATTGAAATACATCAAGGAAAGAAAAACCACATTGCATTATTTTCATACTAAAACACATACTCTATGATTTATAAAATCATGCAATGCTTGAAAACTCCCATTAAACAAACTCCATTATAGTAACTCTACTTTTCTTCAACATATACATTCCAAGTTCCACATTACTTTATCACACACATTATGTTCTTTTAAAGTTCCTTCATGCAACTTCACTTTCTTAACACATAAAAACAACCCTTTAAGGAATTTGAGGTAATCTTATTTACCTCTTACAAAAGTGCCAATCACAATCATTTAAAATCTTCCAACCAAATTTTATTTTAATGGCCAAACTATAAACACCCAACTCCACCAAGTTCATTCTTCTAGAACAATAACCAAAGTAGTGGAGGCAAGTAAATTACCTTTTAAAACAACGAAACTAGTAGCTTTTCAACCACTCCTACCTACTATCAATAAATTTGAATAAAATACTATAATTAATAGTAAAAATTTGCTTCAAATTCTAGTCTAGTATTTTTTTCATGAACAATTTCTCCAATTTTTAAAATTATGGAAGGTTTATCAAATATAGAAACTTGTTTCACTTTAGTATGATTGAGAGGTTGAACTTTGGGAAAGCTTGTTTCACTTCTCTATTTATTGGGTTAAAATATATCATCTCAGCCCTCTTATTGCAAATTCTTAAGTAAATACATAAATTTCATTACATTAGTTTTACCATGTTCAATGTTAAAATGAATTTCATTCCTATCTTGCATTAGAAATCATCAAGAAAATGTAAATGTGTCTGACATATCAAAACTTATAAAAATTGATGATAGCATGAGATATGAAAAAACTATCCATTAAAAAGTATGATTCAAGGTTTTAGTTTTGAGAGCATGATTTTCCACAAGTTTTTTTTTTATAGTAAAATATCACTTCAAGTTCTTATTTAGATTCTCTAATAGAGACATCTAGATTTTATTACAATTTTTTACCATACTCAATCTTAAGGTGAAATCCATTCTTATCTTATGTTAAAAAAAATTAAATTAATTACATAAATCCATTAATATACCTTGAACTTTTTATTTGTTTAACATAATGGGTTGTGCTTTCATCCCCTTTGGATTCTACCCAAGGATCAATGTTATGGGTATCTTGTCATGCACAAGGATTAATTAATCCAAATCTAAAAGTTGTCTTCAATTCTTCCCATGTACATCGAGGAAATTAACTTTCAAATCTTATATACCAATCAAATTCATCCCCCCTCAAAGTGCAAGGAAACAACTTTAATTGAAACTCTTCACTTTGTTCATCATTAGTCCAACATGTTTGTTCAAACAACTTAACATGAGAATCAAAGTCTCCTTTTTCCTTGCTTTTCCAGGTTGAGGTAATTATAGAAAAAATAGGTGGGATAGTGGTTGGAATAGGTCATGCCCTAGGCGGGTGAAGATGGTAGTGTGATCATAAGGTTAGAACAACTCTTAGATGGTGGTGTGATGGAATCAAATTAACCCCCTAGTGGTGATGGTGATGAAGTTGGGAATTGACGCCTATATGGCGATATTATAAGTTGGGAAGTCATTTGAGTTGTCAAAAACCCTATTGCCAGATTAACAACCATTTGATTGACCCATTGCCATTAATGATTTCCAAAATAATTAAGGTTATCCCACCTGAACTAGTTGAATGTTCTCCCAATTAATTCATTCAATCCTCCTTGACCTCTTGGTGAACTATCCCAAAAAGATTGCACATCTTTTTGGTGAGTTGAAAGAGTTGGATTTGATACAATAACTTATGATAGAACACCCCAAGTTGATTTTTTAGCTTTCATCTTTTGTTCACAATCTCAATGCCCCAACCTTAAATTACTATTTTTTTCCTATTCCTTATAATCTCAATGTTGTTCATTTGTTTGAATCATTCAAATAGTAGTTAAGGTTCTTATTCTCTCTTATGTTATATTGTACCAAGGGTATTCACAATAATAATGAAAATGCATCCCATTGTTATCACTAAACAACAAAACATCTAATTGACCAAACTATCTATATGTTTAACATAATGGGTTGTGATATCATCCCCTTTAGATTCTACCCAACGATTGGTGCTATGGGCATACTATTATGCACTAAAATTATTATTTAAAAATTATTTTCAATTAATCAGATTCTTTGATCACATCTTAACTGACAAGTTTTTTTTTAAAAAAAATTATTAAATCAAACTTTCACAATGGGTAAAATCACACTAAAAGGAACCATTCATGCTCTTTTTGGGGCCCTTTTAAAAGATTTCATTTGACTTAATTTATGATTATATATTTTAAAAAATTGATGTGGTTCATAATTGTTTTGGTATTATTGGTGTGGTTTTTTTTAATTTTGATTTTACCCCAATGATAATTTCTTTTCTATACCCCCTTTACTATTTATTTGAACATGGAAAAAAACAACTTGATAAGAAACATTTCACAACTCACCCTTCATAACTTCCTTTTTTGTCTCCTACTTATCCTTTTATAATTAGACTTTCACCATGGGTTAATTAAACATGAAGCAAAATTTCCAAACACCAAACAATATTACAAACAACAAACCATGAATTATGTTAGGTACTTTGCATAACACTCTCATAAAGCACCTTCCCCTTTTTTTATTGTGTTTTTCAATCCTAAATAACACAAGTTCATTCAATTTTTCATTTCACCCGACATCCTTTATTGAAAACAAGGCTCTTATCTAGCAAAATAGAACCCCCATCTCCCTAAACATCCTTTTCAAGTTTCATACTTTGCCTCATTATTTTCTTGTGTGTCCAAGGGAAAAAAAAACCAAAAAAATGCATAGACAACATAACCCCTCCCCAAAATGTCCTGGTTTGTCTCCCCTCTCATTTACCCTTTTTGTCCTTCCTCATTTACTCATCATGTTGCCTCCCTTTTTTGCTTCAATAACAACAATTGTTTCCCATACTCCTTATTTTATCATAATTCCAACCTCTTTATCTATTTCAATCTCCTAAAAAATGCAAAACCAAAGAAAGAAGGACCTTTACTAGAATGTAGAAGAGTTGAATAGAGTTAAAGTTGAACTACCCAATCTTAACAATTGTCATTATTTTAGTGCATCACATGTCAAAAATTTTAACTAATTGCCAATTATAAAAACTTAACTTATACACCCAAAATGGAAACAAAGTCCTACTATCCAAAACTTGCCATATAGACCCTAGGATGACCAAAAAAAAAGTTGTATTGTTCAAAACATAAGAGATCAAGTTCCCTAGTCCATAATTATTTTAACTAATTCATCCTAACTCAAATATCTAACTAGCCTAAAATACCTATTTGATATCACATCCATACACAACATCTTGCATAAAAAATCATTAAAAAAACATAAATGGGTCTATAACATGTCAAAACCTATCAAATTTGATGCATTGGTATGTGAGATATAAAGTATAGGTTTGAGCATACATGTAATTTGTGATGCCAATTGGATTAGATTCATAAAACTATTTGCATATCAGTTATCATATCATAAAGTTGAATGTCTTTTGGTAGTATATTGTTTATTAATAACTAAAGGTATTTGATAAACAATTTCACTTTACATTTGTGTCATTAAATGAAATACTATTATGTAATAACCCTAGTACAAATATTTATAAGATAATAACCTTTGTCCAAATGTTTGTAGGATAATTGGATTTCAACAAAATGTTTTGTAAGTGATAAAAGTTCTTGGAAGCATATTTTTTTTATACATGTAATTTTGAATGTTTAAAATAATTTTTAAATGTTTAAAAATTATAGAATGGAATGATGTTTTTATTATAATAAAAAGGAGAATAGATTTGCCTTATGTAACACAAAACAAAAACATAGGGTCAAAAGAAGACATAAATTAACTTAACTCCATTATGAAAAAATGAAACAACCTTGACCAAGAAGGACATGGAGGAAAGAAGGACATACATTTGAAGTAAATTATTACAGCATAAATCCAAAGTACTAATTGCCAAAATGAATCAATGTTCAAACAACCATACAAGTCATAAGGAACAGGCTAAAGGTTGGCAATAGGTGGAAAGTGAGGTGGCCAACACTATTGCCACCTCTTGACTTACTAGGTTGGGAGTTTGCATATTTTAGAACATATATAATTGAGACTCATTGAATTTATCCTTAAAGTGATCCTTAGTTTAAACTTTAAATTTCACCCTCAATCCTTGGTTTCAGTTTCAATTGTTGGGTATCTTTAAAGTGAATACATTTTAATGAAAGTTAGTACAAAGTATTGAAAATGAACACCAAATAATGTTTATTGCATAGGATTTGAAATTGTTTATGAGTAGTTAGTGGTAGTGGTGGAAGTTCCTTAAAGAAATTTGAAGATGAAGTATGAAATTAAAAATATCATTGGAATCTTGGTGGTAAGAGGATTTTGACCCATTATTTTGTATTACTATATTTTTTCACAACAAATTTGTCTTCATATCTTGAATTTTGGTCAAATTGAAGGTTCTAATTTCCTTAATTTGGTTGACTTTTGAATAAGATAGTTAAATAAATAAATAAATATATAAAATGATTAGAACTACAACTAGGAACCTTTGGAACCCTTCATCTCCAAACATTATTGGTGCAAATATGTAAAAATTAGTTAGTTAGTGTCAACTATGTTGAGTAAAATCATCTAATTAAAAAAATAAAAATCACTTCTAGTTCTTTAAATATTTGCATATGAAAGAACTTTGATGGTTTAAAATTTCAAATCATATATTTAACTTAGTTATTTTCAAAAATGGATTGTCTTTTCACTAATATTAGTAGATCATATGTTGACAATTCTTGAGGTCATTGGAAAAAAAGACATAAAATCTAATCCTAACATGGTTACTTTATTTTGTTGGAATAAAATCTATTTTTCAAAAGTTACAAACATGATGACATATTAAGTAAAAAGAACATGGGCTAAGTTGTTGCCTCTCACATCCTTAAAATTCAATAGACTTAGAATCTTAGAATTCTTGCACTCAAATTTGAACATAACCAATTTTTAAAGTTGGTTAACAATTTTCAAGCATGTTTTATTTCATGTGGTCTTTCATGTTTTATTATGCAATTTTTAAGCATGTTCTATTTCATTGATTTTTTCATGTTTTAACATCCGATAGTTCCTATAATGGGTGGCTATTCAATTCTTTCACCACTGCTAGTTATTAGATAAAAATCAGCTTAAAAATTGATGGTAGTTTGATAATTGATGTTGCAATTTTTGATAATCACACTTTGTGTTGATGTAAACATCAAATTTTTTTTATTGCCATGGAAGGAACTAATCGCTAAACGTTTGAAAGCTAGTAGTGTGACCAACTATGAAAGAACTAAATTGTGAATGCCATTAAAAAAATGGTGGGGATCAAACACAAAAGAAAACAAGCTATTGTAAAGTTATAGTGTTCTATGGTGGGCTCTGGAAAACAAAGATTCTCTAAAAAGATCATCTTGGTAGGTTCCATGTAATGCTGATGACATCATCCTTGTGATTACAATGATTATAATATAAAATGAGACTTTGATGCACAAAATGTGCAAACAAAAAAGACAAAAGAGTTGCATTGAACAATGCCATCATCTCTTGTTCCTCCACGTCTTAGAACATAACCTTTCACTCCATTGAGTTGAATACATTTGTCACATCGACATTTAAAAATACGCAATTCAGATGAAAGTCAAGAGAACACGTGATGCAACAAAAACATAAGTGAGTAAACAAAAGAACTCAAGTAATGTGCTAGAATCTTGTTCTTTAGTATGAGGAGGAGGAGGTTGCATGGTTGACAAATGCATATCTAAATGTTAAGATTTGTGCATCCTTTAATAGAGACAAAGCAAGCATATGTTAGTAGCTAAAATTGGGTGCAAAAGCTCACATGCAACCTTAAAGAATTTCTTCACTAGAGCACCTCTTCAAAACAACTTGAGGCACCAATTCCAACAATCTTTTGGTCTCGAAGTTTTTTCTTCACAACGAGGCACAAAGTCTATGAAAGTAATATAACATGTAGAGCCAGTTTCCGAAGCAAATTTCTCGAAACAATTCAAGGCTCCAATTCGAACAATCTCATTGGTCACATATGTTGTGTTTTCAAACCTAGGCACTAGCCCAATTCAGGTACCCTATTATATATTTGTGTATAATTTTTACACTAGTATATAGGTTATAATGGTGGGTATGGATATGAGTGAACAACAAGGGGTACTAACTCATACCATGGAAATGATCCAATAGTTGTTGTCCCCCAATCAATGTTGGGCGGGTATCTACTTTTGAACATATCAGCTGGTATTGGCATTGAATCTCTTTAAAAATATGGTGTGTTCAAAATCACAAGTTGTCAGTGTTTTTTTTCAAGAATTTTTGTTTGTAGCCAAAGTGGCTATCATCCACAGGAAGATGTCGAAAAAGTGACGATCATCTGTGGTAAGATTTAGCCAAATCTGGCTATAAACCAAATATGACATAGAAATCCTGAATCATTTTTTAATATTTTGGCCACACATTAAAAACCAAGTATAGAAATCTTGGTGACTTTTATTAATTTGTTTTTTTCCTCCTCACTTCCGGCGATTGTAAAATTCCAAAATTACTTGATTTTCAAATTTTGAATTTTGAATTTTTCTTTTTTTGATACAAAATTTTGCCAATTAAAAAAAAAGGCTGTATGGTGTGTCCCCCACCACCCAAGTCAAAATAAATTGCCATGACTTACAAGATGCACACCGCTCACACTTTCTAGAAGCCTAGGAAAGGATGCCCCCATAAATAATGTATCCATTTGGAAGAATCCACATATCTATCTAGGTTTAATAATAAACAACACAACAAAGATTGAGCCAATCCATGCATGAAAGGCCACATTTGACAAATATAGCACTAGTTTAATGAACTTGACCACACACACAAATTTGGCCATACTTGAATGCACTACTACACTTGTGTTGTTCACCCAAAAAACAAAAAAAAAAAAGACTTAGTAGTGCACTAAAAAAATGCACTTGACCACACACAAAAGTTTTGGCCATACCTGAATGCATTAAACTTGTCTTGTTCACCCAAAAAAAAAATTGAAATTTGGGAGAATTGTGGGTGCCAAAGAAAAGAAAAGAAAAAAAAAAAAAAAAAAAATCATTCTCCAAATTTTTTTTAACCCTATTTGTATACAGACAAGGAGTTTAATATTATTAGTGTATAAATAAATATATACCGAGGGTGTTGAATAGGCTTGTGTGTAGGTGTGCAGAAAGAATGTTATGGCCAATGAAATTGCTGGATTTGGTAGTTTGAATTTGTTTTCCCTAGTTATTTGAAGTGAACTAAAAAATAAAATTGTTAATAGGGTTTGGTAGGTTTTTTAGAGAATTTTAGAGGATGAATGAAAATGGTAGAAAGGATGAACCATTGTTTTCAATGTTCAGGCAGAATAGGGTTGTGTTTAAAGTCTGAAGATGGCTTTTTTTTCAAGCAGATGGGATGGCTAGATTTGGTGATTTGAATTTGTTGGTCTTGTCTACCAAGGCAAAGGATATTGTGTTTTAGATTCATTATTATAGAGTTACAATAGCTTAAGGGATTTTGGCCCCTAGGTAATAATAATAGGTTTATTTTTATATGAGGATTTTTGAAAGATGATATTAAATTGGCTTGTGTTGAAACTTGAGATTAGTTATAATAGAGTTATAATAATATGTTGAAGGATTTTGGTTTCTTTTAGAGGGTTTTTTTGAAGATTATATTTTTGGATGGTGAAATATTTGAGAGTTTTCATAATTCTTCTTTTGCCTTATGGTGGGGAAAAAACAACAAAACAAACGAAAAAATTCTCCAGTTTATATATTCTTGGGTTAATTGCTTTGAGACAAAGGGAGAAAAAGGAAAAAAAAAAAAGAGAAAAAAAAAAAACCCCAATCATGACCCCCAAATATTGGGGAGAAATTCGTGTCCCAACGTCCCCCCCCCCCCCACCGCGGCCCCCGTGTGTTTCACCTCCTCTTCCCCCCTCC
>Ga0116229_10005020_pt1 | contig 21666 bp, 19 predicted proteins | sample S1TSphgellanicum_3_FD_87313 | JGI IMG/M metagenome (GOLD analysis project Ga0116229, IMG submission 87313) | Host-associated microbial communities from peat moss isolated from Minnesota, USA - S1T2_Fc - Sphagnum magellanicum MG | ecosystem: Host-associated > Plants > Peat moss > Unclassified...
ACTCGTGAAAAAAACAGACGGCCCCGCCAACCCCGCCGCCACCCCGCGACGCGCCATCTGGGCAAAAGAGCACCCCCCCCCGCCCCCCCCCCCCCCCAAAACGCAGAAATCACAACTTCACTACTCCTTGATTCATCAAAACTCTTGTCACCACCCAATTCTCAGTAATTTGATGCTCTACTCCAAAATCCGCCCAAAAAATAACAAACTTGTCGAGACCCTTGACGCTCTCGGTTGGTCTGAATTGTGGTCAAAGATTCCACGAAACAAAGGGCCAGCGGAAGAACAAACTACCTAGTAGTCGTGGTCCTCCGACTTGCCCACACACTGGGTACCTACCTACCTGCCTACTCACTCACTCTGTTACCTTTTGCAAAGAAAGTAGGTCAACTGGTTTCTTCGAAACAAGTAGGGCAAACCAAAAAAGAAAAAGAAAAAGAAAAAGGACTAGTAGCAAATTAATAAATTATTTTTCCTACCCAAACAAGCAGGGATTGCCAAATTTTCCATGTCCAAATTTTGCCAAAAAAAACCATGATAGTAGTAAACACTTGGCAAACATTCCTTAAAATGTGGGACCAAATGAAAACTCCACCATCCTTTTGTAGTCTATCCTTTCACAGGAAGAGTTGAAAATTTTACCATGATTTCTGGTTTGGCTTTAAATTTGTCAAGAGATCTGGAAATTATGGTACATTCACACTTGATGTTAAATCAATGTTAAATCAAAATCTAGGTGGCATGCTAGGTGGCACTCAATGTTAAATGGGTGATAGCTTAATGTTAAGTGAATGTTAATTTAACACAAAATCTTCACAATAAGTAAGTTCAAGTCTTAAATGATTAGTGTGGTGTTAAGGGACTCAACACTAGAGTCCCTAACAACAAGTGTGAATGCACCTTTAGTCAAGATCATGACTTTTTTCTGTCCAAATGTTTATTGCTTCTTGTTTCTTTTTCATTTTTGGTGTAATAAAGTTTTGTACATTTACATCAACAAAGGGGGGCGTTTAAGAAACTTTCTATCTTCAAATAGAAACAAAATCAATGTTTGATACTTTCAAGAATGTCTTTCTTTGGTGGTTTAAGATTTTCTTCATTCTGAATCACCATATAGAAAATAAATAAATAAAATCTCCAATAGTTCTAAGGATGTTGGCTTTTTGTGGTTTCAGAAATTTGTCATTTTGAATCTCCATATATAAACTAAACTTTCAATTTGATTAAGGATGTCAAGCTTGTGGTTTAAGAAACTCGTCATTCTAAATCTCCATAAAACCCAAAAAAAATAATTCAATATTCTTAATGACATTGTTTGGCGGTTTAAGAAACTTGATGCTGTAAATCTCCATGTACAAAAAAACAACAATGTTGGATTTCCAAGTGCTCAAATGGTCCAAAAGTGTGAAAATTGCTTTGCCAAGAAACAAAGTATGAAGTTCCACACATAGAAATTTAGACCCAAATGTTCAAAGTCATGTAGACTTGCACAAGTCTTTGAATGATAATCCAAAAGAGAATGTCCAAAAGTTAAAAGGCCCAAGAAAATATGAAAGGGCAATGTTGACACATGATAATGGTTGCAGAAAGAAAAAGGAAAGTTTTATGGGAATGCATTATTTTGCATGTTGCTAAATGGACATCCTTCAATCCTTGCTTTCCAAAATATCCATACTGACTTTTTTCTTTTTGTTAGTGGAAGAGAATATTTACCTCTGAAGTGTGATAGAAAGCAACTTGGGCCAACCCAATATTGTATTTCAAAATTCATGTAAACTAAAACAAGTCTTAGCTCTTTTACTTTTAAGAAGTTGAATTCAGTTTTTTAATATTGTGTATGTAATATGCCAACCCATGCCATACCCTTTTATGCAATCATTAATATGGCGTGGCATGGAAATCCCTTGTATGGTTGCACATTCCATGCATGCAATGGCATGAAACCATGCATATTGTCCACTTTGGCCAACCATGCATCTGATGTGCCATTTAAAATTTCCCCGCCCCCAACAATAGTCCATAAAGTGAAAAAGTAATGCTACAATTTGCTATTGGGCCTTGGCCATAACTTTATCATTTTGGTAGCCTGTCACACTATTCTTCTTTTGTTTATTTGGTTTTGTAACACAAAAGGATTGCATTATATAAAGCCCACCACCAAACCTTAGCTTTATCATTTTTGGGTCAGGTTGTAGCCCGATAATTTTGAATAACAGGAGGGTTTGCATAGTCATGTCATTGTATTTTTATGTGCCCACTCATGTGTAACTTGTTAGTGCTTTTCAATTTTTGACAATTGGGTGTTGTAACATGAACTGATAGGTAGCATGATTGCATTATGTAAAATGTGCCAATAGACCTTGGCCCAAACTTTTATCATGATTAACAGTGTTGTAATCTGATAATTTGAGTTGATGGTATCATGGTATGGTTAGTAACATGATGGGTTATTAGTATGGTTTATAGATCATGTTATTAATTGTGCATAGTTTTTTTTTCTTAAATGACAAGAATATGATATTACACATTGCCAAGATATAAAGCGGAGTTATGTTATTGAGAAGGTTGACTGCAAGAGTGTATACATGGATCAACATAGACAAAAAAATAAAATGAAATAATGATTGGAAATCAAATGTCCAGCAGTCATATTCCCAGTCTGCTAATTATAGGGATATTTTCTGATGGTATGAATTGTGCCAACCACACATCATGGTATGGGTAAAAAAAAAGGGTGTATGTGGCATATATTCCATGGGATAGACTTCTTGATTTTGTGACTGGCTAAGATAATAGAAGAGACCAAATCCATGACTACCTGAAAAACCCAGGTTGGAATAGATATTGTGAAAGCATATTGTAAACATGAATTCATTCTTACTATACAATGATGTGGTCAGACTTGTCACATGACAAAATGTTATTCTAAGGACACGTATTTGCACCTACTCACTAAGGCATAGGAAGAGAAAAATCTTGTGTCAATTGATGGAATTATACCAGTGCATTTTGTTATAGTTAAGAATTTAGTTGTGTAACATGGAATTTGGGACTCTTTATATAATGTGAGGGTTTAGCCTTACAATAGATTACCATATAAGATTAATGGTCAAAAATATATAAGTTCCAACTCAATGTAATAATTGACTTTGAGTATACAACAACTACACATTTGTGTTTATTCTACTATAACATGTTACAAGGTCTTGTATGTTTTAAGTTCCAAGTTTGTTACCCCAATTCTTATACTAAGGCCCTACTATGTGGCATTTTACTTGAACATAAATTGAAATGTTTTTGAATTATTGTTACAAGTCTAGTAATCTATGTATTGTTATGTTGTGATGTTGTTAGGAGTTTTATGATAGTCATGTGTTTTTATCTTACTTATCGTAAGTAACTTAGAGTAAGTAGGATTGGAATTGGTTTGCATGTGAACATGGTTCCAAATTTTTCATGTTTAGAATAAATAAAGATTTGTGCGATCAAAATTCAGTTTTTTGGATTTTGAAATTGTCATATTCTTGTGTTGTGTGTTGTATTTGCTTTGCAAGGAAATGTTAACAAATAGGAGATTTACTCAAATGCAAACATAAATCTTTATTGAAAGGAAACTACAACATGATGCTCACAACATGAAACATAACATCAAGAACTCCTCAAGGTTCTTCTCACATGAAATACACAAACTTGTGTAATGAAGAAAAGATAGTCAAACCATTAACACCAAAATATTTAATTAAAAGACCAAACCACAAATAACCAAACTAATATAAATAAAGAAAGTAATTCAACCTTGTGAAAATAACCCAATTATTTTCCTACTCCAATAACTAATGAAACCTAATTAGTTGAGCTTGAATTTTCAACAATCCCCCTCAAGCTTAAATCCACTTCTCGTACACCAAGTATTTTTCTAAACCTCTTTAGCTTGTCTATACCTAAAGCCTTTGTCAAAATGTCAACAACTTGATTTTTAATACTAACATGAATAAGGTTAATTTCTCTTGCTAGAACTTTTTTTCTAATAAAATGGTAGTGCACCTCAATGTGCTTTGTCCTAGCATGATAGATCGAGTTGTTAGCAAGTAGTATGCTACTGATGTTATCACAATAAATGATAATAAAATCATCCACTATTTGTCCCAAATCTGAAAGTAGTTTTTGTAACCAAACTACTTCGCATGCAACAATTACTACACCTCTGTATTTTGCCTCCATGTTTGATAGTGCAACTGTTGGTTATTTCTTACTACTCCAATTAACAATGCCACTTCCAAAAGAAAACATGAAACCACTAGTTAATTTTCTATCTGAAACATTGTTAGCCCAATCAACATCCGTGTATCCATGTACTTGTAACTGGCTCTTGGCTTCATAAAAAATTCCACATTGCAAAGTATGTTTTATGTACTTCAGTATACGCCTCATTGCATCCAAATGTGACTTTCATGGTGTTTGCATGAATTGACTTACCACTCCAACTGCATAACTCAAATTTGACCTTGTGATGGTCATGTAAATCAAACTCCCCACTATGCGTCTGTACATAGTGTTATCTTCCACAAGGTCTTTTTCATCTACATTTAACTTCACATTTTGCTCCAATGGAATTGAAATGGGTTTGTAACCCGTCATCCCATATTCGGACAACTTGTTCAAGGCATATTGCCTTTGTAGTAACCATCTCCCTTTAGGGGCCTAGATTACTTCAATGTCGAGGAAGTAACGCAACTTTCGCAAATCCTTCATTTCAAACTTTTGCTTCAAAAGCTTCTTCAAGTCAAAGATGTCTACATCACTATCTCTTGTGATAATCAAGTCATCAACATAGATGACTATGATTACAATCCCATGATCTGTCTTTTTCACATATAGTGAAAAATCTACATTGGATGTTTGAAGTCCACTTGTGACATGATACTAACCTTTTTTGTCTGACCAAGCTCTAGGTGCTTACTTCAAGCTGTACAAATTGTTTTTCAACCTATAAACCAAATTAGGATGTGTTTGGTCCACATAACTTGGTGGTTGTTCCATGTACACTTCTTCTTGTAAATCTCCATGAAGAAAAACATTATTTACACCCATTTGATGTAGAGACCATCCTTTTGCTACTACCATAACAATGATTGTTCTTACAGTTGTCATTTTGGTAACTGGACTATAGGTCTCTTTATAGTCTATGCCACAAGTTTGGGCATAACCTTTGGCAACCAATCTTGTTTTGTATCTATTCACAGATCCATCTGCATTGTGTTTGACTTTATACACCCATTTGCACCCAATTGCTTTCTTGTCCTTTGGTAAAGCTATTAATTCCCAAATAGCATTAGCATCTAAAGCTGCCATCTCTTCATCCATGGCATTGTCCCACTTAGGGTTTACAACCGCTTGTTCAAAACAAGTGGGTTCAACTTCCTATATAACTCTCACCATGTATGCGTAGTGATGAGCTACAAAGCCATCATATGTGAGTCTTTGTACATGGTACTTGACTCGTGTGGATCTTCGTACTCCGTTGTTATTGTCAAATGTTTTCAAAGTTTTTTTGGCCATTTGAGCTCCAAGAGTAGTGACTAAAGTGATTATTGATTTTTCACCCACACTTTTCTCTAAATCATTTGACTCATCGTCTACATGAAGATTTCTAGATGATGTTTGAGAACTACCATGTACAATGTTTAAAAATTTTAATCTTCCTTTCCATGGAGTGCTACTAGACCCACTAATTGAAAACATTTGTGGTCCATTAATTAATTATGATTTTTGTTCCACATTTGATGAAACATCACCATTTTTAGCCTTTCCATATTTTCCTACCTTCAGTGGTGAGTACTAGTTAACCATTTCATTAAACACAACATTTCTACTCACTTGCAACTTCCCGGCCAGTGGAAGGATTAAAGCATCTATATCCTTTTTCTTCTAAGGAATATCCAATGAAGATACAATTCTCAACTTTTGGGTGTAGTTTTGATTTCTTCTCGTCAGGAACATGCATGTATGCAATGCAACCAAACACTTTGAGGTGTGAAACATTGGGTTTCTTGCTTGTGAGATTTTCTTCAGGTGTCATGCCATGAATTGCCGCTGTGGGTGTTCAATTCATGATATAGACTACAATTGTTATTGTTTCAGCCCAAAAGTAATTTGGCAATTTCTTCTCATTTAACATGGCATGTGTTATTTTTACAATGTGTCTGTTTTTCTTTTTAGCAACTCCATTCTGTTGTGGGGAATAACTACAAAAGTATTTCCTTTGAATTCCATGTTCTTCAAGTATTCACTGAATTCATTTGAAAAATATTCTCCCCCTCCATCGGCTTAGGCACTTGATGCTCACACCCTTCTCCTTTTCCACCATTACTTTGAAATTCAAAAAATGTTAAAACACTTCACTTTTGTGTTTCACGAAGTAGACCCACACCTTCCTTATGTGGTCATTAATGAAACTCACGTAGTACTTACATTCTCCAATGGATTTTGTTTTCGTGATCCACATGTATGAGTGGATCATTTCCAAAGGTTTGGAACTTACATGAGTTGTTTGAGCTGGGAATGGATGCCTAGTTTGCTTCCCTAATTGGCATGTTTCACAAACTTTGACATCACCTTCTTTGTTCCAAATTTGGGAAGACCTCCAACAAGATTTTGTTTCTCCATTAGCTCAAGACATTGGAGATTAACATGGCCAACCCGCTTGTGCCAAATTCCAATGTCTCCAGTTCCTTTTCCATGTGTGAATAACATGGAATTCACCTCAGGCATGTTCACATCCAAGGTGAACATTTGTCCATTCCTTTCCCCTTTTGCAATCAATTTGTTTTGGTTTTTCATCTCTTCCACAAAATATCCATTTGGGTTGAATGTCACCTGTAAACCTTGTTCCACCATTTGGCCTACAGAGACCAAATTTTTTGTTATGGTTGGAACATGAAGTACATCTTTCAAATACTTTGTTTGCCCATCTTGCATGGACAATGGCACCTTGCCAATTTATGTGATGGGATGTGTAGTGTCATCATTAGTTTCCACAAACCCTGGTGTCTTCAAATCCTTTGTGTTTCTAAACCATTCTCCATGACTAGTCATGTGGTTTGAAGCTCCAAAATCCACATACTAAACATTATTATTTGATACATTTCCTTTCATTAAATTTGCCATGTGTTGTATCACAAACAATTGTTCATCACCTTGATTGCTAGCTGATGCATGATTCCCTTGTTACAGCTTTCCATTTCGTGCATCATGTTCCCTTTAACAACAGTTCTTTGCCATGTGCCCAGGTTTCCTGCGATAGTAGTAATTTGAATCGTTATTTGGTTGTTGACCTCGATGACTTCCACCATGACCTCCACAACTTCCTCGACTTCCTCTTCCTCCAAAGTTTCTTCGTTCACCTCCATGAGCTTGACCTTCATGTTGATGATGTCCACCATGCAAGCTTTCGTGTCGACCTCGAAATGAAGTTTTACCATTTCTACCTCTACCTCTATTAATATTTGAATAGAAAACACTTTCTTGTGATCCTCCATTGGATGAAGTACCAATAATTTTCATCTCTTCATTTATAAGTAGTGTTATTAAGTGTTGGAAATTGGGAAATGTTTCTCAAACTACAATTGAAGTACAAAACTGGTTATAGTCTTTTCCAAGTCCATTCAAGGTGACGGTCACTAGATCTTCATCATGTACAGGGGCTGTTATAGATGCAAGAACATTTGTAAGGTTTTTCACCTTTGTAGAATAATCATTGATGTTCATTTTATTTTTCTATAGATTATGCAACTCTTGCTTAAGTTGCATTTTGCGGGCTTGTGTATTAGTGTTATACATCTTCACCAATATATCCTAAGCTTGCTTCAGTGATTTTGCATTTTGAATATGCACAATCATGGAATCAGACACATTCACAAAAAGTCAATACAAGATTTTCCTTGTTTTTTCATGCCAAGTTTTATTAGCTTGAATTTGTTGCTATGTGGGGTTTTTTTGGGAGAGGAGGTTTTTTCTCATCACTAGTTATGAATTCCTAGTAGCCTTTCCCCATTAAAAAATTCATAATCCTAAATTTCCACATTTGAAAGTTGTTCTTGTTTAGTTTTCAATTGTAATTTAAGAAAGACCGTCCACCATCTCTCATAATAACAGTCAATGTCTTCTTAGGGTTTCACAAATGATTTTAATTCTTTCCTTGAGTTTCTAGGATTAGGATTAGGGTTTTCCTTCCTTAGGTTTCTAGGATTAGGGTTAGGGTTAGGGTTGAACAACATGAACCTTGCATATATATGTATGTCTTGAGTTTTATACGAAATTCTATACTATACATGGGTTTTATGTATATGTACATATCTCGTATACAATTTCGTATGGTATTAAATACATGATTACAAACCACATTTTTGTATGAAGGTCTTGATAATGTATTTGTGCTTCCCAATCTTCAAACTCCTTCTTTCAAGTTCTCCCAAGTTGTATTTGCTCCACTTCAAAAAATTTGTTTTGATGTCTTTTCAAAATAAACTTCTGTCATAGCAATTTTGCAAAGCTACACCGCTCACATATGACCTTGGATCAATTTGAAATTTTGGTGAAACATGAACAACTATGTCTATTACCATCTCTCAAAATTTTAGTTCATTTAACTTCATAAAATGAGAGATCTTGCTACTTCCTTGAAATCACCTCAAACTGGGACCTGAACACAAAATGACTTACAACTCGTTCTCAGTAACTCCAAACTCCTTGAAATCTTTGGAAACACATTAAATATATGTTTTCTATATCTGTTCAAAATTTCAGTTCTATTGATGATGACCACAAGGAGTTATCATTTTTTTTAAAAACTGACTTCAAAACTGAGACTGAAATTTTAGATGCTTGGATCTCTCTCAATATAGATCCAAATGACATGAAATTTCTCTCCATATACATTTGTTTACGATCTATAAGATCCCAAAGCTACAAATCAAAAAATGCTCAAACAAAGGAGATATGACCAAAAAACTAGATCTAGCATAGAGTCTTCAAAGGCTCATAACTCTCATAAAACATATCCTTTTCTTTTGAAAATTTGAGAATAGAAGCGTCTTATAGTCTTCTATAATCTCTTCAAGTTTCACTCCAAGATCTTTTCACATTAGATCTAGATCTAGATTTAGAGATCTGACTTCCACAACCTTTGATATGTTGATTTCTTTTCACCTCTTTTCTTTTCTTTTCTTTTATTTCTTTTCACATTATTTCCTTTCCCCGTTTTTCTTTTGCACTTGACAAACTCCTATGATATTACTAGAGACTCTCAAACTCTAGTTTTAAAGACTTTCTAGCTCTAGATTTCTTTCAACTTTCTCATTCAACAACCTAAACTCTGATACCATGTTAACAAATAGGAGACCTACTCAAGTGCAAACATAAATCTTTATTGAAAGGAAACTACAACATGATGTTCACAACATGAAACATAACATTCAGAACACTTCGAGGTTCTTATCACATGAAATACACAAACTTGTGTAATGAAGAAAATAGAACCAAACCATCAACAACAAGGTATTTAACTAAAAGACCAAACCACAAATAACCAAACTAATATAAGTAAAGAAAGTAATTCAACCTTGTGAAAGTAACCTAATTACTTTCCTACTCCAGTAATTAATGAAACCTAATTAGTTGAACTTGAATTCTCAACATAGTCACCATTAATTATGATCAATAGGGTTGGCCTTCAACAAATTGCCTTACCTACTTTTCTAAGTTTTACTATGTTTTCATGCATTTCATGACAATGGCCCAATGATGATTTGGGACTCCAATACATCTAATATGGATGAGCTTAATGCAAATGAGAAAGATTGAACTATGGGCTTTTACAGTACCACTACATCTGTGCCTAATATTTTTGAAAGAATTCGTATGCAAATTCTAGGGCAAGTTATGGACATGCCTAACGTGGATTTTTAGTTTAACCTTACCCAAACAAACCCATTTGGCACATTTTTTTTCCACCCACCCACCTTCCACATACATGTGTTGCACCTCCACTTGGGACAACCATGTCCATGCAAGGGGGGGGATGTTGTGACAACACGAAATGTGCATCCCTAGCATATGTGGGATGAAGTACACCAAAATGGATTTATGAGTGTGGGGACAGAAGTTAATGATGTTGGGGTGCCATGACAATGTAACACTTGCAATAGTCTACATGACAACCACAAGTTGTGTTCTCATTTTCGACAATGGGGTTAATCCATCAACTCAACCCAAGGTGTTATTGACTGCAACCACATAGGAGCCAAATATTGGTCCAATGATTACAGGAGATGTGATGTTCATAACATAATGGCTATTGTAGAATTATGTTGGATATTTTACCTTCAATTTGAAGGAATTGGGTCAATTGAAGGGACACAAGGTCTACATCACATTGGAGGATGATACTCCAAAATTTAGGTGACCTTATAGGCCTAGTGAGGTGGAAAACGCCTTGGTACAATCTCAAAGAACATAGTTGTTGGATGTTGGTTTGGTGGAATTGTTCAAAGGTGAATATGTTTTGATAATAGTGATGCCAACCAAGAAGGATACTTTTGGCAATTGGATTAAACATCACATGTGTGGGGATTACCATCTGATGAATAAATGGACTCATTCGGACAAATATGTCATGCCCCTACCAAAAGAGATATTTGATGCCCTTTGGACATGCAAAGATTTTCAATACTTTGGACTTATGCTCTAGTTACCATTAGTTGCCACTAAAAGAGGGTGACAAGGTTAAGATGACATTTTGGGGGATTGATTATCATGGAAAGGATCGTTTATACCAATGGAGTATTATGCCATTTGGTTTGAAGAACACCCTTACATAAACATCATTTTTAGGAGGTGTTTGGAAGATTTAAAGATCATAACTTGAAATGTCACCCAAGCAAATGTTAGTTCTTTTATACTCAAGTGGAATACCTAGGTCATATGATTTATGTAGGTCATAGATCCCTAGTTCACAAGTCCAAGGTTGAAGCCATTTTCACAAGTTTCTCAACCACCATATGTTAGTTAGTTACTAGCCTTCTTGAACTTGTGTAATTATTACCAAAGATTTGTCAAAGGATTTAGCAACATTGCCAAACCTTTAACCCAATTGACACAAATTGACCAATAGTTCATTTGGGGTGAAGCACATCATCCATAAAGGTTTGGTTTTTTAACATTCCTCCTTTGAGAAGGGTCAACCCTTCCACTCCAACCCTTGGATCTTCTAGCATATGCCCTAAAACATCTATAGCTAAAATGAAAAGGTGGGGTGTTAAAGGATAAACATGCCTCATAGATCTATGGAGGCTTAAAGACTCCCCTATTTCCTTGTTGATTTTTATCTCTGATGTGGAATGCCAATACATGGAAGAGACCCATTTTACCCAATTGGAAGATAAGCCTAGCTTGCTTGGGTTTGAGAATTAAAAAATCCCATTCTATTATATCAAACAGCTTTTCAAAGTCTAACAATAAGAAAACTAATTTCTAATCACTTTCCAAAGCCCATTCTCAAGCTTCTTGAGCTAAAAAATTATTGTCTAGGATGTTTCTACCCTTCACAAACCATGTTTGATTAGGTCTTACAATTGCAAGGAAAGAATACTTAAGTCTATTGGAAAGAATTTTTGCTAATATTTTGTAAATATTACTTAAAAGGGTGATAAGGCACCAATTACCTAGTTTGGATTGGTCTCCTAACTTGGGTATCAACATAACTAGCCTTTTGTTTATAAATTCCGAAATGCTCTTTAAATCCAACATTAGACTATAAGCTTTGAGTAGAGTGGGTGCCACTTTTTATGAATTTTCCTAAAATAATTCCATTGGAAGGTCGTCCTTTCTTGGCATTTTGCCCTTGTGCATTATTGTTATGGCTAACGTAACTTCCTCAAAGGTGAGGGCCTTGGTTAAGTCCTTGTTCATCAAATTTGTGACCTTTATAGGGACTAAATTTCAACACACATTCTTAGTTGCTAAAATTTGATTTGAGTGCGGCTCCACTATGTATAACTTTAAGTAGTACTAAGTTATGTAGTTAGCTAAATATTCTTGCCTAGTTCATTTAGTTTCCCCATCAACCAACTCCTTGATAAACATTTTTTTCTTTTTTAACTTGTGGAAATAAAAAAAAGGTAAGAGCATTTGTAAATCTCCAAACTTGGACCAATTAACAACCAGAAAGTGATTTGATTTTTCCACATAATCTTGAAAATATTGTGTTAATTTGGCTAGGAGTTTGTTAAAATTTCCTTTACTTGATGGTTTTTTGGATCCTAATGAAGTTGTGTTTCAGCTAAATAAATCTTCTTTTTGTGGGTATGTATCAAAGAGGTCTTTTGCTTCTGCTAAGCCTTTGCAAGGTTTGAAGCATAAGTTGTCACTCTGGTTATTATTCCTTCCAACCAGTTTGCCCATCATATGGCTAGTGGTGGTTTAGGGTTGCCTCCTTTCCATGCTTCTAACAACTTTTTGTTTGAAGCACTTTTGTTAACAAAGGTGTTATCGAAATATCTTTTTGGTTTTTTAACCTCCATTTTTTCATCCAAATTGAAAGTATTAGAAGGGAATGATCAAAGAACCTGTGTAAAGATGTAGCACTTTCAACTTTGCCCCCCCAATGTCTAATTCCATTGAAACTAGAAATTTTTCTGGTTTAAATTACAATGATTTAACCTTTGTTCTACCATTATCAAAAGTATAGTCCTTGGTACTCATTTTTCTAAAGTTGCCTAATTACCATGTGTCCAACACTTTGAACCTGAATGCCATTTGATGCCACATTACAACTTTTCTCTTTAACATAAATATGGGACGAGTTGGCCCCATTCTTTTTGGCATTTCCAAGTTGTTGAAATCCTTGCTCATTATGTAATGGCCGGTAGCTTCCAAATTTTGCTTTAAAAAAAGTTTCCAAGTGCTTGTTTTTTCCTTAAAGTTCTTAGCCATGTACGCATTGTAAATTGCAATGGTTTCCAAGTTTGAAATCCTAAGGATTACAAATTGAGCTCTACCTTTCTGACGCACTCCAACTTCCTCAATAGACTCAAATGTGAATCTAAGATGAAAATAGCGGAAAGGTAGGAAATTGGGGCATGCTCCTTAGCTTGCAACACTTGGGGGTAGAAGAGCGTGTTACAGCTTCGGGATAGGATTAGGAAGATTAATAAGCACTTTAATCACTCATACGGACTTGCACAAACCAAACAACAAGTTGGTTAATGCATAATTAGAGCACGTTTGGTGCATGGACGAACCACGAGCAAATTCAAACTCACAAGACTCACCACAACCCGGATTTGGGGGAAGCCACCACCTTCTCCCTTATAGTATACTCTATGCATGACCACGGGGCCAACGTTCAAATGACATATTGTCTTAGGACTCCAAAGTGGGAATCCCAAAATTCCCAAAGTTGGGACTCCCACAACTTTGGAGGCCCATAACTTTGTGTGTACACCTTCGATGGAGATGAGATTTAAAGCAAAGTCGTAGCCCTCGTTGAGAGCTTTCCAACAATATGTGGCACGTCACCTGAATGCAAGGAAATCGGGGCGATTCTCGACTTTTAATGATTGGGAGTTAAATTGCCAATTTGACTCCCGGCCTTTCTTTTAGCCATAACTTGTGTTTTAAGTGTCTAAATGGGTGGAGCCCATTTCAGATATCTACGTTCCAAGATCTTTCCAATGATATAAGGAACATCTTAATCCAATGAGTTTTTTTTAATCCCTGCAATTGCCTTTTGAAAATTTGGAAGTCCATTGAGACTCCAACTCCCAAAGTGGGAGCTCATTTGGGAGTGTGAGGGAATGTTTTGCATTCCCGGGAGCATGAAATGTGACTCCCAGGCTCATTCTTGGCCCGCAACTTCGCAAGCCTTGCCTTGGTCACAAGCCCAAGGTTAGGGTTGCAATACTTTTTTTATCACTCATGTTTTAAAATGGTTAGAGAAAGATCCATAGTTATTAGAATTATTATTCATACACTTGTTCTTATGGACCTTCCCATGGGGATGCCAAGATTCCATAACGCTTCCCTTCTCTAAAATTTGATGTTTTTTGTGTGCACATTATAATTAAATTGCATCAAGATGGTATTCTGTAGTAATAAAATCTAGGGAGGGTTGGTTAATGATGCCATCCATCTCTTGATACCATTTTATTTTACAAAATTATGATTTTCCCCAAGTCCCTTAACGTTGAGAAAGACCAAATTTAAAGATGTGATATTCATAAACATTATGTTCAGGGTGGTTGATTAGACCAATCGATCCCTCTAACTTCTTGTTTACTTTTGTCATCCATGAATTCTCCATCCTTAGTGCACATGTTATGCCTTCAATTAATTCTTCATTTGCATTATCAAAAGAGCTTGCAAATGTGGGCTTTGATGCGAAAATGTTAGTGATTTTTCTTTTCCTTGCATGTTTGGTGAGGAAAGAGGTCTGAAAATAGCCCCTTGAATAACGTTATGTTTTACTTTCCCAAATTTTTCCTTAGTAACATTTGGGGTTACATCAGGTATCCCATCATTTGTATTAACAATCTCTTCTAAATCCAACCAAGTAAACTTGTTTTTTTTGTTGGTTTTGATTTAGCCATCTACCACTTCTATGAAAACCAAAAAGGTACAATCCATTCCTTCCTTCTTATTTTTTAAATTCCAATTCCATTCAATCCTAAAAGACTTTTTTGATTCAAGATTGATGGGGTGCCTTGGTAGACAATTTAAAAGGCATGAAGTGACTTCTTCAATGAATTTATTCTTGGTTACCCTCTTCACCTAGGATCCCTCCATTACAAGGTAGGTTGGGAAGGGAGTCCTTCCTAACATGCATAAAAACTTTAACCTTATCCTTCTTATTTCTCCACAACACTGGCCAAAAACAAGTTCTAAGACTTCCTTCCACCTTTGGAACTATGATTTCAAGGGCCTTAAAAAAAGAATGGTGAAATAGTGAATTATTAAGAGACCTCTTACTAATCCTTGGTCTAGTGGTAATTTTGAAATCTAAGGGGCTTTGCTTTGGATTTTGTTTATGCACCATTGCCTTTTTCAAGGTTGGTTTGGGAGTTTTTAGTTTAATTTTTTAAAATACTACTTTAGCAATTTTGGGTGCCTATCCATCTAGTTTGATTTGATTTCTCTTGTTTCTCCTCCTCTTGAACTTGACCATGACCTTCCTTCATCTTGGGTCAAAAGTTTAGCTTTAGTTTGAATTTCATCCTCTTTGTCCATGTAAAGGTCCAAAAATAGTTTCTCCTTAAGCAAAACATTACAAAGTGAGGATTTGGCCTATCCTCATGAAAGAAAAATGCACATTGAAGGAGGTCCTAGTTCACTCAAATAACCAAGCCCTACCAAGCCTCCCAATCGGAATAAGGATAGTAGGAGAAGGGGAAGAGGACTGGTCCTCCCAACCAACTATGGAAAAACTCATTTGAGGGAAGACTTGGTGTTGACTCGTTGCCTTGAAATGCAACGGTTGGGGAACTTGTCATTTTTGTAACTTGATTTGGCCCATGAAAGCTATTTTTATGTTTGAAGTTTAGAGCTTGAGTTCGACTAATTGGGTTACTCCTTTGAACCTCCCTATTTGCTAGCATAACCTCCAAACTCCCAAACCTTTGCGTTAAATTCGAAACCAAGCAAAACTTGCCTGAAATGAAGAAGGAAACAAAGGGTTGGGTGGTAGGATGAACAAACCTACGACATGATTGTTTCCTAAGTGTTCCTTTGCGTTGCCAAAAAAACCAAAGCATGCAAAGGGAACAGTTTCATGGGCACAACCAGTGAAAGGTTAAACATCCTTGCCGCCATTGCTACACACATGGTCATGCGTTGTGTCCTCCTATCCTTCCCTTGATCATGGCCTTTTGACAAGTGTGGGAGAACTTGAGTTCCTTGCTGAATTGTTTTTCTTAGGCCCAATTGGTGTTGGATGTGGCGGCTTATGTGGGAAACCTCCAATACATGTGCCCCTAGACCTAGAAGCAAACGACAAAAAATAAGTTGTGCCATTGCCATACAACTACACTCCAAGTTTGAAAGAGGGGGGAGAGGTCGTGGGGGTGGTGGTGAATTTAGGGTTAGGGCTTCCGCCTTGCCTTAAGCCATCCAATGCACCCATTGGACGCTCAGATTGTTGCCACATGCCACTTTCTCTCTCCATCTTCGTTGATTCTAAGTCTGAACATCCAACAACAACACTTGGGGGTGGTTTTTTGAAGCTTGGGGATGATGGCCCACTATTGCCTAACTTTGGTGAGAGCATTATTCCAAAAGTGAGACACGTGTTTTGCAACCTTCAAATGCTCGTACATCATTCCAAAATGCTATGAATCAATAACTAACACTACATTCGTTTTCACCATAAAAATTTGAGTTGGAAAACCACGTCTAAAACCTAATTTGCAAAAGCTAAAAACTCCTTCTCATAATAACATTTAGAGCAACGAGTTCCTCCAACTCCGATAGACTCCCATTTTAATCCATCTAACTCCAATAGAAAAACTCCACAATGGGGGGAAGGTGACAAACAATCACATCACATCACAAGAAGGTCCATCTCATGGTCCCATCCCAACACATAACCAAGTCTAGAAAATTCAAGTAGTAATGAAATCAGCCCTAATTAAAACAAATTGGCCTTATCTTTAAGGGTCTCATGAATCCTAATTTTAAAAAGGTATTTCCAAGCAACTATCCTTGCCTCAATAGTGGAGATCCAAGCCTGCTTGAGAATCTTAGAGCTAAAATAAGTGTTTTCAAAGTTCTTCCTACATCATTTAGTCCAAAGAAAAAAGAAAAAAAACAATGAAGTTATGCAAAAGATCTAAAGGTTGTTTAGTGTAATATAACTTAATCATTTTAAAATTATGGATCAAAGCTTTGACTTCCTCGATTTTGGTAGTAATCTCATTAAGGAGTATAAAACTCCAATTGATGGTGACGTTAGGGGCGCCCTAGGCTTGCTAGATTCTTTTGAAGGCAGACCAGGCTATGTCCATTTTCTCACATAGTAGTAGGCAATGTTGGGGGGGATTCCACCATACTTGTCAGGTAGATTTGGCACATGGTGGGGATGCCCAACTTTTGAAACCAGGTTCCCACTGGAAAGCTTCTATTCAACATGAGCCATAGGATAATACCCATTTTATGGGGTTTAGAGAAATGCCACATCCTTGCAAAGATCTATTATTCCAAAGTTGAGGAGTCTTAAAGTTCAACAATGAGCTTGGAAGCTTGAAAAACGGTCTATTGATATGTTGATAAGATTCTGTAGCTTCTTTTAGAGGTGTAGCCAAAAAATGGGGCAGCCCCTAGAGAGGGAAGTCTTTCCAAGTCCATTCATTGGGGTCCCAAGGAAGCTCCTCAATGAACACAAATCCAAAGAACCATAAGTTAGTGACTTCGGGGTAGTCCACCTTATCCTTAAAAGTTATAAAGATCTCCCCCTACTTTGTCTTGGTAAAGAACCCTGACTAGAACAAGGTCATTGTTTACCAACTTTACCTTGTTTGGGCTTGTTTTTTTAAGTAGGCCATCAGTTGCTTCCCTTGTGTATTTTCAGCCTCCAAGTAGTTAGGATTAATGCCGGTGATCTTGTAAACCCATGATATATCTTTTTCATTTTTGTTTTTTTGGGATGACCCAATCCCCAATGTAAATAATGGTTGGGGCAAAATTGGGGTTCCAAAAGAACTTATAAATGATTATGTCCTTATTTTGCACATTTTCTGGGTGCATTTGTAGACCAAGAATGGACATTGCTTTCTATGTTTTAGTTTTAACATCCCATATATGTTTTAATTTAATGATCATTTTGGTTTCCAGGGGTCTCCCCTCACTTTTGCTCCCAACCCCAAATGGCTTGCCCGTGGAACTCAAGATTTGGATGTTTCCAAAGATGGGTTGCCTCAGGACTTCTGCTAAGGAGGAAGGTTCAGATTTGTCCGAACCTCCCTTGATGTTGATCCATGCCCTGAATAACTAGTTGATATCACTTGGCCATGGGGCGGAAGACCTCTTTGCCTTCTGGACCTATTCCGCCTTGTGCCTTACGAACTCTTTCCATGGCTCAGCCCCTGGGGAAAAGCCCTTTAATCAATAACTTGACCAACAAAGCTTCTAATTGGGCGCTGGGGTTGATTAAACCTAAACCCCCCTTAGCAGTGGGTTAATATAGAGTTGCCCAACTCACCTTGGCACATTTATTTTCCAGTCCTCTTCCCCAGATAAAATTCTTGATCCCTATTTGAATGGATGCTTTTAGTAATCAAGAATGAAAGTTGTGGGCTCAAAGATGATCAAACATCATCCTAGTCTCAATTGTAAACAATATTGATTAGGGATTGACGAATGTTGAATCAATGATTCTGTTGGCGCCTTCTGAGATTTCAAATTTTTTGGGTTTCGAAGGGAATATGGTCACAAGGTTGAAACTCAAAGGAATTGATGAAAAGGCACCACTAGGAGTGGAGCCTACAACTTAATTTGACTCAACACGGGGAAATTTACTAGGGCCAGACATATGGAAGATTGACAAATTCCATGGATGGTGGTGCATGGCTGTCTTCAGTTGGTGGAGCGATTTGTTTGGTTAATTTTATTAACGAATGAAACTTCAGCCTGTTAACTAATCACACGAAGGGTTTCTGACATGTATTTTTGTTTAAAAGATGTTTGAAGCAAAACATGTTTCATATCACAACCACCTTAACAAGGCACTAAGGTGATGTGAAGGTTAATCCAAAAATGGCTATATGAGATTTGATTCCTCTAAGAGTTGGGTGGAACCTGGACTTGTGAACCCATGTTGGCTAAGGCAACAAGCTTGGGCTTGTGCTGACCAAGAGGAAGATTGGGGGTTGTTATTAAAATTATAGTGCAAGGCATTATCCCTTTAAAACCTTCAATGAATGATTAAATGCCATCCGAGGCTAACCCAAGGGGACCAACTTGTTAAATCGTTTGGGATGACTAAGAACTATCCCTCCAAAAGCTTCGAGGTTGCAAGGAAAGGGTCAACCCTGATACGACTTGTTGTCCCAGTTTAAATCCTCTTGGGGCCAACTTGTGGAGTTGGTTCTAAGAGGCCTTGAGGCAACTTGGTGTTGTCTAAGTTTCAAGTTTTTCAGGATGATTTTAAGAGTTGGGTTTGAAGGTAACTCCAAGTTAGACTAGGATTTAGTCTCATTAACGAAATCTAGCAAATTTAGGTAGAGAGTCTAAATATGTTCGAAGCAATCAAGACATTGGGATTAATCAAGTGTGCCTTGGGGTGTGTAGGTAGTCAAGAGCTAAAGAGATGACACAAGGAACTTGGTGTGATGCGTGAAACACAAGGCAACAAACGAGAAAAGGCATTATAATTCTTGACCAACTTCTTAGAAAGACTATTGATGTTTAGCCAATGGAAATTTGAGGCAATAACAGGTTTGTGATGCCTTGAAATGTTTTGGGTCGCAAACGCGTTACACCGATGAATTCATTCGTTTATCACGATAATCTTTTGAAATTTCAACGTGATGGGGATAGATCATTACAATTATTGATCTTCAATGAGGAATTCCTAGTAAACACAAATCATCAATTTGCATTGACCCTTTGTACTCACCTCTCGCTCCTATTGATTTGAATGGTCTGATGAAATTTTCGGATTGTGATGACACCTAAGATTCACCTTGGGCGAGGTTGTGAGAATTTCATTAAACCTTATCATTTAGACCTTATCATTTAAAGGAAGGAGAGGTCATAACAAGGTTTTCTTAGGTGAACCTGCTGAAGGATCATTGCACACACAGAGCGGTAAACCGAGCGAACACGCTTTCGTCCTCCCGGGCTCGCAGGCGGGCGGGGTAGCGGCCCTCACGGTCGTGCCTCGCTCACGTGCGGGCCCCCCTCCGATGAGCTCGACGCCTCGTCCGCTTTTCGGCTTCCGGCGCGAGTTCTGGCTTCGCGTGGCCAGTTCGCCCGCAGCCGAAGGCGGGCGCGAGTCGGGTTTTTCTCCCGCGGATGCACCAGGCACCATGTTCGACCAACACCTTACCTTATATATCAGGCCATCTTCACCTACAGACATTTCGTACATCTTTCAGGACAGAGGATGGCTCGTGCAATCACACGTCATGAAATGTGGCGTTAATTGTAATGGCTTTTAGCCGAATTGCCATTTGTGCCGGATGGTTAGGTTACGAGTATCCAAAACCCCTTCAAGGGTCATGCCATGGGGATGTTGAGAAACTTTGGCGGGAGTTCTTCTCAGATCCATCATAATGGTGGGATCACAGGTCAGAAAAGGCAACGAGGTCCATCTTTCTTGTAATTCTCTTGCTGATGCAGGAAGTTAGTGAATGGTTAATTGTTCTTGGTTCTGGTAGCCTGGTAATCTATGAGGATTGATCAGTTGGATTTGGACATCTGGTCATAGGCAAATGCCAGGTATCCATATTTCAAACATAGGAAAACACAGAAGTGGAACCAACCACAAGTGGAAACCCAACTGGGTCGAATTGGAGCTGGCTGCATTGCCACCAGGGACTTTACAAGCAAGCATCTTTTCCTAGAATGTGAGGCTTGCAAGATATGTTAAGACAGGGCAACCTGCAAAGACAATGGAACTTTTCTAAAAACTGCAACAAGAAGGCATGGTTCCAGACAAGTTCACCTTTGTGCCAGTGCTCAATGCATGTGCTAGTTTACAAGCACTTGAAGAGGGCAGATGTGTCCATCTGCAGATCATGGAAAGAGGTTTTGAGTCAATTCTTTATGTGGGCAATAGCCTCATTGATATGTATGCCAAGTGTGGGAACATCGAGGATGCTTGGAAGGTATTTGACAAGATGTTGATGCATGATGTGGTTTCTTGGAATTCCATCATTTCAGGACATGTCAAATGTAGGCAAGCAAAGAAGGCATTGGAACTATTTCACCAAATGCAACAGGAAGGATTGGATGCAGACAGAGTCACCTTCTTAGCAGTTCTGAATGCATGTGCTATTGAAGTGGCTGTTGAAGAAGGCAGATGGGTCCACAATCACATCATTCGAAGTGGTTATGAGTCTGATGTTTTTGTGGGTAGTAATCTTGTTGACATGTATGCCAAATGAGGGAGCATAGGAGATGCTCAGAGGATGGTCCATAAGATGCCCATGCACAATGTTGTCTCTTGGAGCGCAATGATTTGGGGACATGTGAAATGTAGGCAGGGACAGAAAGCATTGGAACTATATTGACGAATGTGGGAGCATAATGGATGCTCAAAGTGTGTTCAACAAGATGTCCACACGCAATGCTGTCACTTGGAATGCAATGCTTGCAGGATATGCCATTCATGGGCATTTTAAGGAGGCTTTTGAGCATTTTGAACGGATGTGTGGAGGAGTAGAGATGAGTACGGTCACTTTTGTTTCCCTTCTGTCAACATGCAGCCATGCAGGTCTAGTGGATGAAGGCCTGGTCTATTTTGATTCCATGAGTTTAGTTCATGATGTTTCTCCAACAGTTGAGCACTATGCCTGTATGGTTGATCTTTTTGGTCGTGCTGGCCATCTGCATGAAGCAGAGGAGCTGATCAAAACCATGTCCTGTGAACCAAATGCTCCTGTGTGGAAGGCCCTG
>Ga0116229_10005021_pt1 | contig 21665 bp, 17 predicted proteins | sample S1TSphgellanicum_3_FD_87313 | JGI IMG/M metagenome (GOLD analysis project Ga0116229, IMG submission 87313) | Host-associated microbial communities from peat moss isolated from Minnesota, USA - S1T2_Fc - Sphagnum magellanicum MG | ecosystem: Host-associated > Plants > Peat moss > Unclassified...
AACAAACGCCAAACCTCACTTCTCCCACGAACACTCCCACTCCGGGAAATTCCAATCTGCCTTTTCCCAACACGCAGCAACAAACGCCAAACCTCACTCCTCCCACTCTGGGAAACCCCAACCAGCCTTTTCCCAACACACAACAACAAACGCCAAACCTCACTTCTCCAGACCAAGCCCCCCAAGCAGATGAAACTCGCGTGCTAGTTTCTGAGGTACTGATTAGATCTGAGGCAGGACAACTATCACCGGATCTGGAAAACCAAATTTATAAAGTGATTCGTACCCAGCCTGGAAGGACAACAACCCGTTCCCAGCTACAAGAAGATATCAACTCCATCTTTTCCACTGGGTTCTTCTCCAATGTCCAAGCAGTACCAGAAGATACTCCTTTAGGCGTCAGGGTGAGCTTTGTTGTCCGACCTAACCCTGTCTTGAATAAAGTACAAGTGCAGGCAAATCCTGGACTAAATATTCCCTCGGTACTACCTCTGACTGCAGTAGACGAAATCTTTCGTAGCCAGTATGGCAGAATCCTCAATCTGCGGGACTTACAAGATGGTATCAAGCAGTTGACCAAGCGTTATCAAGACAAAGGTTATGTTTTGGCAAACGTAGTTGGAGCACCACAAGTTTCTCCGGACGGAGTTGTCACTCTGCAAGTGGTAGAAGGGGTAGTGGAAAATCTTCGAGTTCGTTTCCGTAATAAACAAGGTCAGGAAACAAACTTAAAGGGACAACCGATTCGAGGTCGGACACAACCCTATATCATTACCCGAGAAATACAACTGAAGCCAGGACAAGTATTCAACCGCAATACGATGCAAAAAGATTTACAACGGGTATACGGTCTCGGTCTGTTTGAAGACGTGAATGTTTCCCTTGACCCAGGTACAAACCCTAGTGAAGTTGATGTTGTAGTCAATGTAGTTGAGCGCAACACCGGTTCTATCGGTGCAGGTGCTGGTATTAGCTCAGCTAGCGGTATATTTGGTACTCTTAGCTATCAGCAAAACAACATAAATGGCAGAGACCAAAAATTAGGGACAGAGGTACAGCTGGGACAGCTAGATTTCTTGTATGACCTCCGCTTTACAGACCCTTGGATCGCCGGAGACCCCTATCGGACTTCCTACACCACTGATGTTTTCCGTCGTCAGTCGATTTCGTTGATTTTTGATGGTAAAAACGATAACATCGCGGTTTATGACCCCAAAAATCCAACAGCAACGAACGGCGATCGCCCCCGCATTGTGCGTTTAGGTGGTGGCGTCAACTTTACCCGTCCCTTGTCCAAAAATCCCTTTAAGCCCGCTGAATGGACTGCTTCGGCAGGTTTTCAGTATCAACGAGTTTCCGTCGAGGATTCCAATGGCAATCTCAGAAGCCGGGGAGAGTTATCAAACTCAACCGATTGTTATGTTAACGTGACAAATAGTTGTATTCCCTTGACTCAATCTGGGGGAGATAGCGACGATTTGCTGCTTTTACAAGTGGGGCTTGTACGCGATCGCCGGAATAACCCACTCTCACCAACAAAAGGGTCTTTCATTCGCTTCGGGCTGGATCAGTCGTTGCCAATAGGACTAGGCAACATTCTGCTTACCAGGGCAAGGGGTAGCTACAGTAAATATCTCCCCATAAAAATTCTGAAATTTACCAAAAAACCAGAAACCATCGCTTTTAACATTCAAGGAGGCACCGTACTCGGTGACTTGCCTCCCTATGAAGCCTTTACTCTGGGTGGTAGCAACTCTGTCCGGGGCTACGACGAAGGACAATTAAGTAGTGGACGCAGTTTCGTGCAAACATCTATTGAGTATAGATTTCCAGTTTTCTCAATAGTTAGCGGCGCACTATTTTTTGATTTCGGTTCCGACTTGGGAACTAGTACTCTACCATCTGTGTTGCTGAACAAACCCGGTACTGGCTACGGCTACGGTCTTGGTGTGCGGGTGCAGTCCCCACTAGGACAAATTCGCGTTGATTTTGGTATTAATGACAGCGGTGGTAGCCAAATCAATTTTGGTATTGGCGAAAGGTTTTAAATAGTTATGGGGCAATGGGCATGGGGCATGGGGCATTGGTGATTTATCATTATCCTGATAACTAATAACTAATGATTAAGGACAAATATGTTTCCTGCGTGACTTGCTAATTTTTGCCTTTGTCCCAATACTGCTCAAATAAGCGTTTGAGCTATGCGCATTGCCCATTGCCCATTGCCCAGTGACTATTATGCAACAGTACTCAATCGCCGCACAAATCACCCAAACAGGAGTAGGACTGCATAGCGGTGTCATCACTCGTGTACAGATACTACCAGCCGAAGCGGGAAGTGGGCGCTACTTTGTCAGAGTGGATTTGCCAGACACGCCGATAATTCCAGCGCAATTGGCGGCGGTTAGTCATACTGTTCTCTCAACTCAGTTAGGTAAAGGTGAGGCGTACATCCGAACGGTGGAACATTTGTTGGCAGCCCTAGCTGGAATGGGTGTGGATAATGCCAGGATTGAAATTGATGGTCCAGAAGTGCCGCTTTTAGATGGTTCGGCAAAGGTATGGACGGAAAGTATAGCCCAAGTGGGCTTATCAGTACAAATTTTGACTGGAGACAAAACTCTCCCACCAATAAACGAGCCAATTTGGGTGCGTCAGGGTGATGCCTTTGCCTGTGCTTTACCAGCAGCAGAAACCCGCTTTACTTACGGCATTGACTTCGACCTGCCTGCTATTGGTAACCAATGGCACAGTTGGTCACCAGTCCCTGAACACGGAAAAGCCCATACTAACTTTGCTAACGAAATTGCCCCAGCCCGTACTTTTGCTTTATTGTATCAAATTGAACAGCTACAAAAATCAGGGTTAATTAAAGGTGGAAGCTTGGATAATGCTCTCGTTTGCGGACCTCAAGGCTGGCTAAATCCGCCATTGCGATTTGCAAATGAGCCAGTACGTCATAAGATCTTAGATTTAGTAGGAGATTTGAGTTTACTAGGAACTTTCCCTTGTGCTCACTTCTTGGCTTATAAAGCCAGTCACGATTTACACATTCAACTGGCGCAAAGAATTTTAGACTTGAGCCTAGTTAATGGTTAGTGGCTAGGGTCGAACTGGTAACAATTGACAATTAGCAATTAGCCATTAACAACTCAAGGGAAGTTTAAAAAAGCACCTACGCACAAAACCAAAATTGAAAAATTATCACATATAGTGTCAATGTCAACTGTCACCGAAGTCAATAACGTCAATGTTCCTGCACCAGCATCTACTCAGCATCAGTTAGATGATGTAGATGATGCCACAACTAACGAATCTGATCACAAAGTCGTTTTTACAGTAGAAGAAATTCAGAAACTACTACCTCACCGGTACCCCTTTGCGCTTGTAGACAGGATTATTGAATATGTTCCAGGGAAAAGCGCTGTAGGCATTAAAAATGTCACGTTCAATGAACCCCATTTTCAAGGGCATTTTCCAGGACGTCCGATTATGCCAGGGGTACTAATTGTAGAAGCAATGGCACAAGTTGGCGGAGTCGTCATGACTCAATTGCCAGAATTCGAGGGCGGACTCTTTCTATTTGCAGGTATAGATAAAGTCCGCTTTCGCCGCGAAGTTATACCAGGAGATCAACTGGTGATGACCCTGGAACTGTTGTGGGTGAAACAACGTCGTTTCGGTAAGATGCATGGTCGTGCCGAAGTTGACGGTCAGCTCGCTACTGAAGGCGAACTGATGTTTTCCCAGGCCAAATAAAAAATTGCTGAGTGGTAAGGGCACAACTTTAACGTGCCTTTACTGAGTCCTAAAAAAGGATATCAGTAACCGAAATAAGCCACAACAGCATAGTGTAAAATTTGGATCTGAAGCGCTGCCCTCACACTTAAGAAAGCTAACCCGATGCTTTCGGTTATTAAAATACTTTAACTCTCAGCACTAGACTGTTCTGGAGATGCACCCTTGAAGACACTTATTCATCCAACTGCTGTAATTCATCCGAATACGGAACTCCACCATACAGTGCAAGTTGGTGCCTATGCTGTGATTGGAGGGCAGGTGAAAGTAGGTCCTGAAACTGTAATTGGCGCTCATGTCGTCCTAGACGGACTGACGGAAATTGGGGCGCGAAATCAGATTTTCCCGGGAGCCGCTATCGGCTTGGAACCCCAGGATCGAAAGTACACTGGCGAACCAAGTGGGGTCAAAATTGGTGACAATAACCGCATTCGCGAGTACGTCACCATTAACCGCGCCACCGGTGCAGGTGAAGCAACGGTGATTGGTGATGGCAACCTGTTGATGGCTTATGTCCACGTGGGTCATAACTGTGTGATCGAGAACTCTGTGATTATTGCCAATTCGACTGCAATCGCAGGTCATGTCCATATTGAGTCACAAGCCGGGATTAGTGGGGTTTTGGGAATACATCAATTTGTGCATATTGGTGGCTTAGCATATGTAGGAGGCATGACTCGCATTGAGCGTGATGTGCCACCATATATGATGGTCGAAGGAAATCCATCACGGATACGAAGCCTAAACCTTGTAGGACTCAAACGATCTGGTCTTGATACAGTCGAATTGCAAGTTCTGAAAAAAGCCTTCCGCATTCTTTACCGTTCTAACTTAACTTTAAAAGAAGCCTTGGAACAACTGGAACTGCTAGGCAACACCGAACGGTTACAGCGACTGCGTCGCTTTCTACTACTTTCTCAAATGCCAGGAAGACGCGGCTTGATTCCAGGCAAAGGGAAAGCAGCTGTTAATGAAGAGTGAGGAGTCAGGAGTGAGGAGTTATGAATTTTATCTAACTCCCCACACTCCCCACACTCCCCCTTACAAAGGTAGGTATTTTGTATTTGGTCATTTTTTGCCTATTTCAGCCCATGCTTAAATCCGAAAACGACCAAACCACGTTAAATAGTTGACAATTTTCGCTCTGCCAAAAAACCTACCCTTGAAAGCCACACTCCCCACACTCCCCACTCCCCACCAACAAATGCGAATCTTTATCAGCACTGGCGAAGTGTCTGGCGATTTACAAGGGTCGCTGTTAATTGCTGCCCTCAAGCGTCAAGCCGTTACATCTGGGTTGGAATTAGAGATTGTGGCGCTGGGGGGCGAAAAAATGGCTGACTCTGGCGCAACGCTTCTAGGTAATACCACAAGTATTGGTTCCTTTGGTCTTCTAGAATCGCTGCCTTACATTTTGCCAACTCTCCAAGTGCAGCGACGCGCGATCACTTACCTCAAAAAACATCCACCTGATTTGGTGGTGTTAATAGACTACATGGGACCAAATCTTGCGATCGGCAACTATGTTCGCCGTCATCTACCGCAAGTCCCAGTGGTATATTACATTGCTCCACAAATTTGGGTGTGTCCAATCACGCCCAGTGATACCACTCGCATCATTGCTGTTAGTAATAAGCTACTAGCCATCTTCCCAGGAGAAGCCCGCTACTTCCAAGAGAAAGGCGCAAACGTTACCTGGGTGGGGCATCCTTTGGTGGATAGAATACAGAACTTCCCAAATCGGGAAACAGCGCGTGCCACGTTAGGAATTGAGGAGAATGCAATCAGTATAGCGCTTCTCCCCGCCTCCCGTAGTCAGGAAATCAAATATCTCCTGCCAGTCATGTTCAAGGCTGCTCAGGTGATTCAAGCTCAATTGCCTCACGTGCATTACTGGATACCCTTATCTCTGGAAATTTACCGAAAACCAATTGAACAAGCTATACAGCAGTACAATCTACGAGCTACTGTAGTATCGGGGAAACAACAGGAAGTACTAGCTGCTGCCGATTTGGCAATTACCAAGTGTGGTACTGTCAACTTAGAATTGGCACTGTTGAACGTGCCGCAGGTCGTTCTATATCGCCTTCACCCATTTACTTACTGGGTTGGTCGAAAGATCCTGAAAATTTCTTTCCCCTTTGCTTCACCAACTAACTTAATGGTGATGAGATCGATAGTGCCAGAGTTCATCCAAGAACAAGCAACACCAGAGAATCTGACTCAAGCGACGCTGGAATTATTGCTCAATCAGGATCGCCAACAGCAAATGGAGGCAGATTATCAGGAGATGCAGCGGTGTATCGGAGAAGTGGGAGTATGCGATCGGGCCGCTAAAGAAATTTTACAAATGCTGCCAAATTTTGTTTAGGTAAGCTTAAAGCCAATAATCTACCTTAAAGACACTATTTGTCGTGCCTTGGTGCGTTTTTCTTGAAAATCCACAATTGGTAGTTTTAAAATCCAGAATTCTTCAGCAGGAGCCTGGAAGATGAATTATGAGTGCTGTTATATTAAAGCTATCCAAAGTTAGTTCACAGTTCCACTAACCCACGTAACAGTGGATTTGTATCAAAAAGCTTAAAGATAGTAAACATGATTCATAGTCATAAGCAAGAAAGACCTATAGCTGTTGATTTATTTGCTGGTGCTGGTGGCATGACTCTCGGTTTTGAGCAAGCTGGATTTGATGTGCTTGCATCAGTTGAAATTGATCCGATTCACGCTTGCACACACCAATTCAATTTTCCTTTTTGGAGTATTTTATGTAAAAGTGTTGTAGATACTACAGGAGAAGAGATTAGAAGTTTTTCATCTATTGGTGATAGAGAAATTGATGTGGTGTTTGGTGGACCTCCATGTCAAGGTTTTTCATTGATAGGTAAACGTTCTTTTGAAGATCCTCGTAATTCTCTCGTTTTTCATTATATCCGGTTAGTTTTAGAGTTGCAGCCGAAGTTTTTTGTTTTAGAAAATGTCAAAGGAATGACTTTAGGTAAGCATAGAGAATTTATTACAGACATTATCAATAAGTTTGAGCAAAAAGGTTATAAATTCTGTAAAGATTATCAAGTATTAAATGCTTCTGAATACGGAGTGCCACAGAATCGAGAGAGATTATTTTTACTAGGTTGTCGTTATGATGTAGAATTGCCAAATTATCCAGTGAGAATTACTAAAGCAGCAAAATCAAATAAAGCGGATTTTACTAATGACCTGCAATCAAGTCCTACAGTTTGGGATGCACTAGAAGACCTACCTGAGGTAGAAAATTACCTAGAACTCTATAAGCAAGATTGGGTGATTGCTGATTTTGGTAAGCCAAGCGATTACGGTAGACAACTTCGTGGTTTTTCCGCCACAAATAACAACTATTCATATGAACGTAGATATGACCCTAGAATACTCACCTCAACTTTAAGAACAAAGCATAGTTTTGAATCTATTAAAAGATTTGATTCTACTCCACACGGTAAAATAGAACCAATCAGCCGCTTCTATAAACTTGATCCTAAAGGAATCTGTAATACACTCAGAGCAGGAACTCCTAGTAATAGAGGAGCTTTTACTTCTCCTAGACCTATCCACCCTTTTACCCCAAGATGTATCACTGTACGTGAAGCTGCACGTTTACATTCTTATCCAGATTGGTTTAGATTTCATGCGACAAAATGGCATGGATTTAGACAAATAGGAAATTCTGTCCCACCTTTTTTAGCTAAAGCAGTAGCATTAGAAATTATCAAAGCTCTAAATATAAAGCCATATAAACCTACGATCATACAAGATTTAGGGAATGAGACTTTATTAACTATTGGCATGTCGGAAGCAGCTAAATATTATGGCGTAGATCCTCATGTTATTGAACCTAGATTGAGAAAGTCAAGTATAGAAACAAAATACAGGGCTATTTCATTCTATGATGTCTGACGACAAGCCAATCCCAAAGTCTACACAACCCTCAAGCCGTGCGTAATAAATTCTTAATCTAATAGCTGAAGTCGGCTTCATCTGACTGCAACCTTCTTGAATGAGCGTCTGTTTCAACGGACTTGAGATCTTAGCCACAAATGAGTGTTCAATGCGCCGATTTAGAATGAAATAGCCCTGTGGAAATATGAATGTTAAATATGTGACTACGCACAAAAGGAGTCGAATGTTCAATATCAAGTAAAAGAAGAGACACAAGTATTTGAGGAAAAAACATTCGACTCCTTTTGTGCAGCCTCAGAAGAGTCAGGTAAGTTCGGAACTGAGTTTGAAGTTGTGCCCAGTGTGCTACGAGATAAGCAGTAGATGTTACAAACAAGCCTTACGGATGGTCTCGCCAGCGCTGGTGATCGCACGTTGGGGATGACGCTTTACATTGCCCCTCATCTTAATTTTTCCTTGACGCTCAGCCTGTGATATTACGACTATACTCAGTTAAATTTAAAACTACATATTACTTAAGCCTTACTCTTTGTCTACTGTCACATTTGTGTACTCTTTATTTGTTTTTTCCGGGTTTACTCGGTATTTGTAGAATATGAGGTAAGCTAGACACAGAGTGAGTGTTTGATTCGATGCCAGTAGCTTACGAGCGAGGATTTACGTCGTCGAGGGAGAAGCCGCATGGTTAGCGAAGGAAGGCTCCCTACGTCTAAATACTTAGGAAGCAAATACTTGGAAAAATTTTCCAAATGAACATAGATCAGTTTTCTCGGTGCATAGAAGATTTAAATTTACGAGTTATCACAGTGCTACAACACCCTTCCTCGTTACCAACTAAACAGTTAGATACGATGCTATCAGTTTTCGCGGAACTGCAAAACGCTTTGGAAGAACTGAAGGTAGCAGAGGAGGAAGTGTACCAACAAAAAGAGGATTTAGAAAATACGTTAGTATTATTAGTAGCCGAACGCCAGCGCTACCAAGATTTATTTGAGTTTGCACCAGAGGCATATTTGCTGACTGATCTGAATGGGGTAATTCAGGAAGCTAACAGTGCCGCCGCTTCGTTGCTCGACATATCACACGAGTTTTTGATTGGTAAACCGCTGATTATTTTCGTGGCTCAATCAGAACGTCGTGCTTTTTATCAATATCTGGGACAGTTGCAGCAAAAGAACCAGATTGTTGAGTGGGAAATGCAATGGCGATCTCGTCAGAATGTAGTATTTGATGCGGCCATAACAGCATTAACCATCCGTAACGACCAAAGGAAACCTATTGCTTTGCGTATATCTGTCCGCAATATCACCTTCAAAAAGCAGGCGGAAGCAAAACTGCGAGCCCAAGCATTTTACGATCCACTAACGGGTTTACCAAATCGCACTTTATTTATGGATCGCTTGCAACAAGCACTCAAAAAAGCAACTAGACAAAACGATGATTTATTAGCAGTCCTCTATCTAGATTTAGACCGCTTCAAAATGGTCAATGATAGCCTAGGACATACTTTTGGAGACCAGTTGTTGATGACAATTGCTCACAGAATAGTGACTTGCCTACGCCCTAGCGATACTGCCGCACGGTTAGGAGGAGACGAGTTCATCGTTCTTCTGGAGAGAATTAATGGGATCAGCAACGCCATAGAGGTTGCTGAGCGCCTGCAAGCACAAGTGAGATTGCCAATAGTTATAGGTAACCAACAAATATTCACCACAGCAAGTATTGGCATAGCCTTGAATCTGAATGGCAATTGCCAAGCAGAAAATCTCTTGCGTAATGCTGACATTGCCATGTATCGTGCCAAAAGTCTTGGCAAAGCACGCTATGAGATTTTTGATACTCAGATGCATACTCAAGCAGTAGAACGCTTGCAGTTAGAGAATGATTTACACCGAGCGATTGAACGTCAAGAGTTTGAAGTTTACTATCAACCAATAGTAGTACTCAAAAGTCTTAGCATTACTGGTTTCGAGGCTTTAATACGCTGGCAACATCCACACCGGGGATTGCTAGAACCATCAGAATTTTTAGCAGTAGCGGCAGAAATTGGGCTAATTATAGACCTTGATCTGTGGGTGCTGCGCCAAGCATGTGATCAAATGCATCGATGGCAACTAGCAAAATCTGCTAATCCATCTTTGACGATCACGGTCAATTTTTGCAGTAACCATTTTGTTCAGCCTTATACATTTGCACAAATCTCCCAAGTCTTGCAAGAAACCCATTTACCTGCTCAAAGTTTAAATATAGAGATTACTGAGGATACATTTGTAGAAAATGGAGAGGTTGCCACAAAGTTACTTTGGCAACTCCAAACTTTGGGGATTAAATTACTCATTGATGACTTTGGAACTGGCTATTCATCTTTAAGCCGACTGCGTAGCTTTCCGATTAATGTTTTAAAGATTGATCGCACCTTCATTTCTCAGACACGTACTAATGTCGAAAACTTAGATATTCTGAGGGCAATCATCATGCTGGCAGATAGTCTAGACATGGATGCGATCGCGGAAGGGGTGGAGACATCTGAACAACTGGCACAACTTAGAGAGTTGAACTGTGAATACGGACAAGGATACCTTTTTTCTGAGCCATTGGACAGTAAAGCGACAGAGAATCTCATTCTGTCTCAGGGGTCTATCCGTAACAAATTAAGAAAAGTATGCGTTTGCCAAGGGGAGTAGAGGATGCATTTAAAAAGTAAAAAGTAAAAAGTGAATCTCCATTTTTTACTTTTTCCTTTTGCCTTGTTCGGCGACAAATCCAGCTTAGGGAGAGGCTTTCACCAGATATTTAACCGCACCTAATAAGTCTGTGGTATAAAGAATTGTTCATTTCGGGGCGGTCTGACATAGCTATCGGCAGGCTTCCTGGGGGACAGTTCTAGGGGTTCAGGGGTCATATCCACGTAGGGAATCTTGCTGAGGATGTGGTAAACACAATTCAGGCGAGCACGCTTTTTGTCGTCTGCTTCAACGGTGAACCAGGGTGCTTCAGGGATATTAGTGTGGGCAAACATGATATCCTTGGATCGAGAGTATTCCACCCAGCGATCGCGCGATTCTAGATCCATCGGACTCAGTTTCCACCGCCGCGCTGGATCGGTGGTTCGGGATTGAAAGCGCCGTTCTTGCTCATCATCGCTGACAGAAAACCAATACTTCAGCAGGATAATGCCTGATCGCACCAACATCCGTTCAAATTCTGGACAATCTTGCATGAAATCTTTGTACTGTTGTTCTGTGCAAAAGCCCATCACATGTTCTACCCCCGCACGGTTATACCAACTGCGGTCAAACAAAACAATTTCACCTGCGGCTGGCAGATGGGCAACATAGCGTTGGAAGTACCATTCCGTCTTTTCGCGATCGCTGGGCGTGCCTAAAGCGACGATACGGCAGCCACGCGGATTCAACGGTTCTGCAATCCGTTTAATCGTACCCCCCTTACCTGCGGCATCCCGTCCTTCAAAAATAATCACAATGCGTGCCCCTGTAAACTTCACCCAGTACTGCATTTTCACCAGTTCTAATTGCAGCTTGGCCATTTTCTTTTCGTAGTTCCGACGGGATAGCTTGGAACTTCCTTCACCCTCAGTCGTGTGTTTTTTTTGGTTAAGTTTTCTGACTTTTTTAGCTTCCTTTTTCTTGGCTTTTAGGGTTGCAAGCTGAGATTTTATGGTTTCTTGCGTCGGATTTTCATTGTCTTGTTCGGTGTTCATAAACTTTTTTGGGGTGAAAAACTGTTACTTAAAATACAGAAATGGTTATTTTTGAAGAAAGTATAGTTATTATTACCTGTATTGTATTTGTATTACGGTTGCTTGTGTCTCATCACCAAGCACAACAAGCGTTACTTCCTCACCGAAAAAATTGCTGATGGCGATCGCCCAGTTCGGTTCGTAGTTGCGCTGAAGCGCAACTACGAACCTATTTATGTTTGCGTCTCTACCACCAACCAACGACTATTTAGATATCGATAACTGATTTGCTAGAACTTAATTTTGGTAACGCATCTACAGTGGATGTAGAACGAGCAAGTACTTCAGACAATAGCGCTTCATACTGTGCGATCGCCTGCTCAAAAGAATAACGTTCCACAGCAGACTGTCTCCCCTTTTTACCTAGCTCAGTTGCCTTTGCTGGATGGGTATATAAATCTAAGAGTGCTGTAGCCAAAGCTGTGGGTGATTCTGGATCAACAACTATGCCACCGCCACTTTTTTTGACAGCTTTTGCAGCTGTTCCAGATGCGGGAACTGAAGCTACTATCGGGCGACCACTTGCTAGTAACAGTGGTATTTTTGAAGGCATATTGAAGGAAATCACATTGCGCTTTTGCACAATCAAGCCCACATCTGCCGCCGCCAGCATTTCGGGTAGTTTTTCTCGCGGCTGTAACGGCAGAAGTAAAACGTTATCTGCCCTAAGACGAAGACAACATTCCTCCAAACTTTTGAGGGCTGTTGATTCACCTGCAATGACAAAGACAATCTCAGGAAGATGACGCAATAAAGCGGCTGCTTCTACTACTGTCTCTAAACCTTGCGTGAGCGCAATGTTACCTGAGTACATCACCACAAATTTCCCGTCAAGTTGATAGGAAGATTTCCAGGCGTTGTTCTCCTTAGGTAAGGGGCGGATAACATTTATATTCACCCAGTTAGGAATGCAAACAATTTTGTTTGCAGGCACACCCTTACTCACCAAATTTTCCACAAATCCATCAGCAATCACGCTGATAGTATGGGAGTGACTGTAGGCAAATTTCTCTAAGGCTTCAAAAACACCGATTAGCAATTTGTTTTTGATCAGCCCGACGCGCACTGCTGCTTCTGGTAGGATGTCTTGGAGATTTAGGACGACTGGGCAGTTGTATAACCAACCTAGTAGGGTTGCTGGTAGCGACACGAGTAAAGGCGGAACTGTGAGAAGAATGACATCCGGTTGCCAGCCACTGAAGGCTTGCGGCAAGCTTGTCGTTACAAAGCTCAATTCTAATAACAGCCGATCTACTAAGTTGGGTTTAGACTTGATTCGCAGGTAGCTACGCTGGATAGTAACACCATTTTTTTGTTCGGTGACGAACCACTTCCCACAATACTCTTCGTAAATCTGACGCTGCGGATAGTTGGGCATTCCCGTAATAACCCGCACTTCATGACCTCTTTCCACCAGTCCTTCTGCCAGTTCAGTAATTAAAGGAGCAATTCCAATTGGCTCTGGATAATAATTGTAGGAATAAATCAGAATTTGCATTATCTGTCTAGCTAATTTGGTGGAGTCAGTCTTAAAGTGGGGGCTTTACATGTTTATTTTTTGTATGGGTCTTGTAGAGACGCTATTGATGGCGTCTAATTTTTACTTTCTCGTATTGTTACTGATGATCGAGTGCCTTAAGGACACTCGTCAATCATGTATTTTCGTCATAATTTTAGCCCACTTACCATTCTAACGTAATGAATGTCACTTAAGTGACGTTAAATATTTGTGCGAGTGCCGTTGAAATTGGTAGCAGGCTCAAGACCAGTAATCCGTATGGCAAACCCGCGAAACCAGCAGCTACTGTGGCGTCTAAAACAATGAGTGACAAGACTCCTGCTCGCACCGCCTCAGTAATGTTTTCTGGTGTAGGTTGACGCACAGCGCTGATAAAAGGTTTCAACACCCGCGTAGCAAACAAAACAATTAATGGCAGTATTGCCATTAAGTGATATTTATTTAACAACCCCAACCGTGAAGAAGGCAGAAGGCAGGAGGCAGTGTGGGCTTCTGACCCACACTGCATTGCAAGCCACCAAATCAGAGATTTTGGTGGGGGGCTTAAACCCTTGGCTCCCTCCGGTCGCCCAGAGGGTTCGGGCATTTAGGGGAAGGTGGGGTCCCCTTTGGGGATAAGGGGCAGGGATAAATCCCTTCTGCCTTCTGCCCTCTGCCCTCTGCCTTTCTTGCTAAAAGTCCGGCAATGACCATGCCAATTAGTCGTAGTGCGATCGCAGAAGTGCTACCTTCACCTCCATTGACTTCACCTCGGCTGATAGTAGTAATGGCAGCGAGGAGAAAAGAGCATCAAATACTATCTATATCTAAATCAGCTTAAACTCATCCCACTCATGGGGCAGAGGGGCAGAGGGGAAAAGAACTAATTGCCGATAATTCTTGCTCCCCATCTCCCCTGCCCCCCCACTCCCTTCCGGAAACCTAAGCTTGATCTTTAACGTCAGTGCTAAAGAAGTCTATAACTTCCGCCCAAGGTTCATCTAGAAGCTAGAAAACCTAAGAACACCAGAGTCCTCCAAAAGGTGACAAGATTTGGGTAATATAAAAAAGCTATCTTTCTGTGCAAAGCAGTTACTGAAAGCTTCTTATACCCAAAGGAGATATCCCTATGCTGACTTTAAAAATCGTTGTTTATATCGTTGTGGCTTTGTTCGTGAGCATCTTTATCTTCGGATTGTTATCAAGCGATCCGGCGCGTAACCCAGGTCGTCGAGATTTAGAGTAAAAGCGTAGCAAATTATCCGCAACTGCCGGGAAAACATGCTAACGCTTTAGGGTTGACTTACTCCAAACGCGTACCGCACAGCTTCTCGTAGAGTAGGGTAAGCATTTATGCACGCATTCGGAAGGCAAAATGTATAAATGGTCCTTCTGGACGGACACTTTCTTAGGGCTCTGGTAACCAGAACACGGAAGTAAGTGTCCTCCTCCTTATTAGCTATTGGTTAGCTTGATTGTGCTGAAATATGCTTCATCCAGTTCTGCAGTCCGCAACGCCTCTAATCCTCAAACCTCTACAAAGAGCAAATCCCATCTCTACTACTGGTGACAACAATTTACAGTCAGTTGTCAAGCTAAGTTTGGAAAATTCTGGGGATAATTCAACTGAGAATAAGTTAGCAGTCGCCAAGACATTATCAACACCAAGTACACCGGAAACGTTCCCGGCTGAATTTTCGCTGCTTACGACTCCTAACAGTGCCGCTTCCTTAGGTCAGGATCTCACAGTTGGCTATCCGCTACAGCAGGCTGAATCTGGTTCACAAGAAAGTAAAAACCTGCTTGTGACGTCTGAAATGTCACCAGACAGAGAACAAGTTTACTCAACACTCACAAAAAGCAAGAGCTTATCCCAGAGTAAAACACGACTCTTAGTTGAGAAATTAGCCCAGGCACAAAAGCAGAGTGATGCGACTACAGAAAAATCACCGATAGAACCAACGCCCTCTACCATAGAATTCGAGTCTCGTGAGCAGAATTCGCAGCCAACAACGCCCGTCCCTCATGCCCAACAACAGCCTGCACCTACATCAAAAGGCAAAACCACAACAGGGCAGCAAAGTCAACCATCTGGAAAAGTAACGCCAGCCAACACGCCTCCACAGACAAGAAGAGTGATTGAAGTCATTGCAGATAAGCAAGAGTACGACGCGCAGCGGCAGACTGTGACGGCAGAAGGTCATGTGGTTGTGCGAATGGATGGGTCAATATTGGATGCTGATCGCCTGCAAGTAAATTTAGACAATATGATCGCAGTTGGCGACGGAAATGTTGCCTTGACACGGGGAGATCAAGTTCTGCGCGGACAACGCTTTACTTATAACTTTATTCAAGATAATGGGCAATTGAAAAGTGGCAGAGGCGAGATTTTTATTCCCTCAGCCCAAAAGGATTTATCTTTCTTACCTACTGATATCGCTACGGGTGGAGTCCCGCAGAGTCCGTTGAGCGATCGCATTCGAGCCAGTCAACCACTGCAAGTCAGGAATCATGGGGGGCTTAACATTAACATAGGTACTGCGAGAACCGCAAGCAACCTTCCATCATCGCGAAAAGTGGGGGGTCAAGTCAAGCGGCTACGCTTTGAAGCCGCAAGCATTGATTTCTATCCTAAAGGCTGGCAAGCCAGAAATGTAATCATCACCAATGACCCGTTTTCGCCGCCAGAACTGGAGTTAAGGGCAGACAAAGTCACTCTAACGCGGGAGTCACCTTTGATTGACCGGATCAAGACACAGAGACAACGGTTGGTATTTGACCAAACAACCTCTGTACCTATTCCCAAGGATGAGCAGACAATTGACCGTAGTGAACGTAACGTCACTCCCACAATAGCCTCTGCGGCCTACGATGGAACTGATCGGGGAGGTTTTTATATTGAGCGTGGCTTTAACGTGATCAACGCACCAGGGACAAGCTTCAGTATCAAGCCTCAGTTTTTAGTGCAAAAGGCAATACAAGGCTCTGGTAACGTTGCAGACTATTTTGGTTTGACAACAAAGCTGAACGTTGTTTTGAGTCCACAAACTACGATCCAAGCTTCTGGACAATTAACCAGTCTGGATTTCGGCAATATAGAAGACAATTTGCGGGCAAGTTTGCGGTTGCGCCAAACTGTGGGCGATGAACGCAACCCGCATACTATCACATTGGAATCTAGTTACCGCGATCGCCTTTACAACGGTTCACTTGGCTTTCAAACTGTCCAGAGTAGTGTTGGCGGTGTCATTACCTCTCCGAAAATTCCTTTAGGAAAGAGTGGTATTAACCTCAGCTATCAAGCTGGCGCTCAATACATTGACGCCAATACTGATCGCCCATACTTGCTGAAACCAAACCAGACAACTGATCTCATCTCACTGGGTCGCATCCAAGGTAGTATTGCCTTGAGCAGAACTTTCCCACTATGGCGGGGTAAACCACTGCCACCAACTCCAACAGAAGGATTACGATACACACCAAGCCCACTGATTCCTTATGTTAATTTGGGCGTTGGAGCAACTGGCACAAGCAGTTATTACACCAGTGGTGATAACCAATCCACGTTGACTGGTTCTGTTACTATATCAGGGCAGTTTGGTCATTTCTCTCGACCTTATTTGGACTACACCGCCTTTACTCTGGGTTATTCCCAAAGCTTATTGAGCGGCTTATCACCTTTTTTGTTTGATCGCGCTGTTGATAACAAAGTCCTCACCACTGGAATCACACAGCAAATCTATGGTCCATTCCGCCTTGGTTTTCAAACATCAATCAACTTGGACACAGGAAAAAGCACCAGCACAGACTACGTTCTAGAATATAGCCGCCGGACCTATGGCATTACCTTGCGCTACAACCCCGATCTACAATTAGGTGGCATCAGTTTCCGGATCAGCGACTTTAACTGGACTGGTGGAACCGATCCATTTTCTGATAATTCTGAAGTTAAGCCAGTTGTGAATGGTGTCAGGCGGGATTATTAATATTTAGAACCCACCCATTTATTTACCCAGTTGTTGCCCATGGGAATAAGGAAGCAAATCCAAGGCGATTACAGAAAAAGAAAAAATGTTGCAATAACATACAAAATCTTAAAAATCAAGAATATAGAAGACAAACCAAAAATATCTTTTTAAGTAAATTTTATCTCAGCAATAAAAAAATATTGCATCATCAAACATAGATGTCTGTTATCTTTTTTATGTAAACTTAAAAAAGGAGGTTACCGTACCTCTGACAAATGTAGGAATCTCAACACCACTGGTTAGTCAGATTACATTCCAGAAATCTTAGACAAAAAGGAGATAGGCATATATCGATTAGCTGTTAAAGTTTCAGAAATGTTCTTGATGCCAGGTGAGTTTATGATGTTAGTAACCGCTCATAAACCAATAATAGAAATACGTGAGCTACATGAACAGGTTTTAAGTTTCAATATTATTGATACAAAAACTAACCTTTCAACATATAATCTAAACCACAGTATTAGAGTTGTTATGATTGGATTACCTTGGGAAGAATTAGAGAGGGTTCGGCAACTTAGAGTAGACAATATAGAGTAGCAAATACCTGTGGATTCCCTGCTATAAATGTCAATAAAGTTGTTGGCATTATTCAACCCACAAACTTCAAAAGTTAGAAATGGTAAATGTGTATACTTCTATGGCTATATAGGTGGGCAAAATGATTGAAAACATTACTGACCGTTCAAATCAGCTTCTTGCTGTCATTGTATCCAACCGTTTTAATAAACCTGGCATCCACTTTTTTACTCCCGATGAGCTTTCTCAACAGTTAGCGTATATGCGTCATCCAGTCGGGAAAATCATTGAACCCCATATTCACAATCCTGTTGTACGAGAAGTCGTTTACACACAAGAGGTTCTGCTGATTAAAAGCGGCAAACTGCGAGTAGATTTTTACAACAATCAACAGATCTATCTGGAAAGTCGGATTTTAGAAGCTGGTGATGTTATTCTCTTAGTCGCTGGTGGTCACGGTTTTGAAGTACTCGAAGAAGTCGAGATGATAGAAGTTAAGCAAGGTCCCTACCTTGGTGAACAAGACAAAAGTCGGTTTACTGGTATCACTCCCAAGCAAGCAAGAATATTGGAGTTAAATCAGGTTTGATGATACCTATTCCTGTGAATGAACCACTGCTTGATGGCAACGAGAAAAAATATTTAAACCAAAGCATTGACACAGGCTGGATTTCTTCTGAAGGACCATTTGTTGCACAATTTGAACAACAATTTGCGTCTCGTGTGGAACGCAAGTATGGCATCGCTGTCAGTAACGGTTCGGTCGCGCTTGATGCAGCAATTGTAGCATTAGGAATTAGCCCAGGAGATGAAGTGATTCTGCCTACGTTCACGATCATCTCCTGTGCTGCGGCGATCGCTCGTGCTGGTGCTGTTCCAGTAGTAGTGGATTGCGATCCTCACACCTGGAATATGGATATTAGTCAAGTTGAGGCAAAGATCACATCCAGAACTAAAGCGATCATGGTTGTCCATATCTACGGTCTACCCGTAGATATGACCCCTGTCCTAGCGCTAGCAGACAAGTATGGTCTACAGGTGATCGAAGATGCAGCAGAAATGCACGGTCAAACCTACAAAGGTCTTAAGTGTGGGAGCTTTGGTAACATTAGCACCTTCAGCTTCTACCCCAACAAACACATCACCACAGGTGAAGGAGGAATGCTGCTGACAAACGATGAGCAGATAGCACAAAGGTGTCGTAGCTTACGAAATCTCTGCTTCCAACCGCAAAAACGGTTTGTACATGAGGAACTAGGTTGGAATATGCGGATGAGTAATCTACAAGCAGCTATTGGAGTTGCTCAATTAGAGCGATTGGATGAGTTTGTCGCACGTAAGCGCCGGATGGGTCAACGTTATACGGAATTGCTTGCAGATATCCCTGGTATACAGTTACCGTTACCGCGAACGGAATATGCAGAAAACATCTACTGGGTCTATGGTTTAGTGCTGAAAGACGAAGTACCCTTTGACGCCGAAACAGCAATGCAACATCTGCGAGAGCTTCATATTGGCACTCGTCCTTTTTTCTGGTGTATGCATGAGCAACCTGTGTTCAGCAAGATGGGATTGTTTGAGGGAGAATCTTGCCCAGTAGCGGAAAGAATTGCTCGTCGGGGTTTTTATATTCCCAGTGGGGTAGCACTTACAGAGGAACAAATTGAAAGGGTAGCCCTAGCGATTAAGGATCTTTTGCAATGAAGAAAATTGGTAAACAATATAACATAATGTGACTCCAGATGAATATATTTGACAACTATGCCCGTTACTATGATCTCCTCTATCGGGACAAAGATTACTCGAAAGAAGCTCAATTTGTTCATCAGATTATTCAAACTCATGCACCCAATGCACGGGATCTCCTAGAGTTAGGTTGTGGTACAGGTATTCACGCAGTTGAGCTAGCAAAACAGGGTTACCACATTCAAGGAGTAGATTTCAGCGATCAGATGCTACAACGAGCCTGCGATCGCCTCTCCCAAATCACTCCAGATTTAGCGTCTAGACTGAAGTTTTCGAGAGGAGATATCCGCCATCTCAGACTAAATCAGTCTTTTGATGTTGTTATTTCCCTTTTCCATGTTATCAACTACCAAACAACAAATGAAGATTTACTAGCGACTTTTGCCACTGTCAAGGAGCATTTGAAGCCTGGTGGAATTTTTATCTTTGATATTTGGTACGGACCTGCAGTATTGAGCGATCGCCCTGCGGTCAGAGTTAAACGTCTGGAAGATGACAAAATTCGCGTGACCAGAATTGCAGAACCAGTTATGCACCAGAATGAAAATTGGGTAGATGTTAATTATCAAGTATTTATTAGAGATAAAAGTAGCAATGCTGTTGAGGAACTCTGGGAAACTCACCGAATGCGTTACTTATTTAAGCCAGAGATTGAATTATTATTCAAGGAATCTCAGATGCAAGTTATTGCCTTTCGTGAGTGGATGAGCGATCAAGAAGCAGGTTTTCATACTTGGAGTACATACTTTGTTGGGAGAAGGTGAATGAGAGTTGGTGTAATTTTCAGGGAAGGAATACCTGAAATTGGGGGTGGTTATACATTTGGCTATGAAATTCTCCAATCAATTCTAAATTTTTGTTCAACGAGTTCCCATACTTTTGTTATCTTTAGCACAAAAAATGACATACCTAGCTCATTATTAGTATCCAGTAATATTCAACAGATATCGCTTCATCTAGCTTTCAAAAAAAGATTGCAATATAAATTTACTGAAACTCAAAAGGCTATTTTAAAAAAGTTACGACATCCAAGAGTTAAGTTCAAAATAGAGGATTGGTATCAAAAATTTGTCTTGAGTTCTCTTCAAACTAATGGTATTGATATTATCTGGGAACTCGGACTAGATTGTCTGACAATGGAAGTGCCTTACATCACCACAGTTTGGGATTTACAACATCGGTTACAACCATATTTTCCAGAAGTCAGTGTAAAAGGGGAATGGGATGGACGGGAAAAACATTTTGCGACAAAGTTTAGAAGATCGACATTCATTCTTACAGGCACAGAAGCAGGAAAGGCTGAAGTTGATAAATTCTACCAAGTGCCAGCAGAGCGTATTAAGGTATTACCTTTGCCCACACCTCAGTTTGCTTTGGATGCTCAATTAGAGAGTGTAGAGAGTGGGAAGCAAATATTTAAAAAGTACAACCTTCCAGAAGACTATTTATTTTATCCTGCTCAGTTCTGGGCTCATAAAAACCATGCAGGGTTACTATTAGCTGTTAAATGGTTAAAAGACAAGTACGAACTGGCTTTTCCAGTCGTATTGAGTGGCTCAGACAAAGGGAACAAGGAATATATTAGGCAAATGGCAGATGAACTCAACCTATCTCAACAAGTACACTTTCTTGGGTTCGTGCCTCAAGAAGATTTGATCTCTCTCTACCGTAATGCGTTTGCCCTTACCTTCGTAACATTCTTTGGTCCTGATAATTTACCTCCATTGGAGGCATTTGCCTTGGGTTGCCCTGTCGTTGCTTCAAAAGTCTCAGGTGCCGAAGAACAACTGGGAGACGCAGCTTTGTTAGTTGACCCCGAAAGTCCAGAACAGATTGCTCTAGCCATTAAGTCGCTTTGGGATGATCTGACTTTGCGTCAGACCCTTGTGCAACGTGGATTGGATCGGGCAACTAAGTGGACTGGAAAAGATTATGTCAAAAGTGTATTTTCAATTTTGGACGAGTTTGCAGCTATTCGTCGCTGTTGGAGTAGCACAAATCTTAGGTGAATGACATACAAGTCCTTTTCCCTTGATCTAGCATACTATCCATGCTATTCATGATTGTCTCCTTCAAAAATAAAGGGAGTGAGGATGTCTTTGATGGCATTAACTCTAAGGAATCTACGAAGTCTTGTCCACCGGACATTGTAGCAATTGCCCGACGTAAGCTCGACCAGATTAACAGTGCAATATCAATAAATGACCTTAAGATTCCTCCAGGCAATCGACTTGAACCGCTTAAAGGTGATCGCAAGGGGCAGTACCCGCATTTCTCACAAGCGATCGCTACGCTATTACCAAAACCTAAGTCCCGCTTATAGTTTGAGCGTTTTAGACGCAGTGTCAATCATGACAGTCCGTTGAGGGGATATTTTATCTCAAGT
>Ga0116229_10005022_pt1 | contig 21665 bp, 18 predicted proteins | sample S1TSphgellanicum_3_FD_87313 | JGI IMG/M metagenome (GOLD analysis project Ga0116229, IMG submission 87313) | Host-associated microbial communities from peat moss isolated from Minnesota, USA - S1T2_Fc - Sphagnum magellanicum MG | ecosystem: Host-associated > Plants > Peat moss > Unclassified...
AATTATTATATAATTTTTATTTTTTATAATAAAAATAAAAAGAAATTATAGATAACTAGAGAAAAAAATAAAAAAATTATAAATAAAACACCCCCCCCCCCCCCCCCCCCCCCTTTGCATTTTTTGCCAAAAGCCCTAATTTAATGCCCACAAATAACTTGGGAGTGATTTTTTTCCTTCAATTTTGTGATGTTGCCACAGCCATCATCCACAAGGAGAAATAGCTGTAGAAATTTATTAAAGTCATTTTATATCATGGCTACTTGCTTGAATGATGTGGAGAAACATGGTGATGTTTTAGAAAAACATTTTAATTTCTTGACGATTTTTTTAGGGGGAAAAGAAATATTTGATAAATTATTTTTTGAAAAAAAAATCACAAAATAGGGAGAATTCACCCCAAAAAATAATGTTAGTTTTTTTTGGGTAGAATTTCACCAAAAAACGAAATTTAAATTTAAAATTTCTAAATTGAAATGATTAAAGAGGTTTTCAATTGCCAAAAGTGTGGGGGGGAAAAAATGCCACATTCCTATATCTGGTTTTTAGTTTTTAGCCAAAAACATTGAAATGCGATTATAGATGTGTGCTTCATAGCTAGCTTATAACCAAATTTGGCTAAATTTCCTAAGGATGATCATTTCTTTCTCTAAATCTTCCTATGGATGATCACTGCTTTGGTTATAAACCAAAAATTCTTGAACAAAATAAAGCATGGGAGAAAAGTGACCTAGTTTTTTTTTATTTTAAACTAAAACAATTTATTAGGATGAATCATGAAACTCATTCATTGTAAAGACAAAGACTTGAAGGAAATGTATTAGTTTATTGGGAGGTGACATTTTAAACCATAATGTTTCATATTTTGAACAGGTTTTTCCATTCTTTGAACAAATTCTTCCATTTTTTTATCTTGGCCATAGAAAAAAAGAAAACCTACAATAACTTTGTGAGGTGTTACTCAAATTAAACCAATATTTGCCTCATGCAAACCCATTATGGTAATGCTTTTATCTTTGGGTGTTACCCTACACATAAAAGCATGTTTGTATTTTTCTTTTGTTATTTAGTACCATCGAGGGTGCATAATTTTGCCAAAGTTACAAATATTACTTTACCTTAAAATTAGTTTCATCATTAATCAATCCTTTAAATATTGAAATGAATATTTATGAAAATATGAAGTCGGGGGTGTTGAAAACCATCAAAATTATTTTAGGCTACAATATGAATAATTTCACTAATCAGATGATAATTTTATGATAAATTATTGTAAATCATAAAATTATGATAATTTAATTTTTATATTATTATTATTATTATTATTCATTTTGTCAATGTGGAAGTTTGTCACAATCTTAATTTTGAATCCGTGACCAAGGTTAGGCCAAGGCAAACAAGAAATGAACCAGAACAAAATGAAGGCAAAAAATTACGTTTAAAACATTAAGGGAATGAAAAAAAGCAGCTCTACCATGAAAGGCTCTGTCCTGAAAATAAGATATTACATTTAATGTTCTACTATGAACTCAAGTTATATTGGATGAAAATTTGTTGGCTTTATGAAAGATCATAAATTATTTTTTTCACATTTGTATTAAAAAATAAAATTTTCTTACTATTTTAGAATTCATATTTAGAAATTGAAACCATAGTCCCATTGTCTTTTCTTTAACCATGCAAATGAACATAAAGTTGTAAATAATTATATTGTTTTAAAAAATCCAAAGTTTTCAAACTTGGATAATGTAGACAATTTTTAGCAATGTGCATGAGGTGTTTCAATGTTTGAAATAAACATCAATATTGAATGGATATAATTTACACGGAAAGATTTTTATTTTTTGTCTCATTTTCATTTGAAATTTAAGAATTTGGCATTTCTTATATTTATTTTTGTTGCATTTTGGGTTTAGGTTTTCCATGAAAGATGTGTTGTTATGATGTTTGATGAGTGTATGTGTGGATACAATAATCATTCAAACTTTTTTGTCTTGGTATTGATATTTATGAATTTTTTTTGCACATGGTTCACGAACAAAATTGTAAAAATGCAAATTCAAGCCACAAGGTGCCAACATTTTCGGAGTAATTAATTAGGTGGAACATGCAAATTTAATGCATATTTTCACAAATGTTACACTTTAAATAAATGGAGACATTAATGGTTTTTTATTATACATTGGAAGTGTGTTTGGTAATTTGAATGTAACATAAATCAGTTTGTAAAAATTTGACCAATATGCTTTTGTTACACCTTTTGCATTCATTTATAGGGACATTTACCCATATATGGTCTAATTGAAATTCAACTTTTGTGGTGTTTTCATTAAATTGTGATTTTAATTAGAATTTGTCCATGAAATATAATATTTCTTGTTTATGTTTTGGTTGGTTATTATCTTTTAGAATGTCAACATTAAAATTTCCAATAATGATGATTGGACAATATTTAGGAGATTGTTGAATTATAGTTTGAAGATTGTTTGGGAATGTAGAAATTGAACATGAATGAATTCTACACACACATACAATATATATTATTTTTCGTGTATTAGTTTTAAAATTTATTGTTATATATTTTGAACCATCATTAATTATTGTATTGAAAGAATGTAAATGCACGTGTATGTCATACATCATCATTAACCCATGACCATCATGGATTGAAATATATGAATACTTTGATGAATTTATAAATGCACATTTATTGATGCATGGTGTATACTTGTTTCTATAATACATAAAATATGAAACATTTGAAAGTTATGATCATGATTGATGTTTTTGTAATGTTAATGTAAAGAAGTTGTATTCAAGGCTTGTATAATTACATGAAAATTATGTGAATTTTTTAATTGAAGAATTAATGGTATCCAAGTTGCAATTGTTTTTAATCTATTCATTTATACATGTACTTTTGGATCCACATAAAAAATTTCATGTTGGAAAGGAACTAACAAAAATATTTTTTCTTTTGTTCAAATGTGGGATAATGTTGTATATGTTAACCCATGTTTTTTAACATTATTGGGATCAGAAACCAATTCATCTAGTGATAATCTTTAAAATTGGTGAATGGTTTTTGTTGCTTCAAGCTAAATTGGAAATTGAATCCTTGTTATGATAAATGATTTAGATTTACCAACTCTTATATCTTTGATGATAGGTTCAATTGGTGTCCATTTTGATTCAATGTTGTTGTAATAATGATCATATTTTTCTCTTGTTAGTGTTCCTATTTTAAAATTATCAAACATTATCCAAATAATGGTTTTTTTTTCACAATATGTTGTTGATGTTTTAAAAATGCCATCAATTCCATTCTTAAAACCATCAGATGTTGCATAATTACTAACACATAATTCAACCGACATATCTTTTTTTATATTAATTGTAGAATGCAAACCTACAATCTTACTCGAATCATTTGAAAGTTTGTAAGATGGTGGGCATGATTGATGGTTAATGTCCATTACTTTAAAAATAAATGTGGGACCTAATGTGTTAATGAACACATTTTCATTATGTTTTTGCACAAGTTTATTTTTATAAAATAAAGACATAATAATAAAATTCTTGGGTGGTTGTCAGTTACAAATTGAATTGATAAATTCAATATCTTTTGTATTTTTTATTGCAATACGAAATTTGTTCAAAGTTTGTATAAATATCATATCAGACTGTTGCATAACTTTATTTAATTCATAACATTGTACATATGTTTACCAAAAATTTAATGTTAGTGCATTAACATTATCTTCGATATTTTGAAAAAATCCAACTATTTTTCGCAAGGGGTATTTGATAGAAACCATTTGTCATGATAACATCAACATCACCAACAAAAATATTTTGAATGTGTTTTATGGATCTTAGTTTATTATATATAACATTAAACATTATAGCACCAACAAGTGATATTTCATTTATTACAACAAGTTATAATTGTTCATATTGACATGTAAGCCTATTTAATGAATTTGATGATAAGTTTGGTAAACTAGATAAGGATTGTTGGACAAGTATGTTTAATGATGAATGTATTATTAAATTTTTAATATTGAGAACAACTCTACATGTTGATGCCATAAGTAAAGCCTTAATTTTTGTTAAGTCATAAAATATGTCTCTATTGTATAATCATAATAATCCTTGAATTATGAATTTCAATGTAAAAAATTACTAATTCCAACACCCCTTGTCAAAAATAGACATATTGGTGTATTAGGGTACAATTGTTTTCTATGCATATCATCATCAAATATTAATTTTTATTCTTCATTGAATTGTCTAAGTAAAATACAATATTCAAATTCTTCCATAATCATGACCTATAATGATTTTGTGAAATTTAGTTTGATCCATTACATGATTAAATGACAAAATCAAATCGTAAATCATAATGTTCAATATTGATTGTGTTTGTTATAGGAATTTTGTTTACTTGTGTTTGGAGGTATTGTTGTGAAAATGGATAATTTCCATTTATTTGAAAAGGTTCCAAATTTTTTGTTTCACACATAGAAGGCAATGGATAATGAAATCTACAAACAACATGGTTTTTTTCTTACATGTACGTGTGTGTAATGCATTTTATAATGGGTTTGGTAACAATGATACATCACAAAAAATATGTGTTTACAAACTATTCAATTTCTTCATTCATGTGCACTCCATATATAGGTGCAATTTTTATCCATAAAAGTCCATGGTCATGTTCATTCTCACAATTTTGGAATTCAATGATGAAAAAAAAATTAGAAATATACCCAAAGAGATAATGATATTTTGTGATAAGCTTGCGAAAACAAGATGTTTTATGATTATAATATCTTGCTCATGTGACAAGGTCAATTTGCATTAATTACATTATATGAGCAAATTGGAAATCTTTTATTTTATTTAGGAGATTTAATTTTGAAACATGTAATGTGTGTAATGAGAGAATCCCGTAATCTTTCAACATATGTAAAAGTGACAAAAAATGGTAGAGAATCAAGTTGTCGAATCATTATAAATAATTTTTTTCATAACCTTTCAAAATAATCAGGTGAATTACACAAACCTTCCAAATCATGATAATTTAAGTATGATTTGAGAATATTATCTAAATTTGGTTTATTTCATATTTGATAAGTTTTAAAAGTTCTACAACATAATTTTTCTTTCTATATTTGCGCCCCATTAAAACCTATGACTTTTTAAATGGAAAATTTAATAATTTTTTATAAAAAATTATAAATATTTGTTGAAAAATCCCTATATTTATGAAACAATTGCTGTTGAGCTAATTTTTTATATGAAAAACCTTCAGAAAATTGTTAAAGTTGCCCATAGAATAACGTTAAAAAATTTAGTTCTTTTGAATGTTTATCTTTAAATAAACCTAAAAGGTAGAAAATTTGACTTGCAGCAATAAAATATATATTATTTTCGTAGTCCATTATTTTTGGAACATTTTTTAAAATATGTATCATTGAATCTATTAGTGTACAATGTATTTCTTCATTATTAGAACTATAATCATCAAATGATGCATTACTATAAATAAGAATTTTAAATTTTAAATTCATATGCAAAACAAACAAACTTGTCCATTGATGATGAATTCTAACATTCAAATTTTGGTATAGTGGTGTTTTAAGTAAATCTTGTAAATCGACCATCACCATATTTGGATGAACATTCCTAACATATAAGGTGATTTGTATTCAAGATGTCATTTATAAAACACACCTATTGTTGCACCATCATGTGGTAAATGTGGTAATATTGATTGAGTTCAATCCACATTTACAGGGACATTAATAACAGTACCATACATTTTATATTACTCATACCCTTGGAATTTATAAATTTGAGCAAAAGCAAAACATGGTGAAATAAGACATTTTTATAATTGTGTTAATTTTTAGATTGATGGAATAATTTTGTTTCTAAAAAATATATTTAATGTTTGATATAAGGGTGGTTTATTTTCAATAATATTATGTAAATAATTTGTACATATGTATGATGTTGAACTAGGTCCTGTTTGAATTCGAAAGTATATAAAAAATTATCTTGATAATTGATTTGAAAAACATTTAAGTTGTTTTTAAAACATAACCTTTCACAACTAAAACATGGAATTATGGGGAACATCTTGGATTTGTTTATTATAAATGTTAATGTATATTGAATTATGTGTATTTTCCTTTTATATTAACATTTTATTTTATTTTATTTTATTAAACATCATGTTTTGCAAGAAGTTATTGTTTGGGAATTGGTTTTTAAATTTTTTTTAGAGTGCATTGAACATATGATGATTGAATTTTTTGATTTATGAAATATTCTTGTGATATATATATATGTCATGTGATACATAATTTGTGATCTTGTTATTTCAATATTTGGAAACATGTTGATGAATTTCGATGTTTTTGCATAATAAGTTAAATTTGAACAAACTTCCAATAATTCAGAAATATTGTTGTCATAAAGTGCCTAATCAATTTTTTTGAATATTTTTTGTGTTACATTAAGCTCAACAATGAAAATGTTCCATTTGAATTTTGGGATTTTTAAAAACTTTAATAAGGGGAACCGAAGTGAAAAGATTAGATAAAATCTCATTGACATGAACAATTAATTTTTTTTTCAAAAAAGTTTATAAGTATTGAATAAGATTTCTAATTTTTTTTTGTAATATTTGTATTACAAGAAGTGTTGAACAATGAAACAACATATTCTAATGGTGAATCCAATTTTTTTCAAAATGTTCATTAATGCATAATCGAAATTTTCATTCCAATAAAAACATGTAGTTAGTTGTGATAATTGAATAGGAGGTTATTGCATCATTGATTCCAAAAGAGATGGAAAATCATCTAAATCTATGGTAACTTTGGAATCATTAACTTGAAAAGTAGGCAAAGACTTAAATATATCATTAACATATTGAATTAGTTCAAAATATTAATAATTGTATGTTATATGTGAAGGGATAGATTAAAAATCCATGCCACATCAAAACATAATGCGTTTTGATACTTTATTCCAAATGTAAATTGACCTTTGTAGATATTCAACTATCCAAAATATTACAATGAAATATCCTCACAAACCTCCCATACTAACATTTAATGCCATTTTTGTCACATATTGATGTTCATTCATGGCCATGCCTTAATGCAAATCAAACAAAAAACTTGGATTTAATTCTCGAATATGACATTGTTGGGTTTTTTTTGTATTCAATAATAAACATTGATTTAAATGTGTCATGTTATTTTGCCTTAATTCAAGCAAGAGATGATAAATGATTATTCAATAAATAAGATATTAAAAAAATTGCTTATTTCATATTTGTATGTTGAAACTATATGAAGGCCATATGATTGCAATACATGTTCAAATGATGAAGAGATTTTGAACCAAAGGATCTGTACCATGAAAAGGTTAGGATTCCAAATAGACTCATAGAATCGATTTAGAGAAATAACATACTGGAAATGAAAGTTCAAACTATGGCAGATGTAATACCTATATATGTAACTCCTGCACCAAATTTGTTACATCACAACAATGTTGGACTTACTTATGTAGGAACTTCCAATTTCAAAATGAAACTAGTAAGATCTATACCATTATATTATGTGGCCATGCCTTAGTCTATGGTTACAGTTATTAAAGCTCCATTTGTAATAGCACTAACCCGTACTATTGTTGGTATAAAGTCCAGACCCCAGACTCCAAGGGGAACAGAACTCGTTAATGTGCATACAAAGATGCCCAAAGACGTGAATAAAGTTTTTGCTAAACAACATCAGACCCAAAGAAAAGGAGGATCGAGACCACCAAGACCTCCAATACTTTCAAGATATTTTGGATTGCGAATGATGGATCCAGGTAGACCACCATTACCCCCAAACATACCTTATCACCGACCACTTAACTATCCTAAATATGTGAAAGATTTTGACCCAAATGCTCTTGTCATAATTTTTAAAGTAGCCATTAGAGTAAATGGTGAAATAGAAGATGTAAAAATTGTTAATATATTTAGTTTTACCCTCAAAACATTATGTTTGATTGGTGTAACAATTATATGGGATACTACCTAGATTGTATTTTTACAAAATATACAATTAGCTATTTGTAAACGGTTTATAACAATTCAAAATGATGAGCAACACTAATATGCAATTGAAAAACATGAAGCATGAGAAAAATGAAATAATGGAGGTTTATTATGAAAGATTATTGAAATTAGCCAATAATCTTCAACATAAGACAACATATAGTTCCTTAACTATTGTTCTTAGATTTGGATTACAACCATATATGCATGTAACAACAGTAGCCATGAAGAAATAAACCTTGCAACAACATAAAGAAGCAGCTTTGGTTTATGAAAAATGAATTTCTAAAATAGAGGTTATAAGTAATTTGTTAGTACCACATAATAGTAAGACAATATTAACTTAGAAACCTTAGATAATTCAAGAGAAAACAAGAATGTATTATACAAACTATCACAAAACAAATCACAATGTTGAAACATGTAGAGTCAAAAGAAAGGAAGAGTCTATTCTTATAGTTTTTGAAGTTACCATTCAACAAATCAAAGTACATAAACCTATGAAATAATCCTATCATATATGTGGTGATACTAGACATAAGATCATAGATTATTTTAAGTATAACGACATGCATAATATGTTTAAAAACAAAGGAGTGAAGACTATAAAGAAATAAGTTGTGGTAGAACCCAAGGTTGCAAGTCCTTCAGTTCATATAATGGATGTCAACATGGCCAATACCAGGAGCAAGGTTATTGAAAAGAAAATGTTCAAGGACAAAAAGCCAATTAAAAAGAAGTTTGTTACTGATTAAGAAGAGGAATCTAGATTACAATAGTCTTTTGTCAAGACAATACAAGAGATGCAAGTAGAAGATCCACCAAAAAGATTAAATCAAAAGGAGAAAACAAAGTGGAAGACAAATTGGGTAGGATTACTAAAGATTAAGGTGTCCATAGAACCAATTGTACCAAAAATCTGTCTACTATTCCTAATAACATAATTATGTTTAAGGAACATATATTTCAGGATATTAATAAACAGATGTTAGAAACCACCTATACCTTGATATTAGGTCAAATTTTGAAAATAACACCAGATCTTAAAAAATATATGTGATAGAAACTAAAGCCAAAAAAACCTAATATAGCTATTAAACTAATATCAGAGCCCAATGTAGCCATAGTGATTGAGACATGCTCTAAAGTTGATATTGTAGCTATAAAGGTAGATAACCAGATGGCAGTTATCCAAGTACAGGTTGGGAAAAACATTGTTGAAGATGTTATGTTAGATGGAAGAATAAGTGTAAATATCGTAACAAAAAACCTCAAAACATGATTAGGTTTACCCAAACCACAACCAACCCCATACCACCTTAGAATGGTAGATCAAAATATGACTAGACCTTTGGGAATCATTAGAAATTTGAAGATTCATGTACATGGTATACCATATGTAGCCACACATAATGTTTTGCAAAATAGTGTGGTAGATTCTAACTATTCCATGTCCTAGGAAGACCTTGGCTCAAAAATGCGAAAGTTACACATGACTAGAGTAACAATGTCATTACTCTTTAAAGTAATGGAACAATTAGAAAAATTCATTTAATAAAAAACTAGGAGCAGAAACCAAAAGACCCCTAGTACTTGTTTGTTATGACTTGTTGGAAACATTGACATATGAGAAAGATTTAATCTTTGAAACAAAACCAAAGTTGTCTTCAATTGGCACAATCATTATTTTAGAAGAAATAGTTTCATTGTTGAGTATATTGGAGTGTTGGAGATTAGAATCAATGAAAAATTTGAACCACACAACAAAGGACATCAAGTCAAGGAGCAACAAAAATGGTGCCTTCAACAACAAAACGAATAAAATTTAATGTCAGACCAAAGATCTCACTGGAAAATAAGGTTTATCCAAAAACCTATTATCATCATAGCCAAGTTAATATTGAAGTGGATGAGACACCAACTAAAATTCAGGTACAAAATCTTTAGATAGTAGGTTGGATTTTGACTTTAAAACAATAGCTTGTTAAGCTAAATCTTGGTAGAAAAGCAAATCCATAATGCATCAAAGTTAATGCAGAGTTAATAAAGGAGAAAATTAAGGAGCTTCAAACTTTACTCAAGGAGTTCAAAGATGTGTTTGCTTGGACTTATAAGGATTTGAAAGGTATACCTCCAAAGTTGGTTCAACATAGAATTGAGTTAAACACCTCAATCCCATAAGCACATCAAGCAAGATATAGATTGAACCCTAATTATGTTGTAGTTCTCAAACATGATATTGACAAATTATTAGTAGCAAGATTCATTCAATTAGTAAAGGAGGCTACATGTTTATCACCTATAATGGTAGTTCCTAAAAAGAATGGAAAATTGAAAATTTGTGTAGATTTCAGGAAGTTGAATAAAGCAACCAAAAAAGATCCTTATCCTTTACCATTTTCTAATGAAATATTAAACACTATAGCAAGGTATGAAGCCTATGAGTCATTTTTAGATGGATATTCATGATACCATCATATTTCTATAACATTTAAAAATGGATACAAAACAACCTTTGTAATAAACTAAAGAGCTTTTGTATGGATGGTGATGCCATTTGGTGTTTAAAATGGGCCACCAACTTTCCAAAGAATAATCAGCAAAGCTTTCTGCGAATACTTGGACTAGTTCATGAAGATAATTTTAGATGACTTCATAGTCTATAGTGATATCAAAAGTCATTTAATGAAGTTCAAATTTTGCTTTATAAAATGTAAAGAATACAAAATTAGTCTTAACCCAGAAAAATGTGCTTTTATGGTATTTTCATGACTAATTTTAAGGTTTATAGTTTCCAAAGGAAGAAAAATACCAAACCTTGAGAAGGGTCAGGTAATAGTGAATATGCTAGTACCCATAGTAGATTCAAGTCTTTAATGGTATGGCTTAGTTTTATAAATGTTTCATCAAGAACTTTGCTTTTATCATGGCACTAATCACAAAGTTGATGAGGAAAACAAAACCCTTTATTTGGACCATAAGGTGTCAAGAAACTTGAGATCAAATCAAGCAAAAATACATGGAAGCACTAATTTTGATACTTCCAAATTGATAGTTGGAGTTTCATGTGCACATAGATGCATCATTATTGGAAATATGTGCAATGTTGGCATTATACCCAACTGGTAAGTATGATTAGCCTATAGTATATGCCTCTAGATTGTTAAATAAAGTAGAGCATAATCATATTCCTATAGAAAAAAAAGCTTTGGCAATGGTTTATGTTTTACATAAGTTTAGACCTTTTTTGTTTGGAAACAAATTTGTCTTTTATGTAAACCACATGGCTTTTGTATATATGGTCAACAAACCACATGTGTCTAGAAGGATAGCTAAATGGTTGTCATTATTTTTGGAATATGAATTCATAGTAGTCTACAAGCTTGGTAAAACACATGTGGTAGTCGATGCTTCATCTAGATTGCCAAATAGGTCAAAACCATTGGGAGTTCTAGATCAGATTGTAGATGCATCATTATTTTCTGTAGAACCTATGTGGATGTAGGAAATCAAAAGCTATTTAGATATAGGTTAGACGCTAAAAACTCTAAACTTAGCTCATAAACAAAAATTAGCCAGAAAGGCAAAACCCTTTATTTTGAAAGAGGGAATAATGTACAGATTGGGACAAAACAACAAAATGTGTAGGTGTTTGACCACCTCAAAAGCATAGATTATTCTAAAAGAACTACATGAAAGAGTGGTAAGAAGACATTGTGTTGCAGATATTATTGTAAAGAAAATTATGGATATAGGTTATTGGTGGTCAACTCTATTCAGGGATACTCATGAATTTTGCAGAAGTTATGACAATTGTTAAAAAATTAGAAGACTAAAAACAAAAAATCTAGTTAAGTTGGTAACAACATTTCCAGAGGAACCTTTTATGAAATGAAGTCTAGATTTTATATGTCTAATTAAACCGACATGAAGACTAATACAAAACATATATATTTTAATAGCTATAGATTATGTAACCAAGTGGATAGAAGCAAAGGCATTTATAATCAATACTATACTAGTCATAACCAAATTTATATATGAATATATTTTGACCAAATTTGTTTGTCTTCTAATCATAATTATAGATCAAGGAGTACATTTCATAAATGATACAATTAAGCATCTGACAAGTCAACTTATGTTAAAATATGTTATTTCTACTACCTATTATCCACAATAAATGGACAAGTAAAGTCTACTAACAAAGTCATTGGTAAATTATTGATTAAGTTAATCAATGAGAAATGAACAAATTGGGATGAACATATGTCCACAATTTTGTTTTCATATAAGACTACTTATAAAGTGCAACATGATATACATTTTACCAGTCAATATAGGGTTTGCACTTTTTAATACCAACAAAATATATTTTATTAACAATTATGTTGAAAGTTCAAGCTCAACTAGTTAGGTTTCATTTGTTACTGGAGTAGGAAAGTAATTAAGTTGCTTTCATAAGGTTGAATTACTTTTTTTACTTATATTAGTTTGGTTATTTACGATTTGGTCTTTTAGTTAAATACCTTGGTGTTAATGGTTTGGTTCTTTTTTCTTCATTACACAAGTTTGTTTATTTCATGTGACAAGAACCTTGAGGAGTTCTTGATGTTATGTTTCATGTTGTGAACATCATATTGTAATTTCTTTTCAATAAAAATTTATGTTTCCACTTGAGTAGATCTCTTATTTGTTAACATGGTATCAAAGCTTAGATTATTGAATGAGAAAGTTGAAAGAGATCTAGAGCTAGAAAGTCTTTAGAACTAGAGCTTCAAAGTCTCTAGTGATATCATAGGAGTTTGTCAAGTGCAAAAGAAAAACGGGGAAAGGAAAGAATGTGAAGAAAAATGAAAGAATGTGAAGAGAAATAAAAGAAAAGAGGTGAGAGGAAATAAACATAAAGATTGTGGAAGTCAGATTTTTAAATCGAGATCTAGATCTACTATGAAAAGATCGTGGAGTGAAACTTGGAGAGATTATAGAAAACTATAAAACGCTTCTATTTTCAAATTTTCAAAAGAAAAGGATATGTTTTGTGAGAGTTATGAGCTTTTGAAAACTTTGTGCCATATTTAGTTTTTTGGTCATATCTCCTTTTTTTGAGTATTTTTGGATCTACAACTTTGGGATCCTATAGATCATAAAGGACTATATATGTGAGAGAAATTTCAAGTCAATTGGATATGTATTGAGAGAGATCCAAGTATCTAAAGTTTTAATCTTAGTTTTGAAGTCAATTTTTAAAAAAAAGTAATAGCTCTTTGTGCTCATCATCAATAGAGCTGAAATTTCGAATAGATATGAAAAACATATATTTAATGTGTCTCCCAAAATTTCAAGGAATTTGGAGTTGCTAACAGCGAATTGTAATTCATTTTGTGTTCAGGTGATTTCAAGGAAGTAGTAAGATCTCTCATTTTATGAAATTACATGAGCTGAAATTTTGAGAAATGGTAGTAAACATAGTTGTTCATCTTTCACCAAAATTTCAGGTTGATCCAAGATTATATGTGAGCGGTGTAGCTTTGCAAAGTTACTATAACAGAAGTTTGTTTTGAGAAGACATCAAAACAAATTTTTGAAGTGGAGCAAATACAACTTGGGAGAACTTGAAGGAAGGAGTTTGAAAATTGGGAAATGCAAATACATTATGAAGACCTTCATACAAAAGTGTGGTATGTAATCATGTATTGAATACCTTACGAAATATTATACAAAATATGTACATATACGTAAAACCCATGTATAGTATAAAATTTTGTATAATACTCAAAACATACATACATATGCAAGGTCCATCTTGTTCAACCCTAACCCTAACCTTAATCCTAGAAACCTAAGGAAGGAAAACCCTAATCCTAATCCTAGAAACTCAAGGAAGGAATTAAAATCATTTGGGAAACCCCAAGAAAACATTGAATGTTGCCTTGAGAGATGGCGAACGATCTTTCTCAAATTGTAATTGAGAAACTAGACGAGAACAATTTCCAAGTATGGAAATTTAAAATTATGAATTTCTTGATGGGGAAAAATTATTGGAAATTCATAACTGGTGATGAGAAAGAACCTCCTCTCCTAAAAAACCCTACATAACAACAAATTTAAACCAATAAAACTTGTCATGAAAAAGCAAGGAAAGTCTTGTATTAACTTTCTATGAATGTGTCCGATTCCATGATTGTGCATATTCAAGATGCAAAATCACCCAAGCAAGCTTGGGATACATTGGTGAAGATGTATAACACCAATACACAAGCCCGCAAAATGCAGCTCAAGTAAAAGTTGCATAATCTACAGAAAAACAAAATGAACATCAGTGTCTATTTTACAAAGGTGAAAAACCTTATAGATGCTTTTGCATCTATACGAACCCTTGTAGATGATGAAGATTTAGTGGCCGTCACCTTGAATGGACTTGGAAAAAACTATAGGCAGTTTCGTACTTCAATTACAATTTGAAAAACATTTTTCGATTTCCAAGACTTAATAACAGTATTTATAAGTGAAGAGATGAAAATTGTTGATATTTCATCCAATGGAGGATCACAAGAAAGTGTTTTCTACTCAAATACTAATAGAGTGGAGGTAGAGGTAGAGGTGGTAAAACTTCATTTCGAGGTCGACACGGAAGCTCGCATGGTGGACATCATCAACATGAAAGTCAAGCTCATGGAGGTGGATGAGGAAACTTTGGAGGAAGAGGAAGTCGAGGAAATTGTGGAGGTTGTGGTGGAAATCATCAAAGTCAATAACCAAATAGCAACTCAATTTTACCACTATTGCGGGAAACCTGGGCATGGTCTTATACTTTTGCAGGTTTTGGATTCAAATTCTATAAATTTTCGACAAATCCTTACGTGACATTATCTTCAATAAATGGACATTCATTGATCTGATGTCCAATCTGATGGTAATATGTGCATCGTGGAGGTTAGGTCTTGGAACTATTTTCACATTATGAATTATTTTGTTCCAATCCCGTTAGACTCCTTTAACAATGTTTCCATTTTGTTTATTAAGTTTTGGTTCACTATACCTTACATTGATAGCCATAGGTACACCTTGTGTCACTATTAGTTATGCTTTTGGTAAGACTACAATTTCTTATCTAGCTACAAGTACCGGCCCAATTCCTTTGGACATTCTGATGCTTTAAATTGTAACTTCTTGCTTAAACAAATAATGAATTTGAGGTTCAAATTACCGAGCTCTTTCTTCAAGCTTTTCGTCCTTATATTCTTCTCAATAATAAAGAGGTGAAACGAATTTATAATTTGGTACTACTTCATCCCTTTTTGAATTTCTATTCTTCACCATGAATCAGAGCATCAAAATCACATTGTTGTATTAGACCTATTGACTCTAATACAACTCCCTGTCAAGGTCTAGATTTTTGAATTCTTCGTCTAAACTCATCCTGCGAATTTGCATTTTTAATCTTACGTTTTTCTCTCTTAGAATTTTGTTGTAGATTACTCGTGTGCCTCTGTGTTTCAGTAATTTGCATTTCATGAGAAATTATTGGTGCTCCTTAAGGCATTTTGTGGCTTGCAGATCTCTCTTCTATCCATGGATGTCTCTATTTAGATTGAGAAATTTTTTTAGGTGTTACAAACTACTGATCTATTTGATTTGCACTCAAATTACTATCGATGGCAATGCCATTTTCCACTTATTCATGTACTATAACTTGATCTAATTGTCTTCTCAAACTTCTAATTACAATTATATTTTCTATTTCTCCACATTCTAATTCAAATTTGAACAAACTTTTGCATCAAAACAAAATCTTCACAATTAACTACTCTGCTTAGATCTATTCCTTAAACAAAAAATTATGATCAAAATTTGGAAAAATTGCAAGAAATGAAAACTAAACTTCATTATCAATTTTTAGAAACAAAAATTCTAGCAATAAGACATAAACAACACTCTAAATTCAAGCCTTGGGATGGTCACCATATAGTAAATACATAATTTTTAATCCAATATTCTAATCTAATTATGGATTAAAACATATAATAAAACTAATATTTATAAAATCTGCTCATTCAAATCTATTTATATCTAGTTTTAGAATTAAAATCCAATCATGAAAGTATGAGAAAAAATCAAAACAACAAATATGGCTATGGAATTGAAGTTTTTTCGAAAAACATAATGTTGTTGTTTCATACTCCAAAACTCAATGTTCCATAATGAATAATCCTCTTCTCATTCTCTTCCTTCTTCTAACCATCTAAAAAAAACAATCCTATGATATATTCAAATTCAAATGATGACAAAAACTATGTAATTTAACTAGTAATTCTTAAAATAGTAACTAGGTAAGTAGAAATATACTAACTAACTATTACCATGAATAATTATTCCATTCACAATGGTTTTTGAATTTGCAATTTACAATCAATAGTTTTGACTCACGAGTTTGAACTTTGGTTGCTAGTTGTTGAAAATAAGTTTGTTGTTCAACCTTCATAACTCAATTTGCAATTGCATGTGACATTGATGATAAGCTTGTTGCTTGTACTTTAAACCTTAACTCCTAACTCTCGCAAGCAAGCAAATTGTTTCACTAGAAGAAATTATGTCCTTTGCAACCCATAAATCTATGACTACAAGTCTTAAATGACTACATGTTTGACTTTAGTCATAAACTATTACTTTGGATCTTATGTGTAAAAAGTTAATGTCATACATTAATGGGGCATGTGACTAGCAGATGATGATACGGTAACAAAATGGGGGATGTTAGTTTTCATCATTTTTATTTCATTTATATCACATCCATAACTAATTACAAAGTGATAGGGATGTCCAAGTGTCATTACAATGATTAAAAAATTACTATGAGTCATTAGATATGAACATAGACAACCTTACCCCCGCCCCCCACCTACCTATGTACCTACCTATTTACCTACCCACCCACCCACCCACCCACCTACCATCTATGTACCCACCAACCCACCCGTCCACCACCTACCTACCTACTACCCACTTACCTACCCACCAACCTACCAACTCACCCACCCACCTACCTACCTACCTACTTCCTACCCTCCCACCCACCCACCCACCCACACATGACCCACCTACTTATTTACCTACCTAGCCACCCACCCACCCATTTACTTATTTATCTACCCACTCACCCACCACCTACTTCATCAACCTACCTCCTTACCTACCTACCTTTTATTTTTTATTTCTTATAACCTACCCATTTCCTACCTATCATCCTACCACTTGCTACTTGGCTGATAGTCTTGTAGTGATATGAAATAAACATGTGAAATAAAAAACTTGACCAACTTTGGACACCTTTTGAAGTTTAGTCCATTGGAAAGGACTTGGTTTTTTATTTTGAAGGTGAAAGGTTCAATTCCTAATACTTGCAATCAATGTGCATTCCTAAAGGGTTAGGTTAAGTACGCTAGATTAAAGTAGTTACATAGGTAGGTTACATAGGTTACGTAAGTTGGGTTAAGTAGGTTAAGCTACTACCTACCTACCTGCCTATTAAAAATACTTTGTGTTTGCCAATCATATTTTAGTCATTCATTATATGACACCTCAACATTATATATGGTTTATCCTCTATGACTTGTCATTTATGACTATAGGATGAAAAATGCCACATCAAACATTAAATGACTACTTGTCCTTTGTTATTCATCCATTACAACTAAAGGCCTTTAGTCATATAATGTCCAATATGATTACAAAATTAGTCATATATGGAGTCATAAATTTAAGAATTCTTTTGGTGTTTGTTGTGACCATCTTGCATCATTGAAATTAATCATGATTAGTTTAATGAACCTTTAACCAAATGAATAATTAGTAAATTCTAAGTACTAACAAATCCAAGTAATCACTTTACCATTGACGCTATTACATTGTAAAACTTGAACAACAATAAAGCTTGAACCTTGAAAATATTAAAATATAACCTTTAGTTTCTTGTAGTAATGCAAGCATTAAACTCCAAGTTCAACATTCATAGGGGAATGCTATTTCATGAGCGTGTGAGTGTGAGCGATGGGTAGTGAACAAGAAGGAATATTTTCAGTAAATTTCATCGACATCAAAGAGTATTTTTTTGACATATTCTAGTGATGTGGAGGAATATCCCTGACACAATTGAATATTTTTCTATGTCACAAACACATCCACGTGGCTAGGCCATGTGGCATTTAATAGTTCCAAATTGTTAAAATTAAAAGGTTTGTGGTGTTTGTGAATATCCATATCCTACAATAGATTAGGAATCATACAACTTGAAGAAGGGGTCCATGTTTTATTTCTCATGGGGATTTATGACAAGATTTACAAAAAAAATTTGTGGTTGTTGAAACAAATATAGTTGTTATGACTTGTGGAGTCGTTCTACCATTTGTAAATGTTTTAAGGTTGCTACTCCCATGTAAATACACATCAAATAGGTTTCATGATAACAATAAATACATAAATAGATTACACACCTTCAAATTTGTCATTAAATGCATATGTTTATAACTATGGATTATTTTGGGCAACTAATGTAGTTTCTTATGTGACCTTGAAGTAAATAATAATAGTAGCCCAGTTTAGAATGCATTCATTTCCAACATGTCACCATATCCATATCCATGATATTTTTGTCAAACATTGCCAAATTTGGACTTGTATCCTTTTATGGATAGAAGAAAGTTTAAAAGTGTAAATGTAGAGTACCAAATAGAGGTTGGGATATTGGGCATCTTTTAATCACTTGCAAGATTACAAGATATATGGGACAATAATCAAAATGTTTATATTGAAGTTTTTGAATAGCTTGCAAAAACCATTTGGAGACAATCCATGGCCCAACACATTCAATGACAAAAAAATTCAGGACATAATTTCACCGGTAGTGTGACTACCTATGTTCAAATTCTAGGCTAAAAAGAAAATAAGTGAATCAATCTTACAACAAAAATGGCCAAGGAATGACGCAAAGGATGATGCATACAAATTATCTGCATTTTCTTATAGGGAGGAGATGGATTAATTGATGTCAGCAAATGTAATATAATTGACAGTGAGAAAGAGGAATGAAGATCCCCAACATACCCATAACAGGGAATGATGAAAACATATGATGAAGAAGAAACCATGCCCACCGCCACAAAATGTGCAAAAGACAATTATGGACATCATTAAGGAAGAGCCAACCATGCCATGGGCTACACCAAGGTTAGAAATAGGTTCTAATGACATGAACACAACACTTATGGAATTTGAACTTGTGTAGTACATTTAGAGCAAAGTCCGATGATGCCATTGAAATTCATAGCAACTAGAATTGAAAAACCATGTAAATAATAGAATCAATATGAGGTGTTAATGAACAATTTTGAGTGATCCAAACCTTCGTAGCTTGGAAGATCAAACTTGAATGTTTGATTGATAAAGGTTTTATTGGACTATGGACATTTAAAGCTAAAAACATTTTGTATATTGTTTGTAGGCATGGGTATGTTTTGTGATTTTTGTCAAAAAGGTTCAAATGTTGAATTTGGGTGTAAGTTGATTTTGGATTGAAGAAATGGAAGATGGAGTTTGCCAAACAAATGTGTAAAGGTTTAATTCATGAATATAAACACAAAGGTAAAAAAAAACAACAACAATACGCTTAAGAAAGCTAGAAACAACAAACCATGAAAATCAAATAAATGAAAACTAAGAAAGGAATCACTACTACAAAATGCGGGTGTAGTTCATTAGTCTTCATTCACTAGACCAATGAATTCACTACTTCTTCACTGGTCCTCATTCACTGTAACCTATGAATTCACTAAAAATCCAGTGAAATCACTTGGTGTACATGGACACCTTTTGTTGTAGTGAGTAGCACAATCGAAATCAAAATGTCTACCCATCCGTAGAAATACATAAAGAAAACAAATTAGTCCACCATTAGGTAAATTGATAAATTGAAATAAGCCATTTGCATCCATCAAAATGAGTAGCCTTGAACTTAGCCCATTTGATTTTGGTTAAATTGCCATGGCATATCATAGCATTAGTATGGAACATGATGGAGATTTCATAAAATTTTATTAAGGACATCATTGGAATAGGGAAACCTTTTTAGTGATATATCATTTGTTGTTTGGGAAAATATACATCATAATCGTCTTATGTAGAAGATTATAACATGTCACCCATTCTTTTGCACTTTCAAATGTGAACATAAGTGACATCATCATGGACCACATATGTTAGTGATATTCAATGTGCTCCTACTCCATAGAGGTACAATGTTTGAATGCAACTATTAAACCAATTTTGGCTAGAACATAATAGATGTCTATGTCTTTTCACAATGTATTCACCATCATAAATACATTATAAAAATTATTAGCGTTGGACATTCATTGGAAGGGTAATTCCCATCAAAAGTTTAACATGGATAATAAATGCATCCATCATTGTCAATACTACTACACTAGATGACTATGTTGGGTTAAAACATAAACCAATTTCAAAATACATATTATCACCAAGGCACTTGTTCTTGGTAGTAGGCATCTTGGTCCATATGTTTGTTATACAACTAGCTTGCACTTTCTATGATGGATTGTTTCAATGCAACCAAAACAATAATATGACCAAGGAAGATTTAACCATTTGGGAACAAACAAATTTAAAAAGTAAAAATTAAAGGTCATCTTTCTATGATTTTGGTTGAGTACATGAATCAAAATAAGAAAATATTTGAATTATAGATGAAGTATGTTTTTGTTTGGCCAAATTTGACACACAAAATCAAAGCATACACCCTTGTGAATATGTACAATTATACTCAATGGGAGGGAAATTTTTGAATGCACTTGGCATTTAAATTCCATGTCCATGCAAAAAAGATAGATTTATGTTCCAAGAATGGAGAGTTTGGAATGATTTGTGTTAAATAATGGATCATGCACCATGAGTTCATTACTAATTTTATCAAATGTGTGGTATAAATGAATGATGAACCTATCTATTATTTGTTTTGGTGCAATTGATAATAGACAAATGATAATGGACAATTGAGTATCTCATCCATATCTCTTATTGGAACTTGATTAGATTTTTAAACACCTATTGGAAACTAATCAGAAGGTGGAATAACAATGTGTGAATGCAAGGGATTATTTTCCCAACTAATGTGAGGTGAAAAAAAGAAAGGATGTCAAGATGAAATTAATCCATTAAATATGTTACAAGAATGGGATGGTGAGGTCTTCATTTGGACATAAAATATGAAGGCACAGATTGAATACACCAAACGCCAAGAGGGTAATAAAACAATGTATTAGAGCTTTCCACCCAACCATATGACCACATAAAAGGTTCATGCACCTAATGATCCACCCCTGAGCTCAACAAATATGATCTATTTCACCCCATAGCCTCATGTCATCGAGTAGAACTTTAACATCATGATCATACCTAACATGGTTTTTAATGTTATGTGATGACAACATGCAAGTCATGACTTGGGTTTCAACCTTAACAT
>Ga0116229_10005023_pt1 | contig 21664 bp, 18 predicted proteins | sample S1TSphgellanicum_3_FD_87313 | JGI IMG/M metagenome (GOLD analysis project Ga0116229, IMG submission 87313) | Host-associated microbial communities from peat moss isolated from Minnesota, USA - S1T2_Fc - Sphagnum magellanicum MG | ecosystem: Host-associated > Plants > Peat moss > Unclassified...
GTGGCAGATGCGCAGGCAGATGCGTTGGCAGGCGCGACGATCGGAGTCGCGGCGGCCGGCGGGTCGTGCTGCCGGCATCCGCCGAGTGCCTGCGTCAGCGATCCGAGCAGTGCGAAAGCCAGCGCGCGACGCAGTTCACGAACGAGCGTGGCGCGCCGCACACCGGGTGAATGGACATGCACACTGGTGTGCTCCACCAGGACCTCAGTCGACCGCGGTGCGCTTTTTCTTTTCGGTGTCATCGAATGGCAGGGTGTGAGCGGTAGCGGCCGCTCGAAGATTCTTGCCGCGGATTTCCAGGCGCGTTCCCTGCACCGCGACCGGCACGGCGAGGCGCGCGATCGCCATGGACTTGCCGGTCAACGTGGAGACCATGGCGCAGGTGACGACACCCACCTGCGCGTCGCCCGCGTACACCGCGTCACCCATGTCCGCGGGCGCCGTGCCGTCCACCAGCAGGCCGAAGATCTTGAAACGCTCCTTGCCCTTCAAGCGGTAGTGGGCTTCGGCACCGTTGAAGTCGTTCTTGCCCGGGCTCACCGTGAAATCCAGCCCGAGTTCCCAGAGGCTGTCGCCGGGCGGATCGTGTTCGAAGGGGTACATCTGGGACATGTCATAGGGATAAAACAGCAGGTAGCTTTCCACCCGCAAGTAATCCAGCGTCGAGAAGCAGGTCGGGACGATGCCGAGCGCCTTGCCCTCGCTCAAAATCGTATCCCAGATGACGCCCGCATCTTCGCCGCGGCAGAAAATCTCGTAGCCGCGCTCGCCGGTGTAGCCGGTGCGCGAAATGAGCACGTGCCGACCGAACAGGGTCGTCGGCAGGTGATGAAAATATTTGAGCTCGCGGATCCCGGGGACATGCTTGGCGAGGAAATCGACCGCCACCGGTCCTTGCAGCGACAAGTCGTGCAGATCGTCGTCGACGATCATGGTCGCGTTGCGTCCGACCACATACTTGGCCAGAGTCTCGTGACCGCTCCCGCTGCCGTGCACGACCATCCAGGAATTCGGTCCGGTACGGTACAGAATGCCGTCCTCGATGAAATGGCCGGCCTCGTTCAGCATGCAGGCGTAGACCGATTTGCCGGGATAGATCTTGGTGACGTCGCGCGTCGTCGCATAGCTCAAGATGGCCGCCGCATGCGGCCCGACGAGGTGCAGTTTTTTCAGGCCCGACACATCCATGAGGCCCGCCTTGGTGCGGATGGCCACATGATCCTGCGCAATATCCTTCGCATAGGTCCACGCCGTACCCATGCCGTTCCAATCCTCGAGCTTCGATCCGAGTGCGCGATGCCGCTCGGCCAGAACCGAGGTACGCCAGCTAAGTGCCATAGATTTCTCCAGAGTGTGTCATTCAGGCGCCGCCCCCGAGGTGGTGGGTGCGCCGTCATCGAAGGGGGCCAACCATTCCACCACCGCCGCCCGATAACGCGCCAACCCCTTGTAGTCCACGAGAGCGGGATGCAGGTTCTTCAAGACGCGGTGGACCCGGCGGGCCCATTTCGGCACGGTGGCCAGTTCGCGCATGCTGATCAAATAGCAGCGGATGCCGAAGACCACGGCATTGCTGCGCGGCAGCCGCCACAGCCCCTGCAACTCGACGCGCAGGTGCACGAGATCGCCCGCATTGCGCGCCGTCACCGTGGTCCGGTCCTTCCCCCAGGACGGATAATTCTCCGGCGACGTGTCGAGCCGCGGGTTGACCGTCATGGTCCAGTTCAGGCGGCGCACGGGCTTGCCGAGGCGCAGATTGAGCAGGAACTTGAGCGCCCGATCGAACACCTGCAGTTCATGCGCCAGCGGCACGGGTCCATGCCATTCCTTGAAGGTCATGCCCATATCGAAATCCAGCGACCAGTCGGCCTGAGTGGTCACCATGCCGGCCTCGGTCCACAGATCGCCCTCGCGCTGATCCATCACCACGAAGTCGCCCTGCGCCTGGCGGGCGATGAAATCGAGCGGCTGCCGCGGCAGGGTGGCGGGATCGCCAAAGGTAAACTGCTGCTCGATCTCGAGCGGCCGATTGATCCAGTGCCAGCGGTTCCCGCGCCGCGACAGCGAGAAGTGCGCGGGGTAATCGCGTGCGAACGACTCCATGATCAGCTCCAGGCAATCCCACTGCGCGCTCATCATGTGCGGCAGCGCCTGGAAGCGCAGCGGTTCGGCGTCCAAGACGATGGCGCGTTCGCGGCATTCCGCGATGTAGTGCTCATCGACGTCGAAGGCAAACTCCGTCACCGAGCCGGGAGGTCCGGGCACATGCGGCTCGATATTGACCGAGTACATGTAATCATCGGCGGGAAACGGCAGGGGAAAGCGCCGTATCGCCTGTGCACTGTTGCGGAAGGTGAAGTCGTCGCGAAACGTTTCGTGAGGTTTGAAGACGGCGTTCAATCGAAGTCCTTACGTGTAATCACAAATCGAGCACGAGACTCTTGCACCGCGCCCGCGATACGCACGGCATGATGCTCTGGCCGCGCGCCTTGTCGGCGTCGGAGAGAAAATGATCGTTGTGGATGAGCTCGCCGTCCACTTCGACGACCCGTGTGCGACAGAAGCCGCACACGCCGCCGCGGCAAAGATACGCCACTTCGACGCCCGCGGCCTCGATGCTCTCGAGCAGGCTGCGGTCCGGCGGAACCTGCACCGAGATTTTCGAGCGGGCGAGAAACACGTCGAAGGCGTCGCCCACGGGCGGTGCACTGAATTGTTCCCAGTGAATGTGGCTGTCGGGCCAGCCGGCGGACTTCGCCGTGGCGATGACGTGCTGAATCATGCCGGCCGGTCCGCAGACGTAGGCGTGAGTGCCGAGCGGCTGGGTGGTCAGCAGAGCCTCGACATCGATCGCTTGGGACTCGCTGTCATAGTAGATACGGAGTCGCTCGCCGGCGCGCCGCCGCAAGCGTTCGACGAAGGCGGCGTGTTCGGGTGAACGCACCGCGTAATGCAGTTCATAGGGCACGGGCCCGGCATGCAAATCCTCGAGATGGGCGAGAAACGGCGTGATGCCGATGCCGCCGGCGATCAGTACGTGTTTGCGGGCGATCTTGTCGAGGCTGAAGAGGTTCACCGGGTGCGCGATGTCGAGCCGGCTGCCGATGCGGACCGAATCGTGCAAGAAGTGCGAGCCGCCGCGGGACTCCTCCATGCGGCGCACGCCGATCTCGTAGCTCTCGAGTGCATGCGGTGCGCTCAGCAGTGAATACGGATTGCGGTGCACGCGCCCCGCGCCCTGCATCACCACGATGATGTGCGAACCGCCGGAAAAGGCCGGCAAGTTGCCGCCCGCGAGCGGTGCCAACGTGAAGTGCTTGATCAGCGGCGTCGCCTGTTCGATGCCGACGACTTCGACGGCGATGGTTTGCGCGTCGTTCACAGGAACACCTCGGCGAGCGGCGGCAATTCGCCGGGCACCTCGGCATCCGCCATCACGCCCATGTAGGCGGCGAGCCGCCGCGAATAGTGATCCCGGACCAGCAACCAACGCTCGCACCCCATGCAGCGCACGATGTTGGTCCGCACATTCTCGGTGGTGGCGCGGCAATGAACGCAATACACGCGCCGCGCGAGGGTGCCGCATTCCTCGGCGCGAATCTCGTCCTTGTTGAGGTTGAACTCGAGCGCGATCTGCATGGCGAGACCGATGAAGCTCTCCGGTCCCGCGACATAGAGGCGCGTGCCCATGAATGAGATTTGCAGCAGCGCTCTGAATTCTTCCAGCAGCGCAGCGGCGTCGCCGTAGGTGCGAACGTCGGCGACGCCGGCGTTCCGGAAGCTCTCGAGCGAGGGCGGCGGTGCCGCACCGGAGTCGGTTTTCACGGCGCCGCCGGGACCCGCGCCCGTTGCGCCCGCCACATATAAAACGCGGGTATTTTCCAGGGCGCGCGGTGCGGCGGCGCGCATCTCGCGAATCACCCGCAACAGCGGCTCCGCGCCGACGCCGAGCCCCACCATGAGGTGATAGCGGCCGCCGACATCGGCCTCGAGCGGCGCGTAGACGGGTTTGCTCTTGATTCCCGTGACGAGCATCTAGTTCTAGTAAACCGCCAGGCTGTGTGTGACGGCGACGACCGCGATGCCTAGGCCCAGCACCACATAGGGCCAGAGACCCGCGCGCTTGACGATGGCGGTGTCGCTGGTGTGACCCAAGTCCTCGGCCATTTCGGGGGGAAACAACCCCTTGTCCTGAATGTAGTGGCGAAAAATGAACACCGGAATGATCAACGAACAAAATGCCAAGCCGGTACTCAGCGTGCCGACGCCGTAGACATCGGCACCGAATCCCATGAAGGCTAGATTCACGAATGAGAGGGCCGCGCCGACCACGAGGACCCATGTGGGCGCACGCCAGGGCCGTTCCTGTTGCGGGCGGTCGAGCCGGTGGATCCAGCCGGCGTTCAAATTGAGGAAATTGAAAATCATGTAGCCCACATTGGCGGCGCCGATCACGAATACTGAATCGGACAGCAGCAGCAGAAACAAATTGAAGCACAGGTCCGTCATCATGGCGTTGGACGGCGCGTGATGCGCGTTCACCTTGGAGAGGTATTTCGGCAGCCAACCGTCGACGGAGGCTTGGTACAGGGTACGCGAGGATCCGGCCATGGAAGTGATCAACGACAGCACCAACGCCAGCACCAGCATGATGACGACCACCGCGCCGATCAAGCGGCCGGCATGCACCATATTGGCCATGACCGCGGCGACGCCCATGCCGCTGTAAATATCGGGGGCCAGCATGCCGCCGTAGATTGGCGGCGTCGAGACGTTGCCGGCGGTATCGAGCACGGCGGCTTGCTGCAGCGTACCCAAGCCGAGAAACCCCTGGAACGCGAACGGTACGAGCGTATACACCACGACGCACAGCAGTCCGGAATAGAAAATCGCCTTGAACGTGTCGGTCTTGGGGTTTTTCAATTCCGAGGTGTAGCACACGGCGGTTTCAAATCCGTAGGTCGACCATGCGGCCAGGAACATGCCGCCGGCGAGCACGGTGATGCCGGGCAGATTCCAGGTGCCGTCGATGACGCGCCCCACCGAGTCGTGCGCGAGCGGCAGCAACGGGAAGAAATTGGCCTTGACGAGATCGCCGGTGAGGATGGGCACGACGCCGATCAGGATCAGCGGGATCATCGCCGAGATGCCGAGGATCTTCGTGGTATTGGCGGAACGCAGGATGCCGCCGTCCTGAATGGCCTTCACCGAGAACATCAGCACGGCGCCGAGCAGGAACACGGCGTTGATGCGCAGGCTCAAGCCCGTCTTGATGAAATTCAAATCGAGCAGGGTGATGTGCCAGGTATTGACCAGGGAGTCCGGTGCGAACAAGGCGTTCAATATGTAGCCGGCGGCGAGCGCCGAGCCCGTGGCTTGCACCGGCGACCAGGCGAACCAATTGCACCACACCGAGATGGGCGCGATGATTTTGCTGTACCTCACCCAGGCGATCGCGCCGTACACCGACGTGCCGCCGGATTTGTTGGGGAATAGGCCGGCGATTTCCGCGTAGGTAAAGGACTGGATGAAGCCCAAGGCGATCGAGGCCGTCCAGATGACCCACGACAATTTCCCGACCGTCGCCGCCACGGCGCCGATCGAGAACAGGACCAGCGGCGGGACACCGCTCGCCACCCAGAAAGCGCCGGTCCAATCGATGCCGCGTTCCAGGCCGCCGGCGTTGCCGCGCGCCTCGACAGTCGCCCCGTCAACCACAACATTCATTTCATGCGCTCCGCGCAGGTTTCAACGGGGTCGAAGCGACCCCGGCAGATCATATTAAAAATGCTGGCGTAGTTCGTCGGCGATCTCAAAGATGTCTCCCACAATGCCATATTTGGCGACGCTGAAAATCGACGCTTCGGCGTCGCTGTTGACGGCGACGATGGTGCCGACGTGTTTCATCCCCGCGAGGTGTTGGATGGCGCCGGAGACGCCCATGGCGATATAAAGCTTGCAGGCGCTCGCAGTCTTGCCGGATTGGCCCACCTGACGGCTCTTCGGCAACCAGCCCGCATCCGCGATGGGCCGCGAGCAGCCCAATTCGGCGCCGATCGCCGCCGCCAGTTCACGAAATTTGGGGACATTCGCCTCCTCGCCGATGCCGCGGCCGATGCTCAGGATGAACTCGGCGCCGGTCATGTCGATGTCATCGCCCGCCGCCAATTCGATGAACTCGCGCGGCGCCGCTCGGCTCTGTACCGGGGGCGGGTCGAAGGCGGTGATCCGCGGCGCCGCGGATTCCTCCGGGGGTTTCCACACATTGCCACGGATCGCGAGCAGCACGGTGGTGCGGCCGGGAAAGTCCACCTCGACATTGACCTTCTGGCCGTAGCCGCCGCGCGTCGCGACCAGTTCGCCGTCGATGCGTTCGGTCTTGAATACGTCGGTTGCGAACCCCAAGCCCAATCGTGCCGCGAGCGCCGCCGCATACCCAAAGGAGTCGACGCTGTGGGCCATCAGCACCACTTCCGGAGTACGCGCCGCAACCAATGCGCCGACCGCCGATTCGAAGGTGTCCGGGTCGAATTCGGCGAGCCCCACTTTGACGGCGACGATTTCATCGACTCCGGCGACGCTCAAGGGATCGATGAATCGATCGGGCGCCGCCGCCAGGACCGCGACCGAGACCTGATCGCCCGCGCGGCGCAAATTCTGCGCGGCACTCACCAACTCCAATGAGATCGGACGCAGTTCCCCGCGCCGCTGCTCGGCGATGATGAGAATCCCGCTCATGGCGCGGCTCCCTTGAATTCGCGAATGATGTCGGCGAGGCGAGCGGCCTGCTGTGCGGTGTCGCCTTCGATGAGTTGCGCGCGGCCCTTGTCGGGCACATACATGCGCCGCACCCGCGAAGCGGATCCCGCCGCCCCGACGTCGGCGGCCGTCAATTGCAGATCCGCCGGCGACAATACTTCGATCGGCTTTGCCGCGGCCTGTTTGATGCTGCGCAGGGACGCGTAGCGCGGCGTGTTGATGCCGAGCTGGATGGTCAGCACCGCAGGCACTCGAATCTCGACTTCTTGCAGCACGCCGCCTTCCAGCTCGCGCCGAAAAACGGCGGTGGGAGCGCCGGGCGAGTAGGCGAGATGGCTGACCACCGCGGCGTGCGGCCAGCCGAGAAACGCCGCCGCGGCTATGCCGGTCGATGCGAACGACTGGTCGGAGGATTGCACGCCGGCAAATACCAGATCGGGCGCCTCACGCCGCGCCGCGGCTGCGAGCACCCGCGCGATGGCGATGGAATCGGAGCCTTCCATGGCCGCATCCCAGATTCGTACCGCACGGTCCGCACCCTTCGCCAGGCATTTGCGCAAGGTCTCGTCCACCTCTTCGGGTCCCACCGAAACCGCCACCACTTCGACCGGTTCGGCGGCGGCCTCCTTGATCTTGACGGCCTCTTCCAGAGAAAAATCGTCCCACTCGTTCAGATCGCGGATGAGACAGTCCGGCTCCACATCGCGGCCGTCGCCGCGGATTTCGAAATCCTCATCGAGCGCCGCGACTTGTTTCACGGCCACCAGAATCTTCATGCGGGCACCTCTTCGGGCCGGTGCGCGAGGGTCGCGTCGCGAATGAGTTCAATGAGTTCCTTGACCACGAATTTGCCCTCGTTGCCGGTGGTCTTGAGTGCGTCCTCGAACATGGTGAGATCCTTCGGGCAGCTGACCACGTAGACCTCGAGTCCCGGAATGGCCGCCGCTTCCCGAATGCGGTTCTGGGCCGGTTTCTCCGCACCCACGGGGTCCGGCACCCAGATGCGTCCGCCGCCGGCGCCGCAGCAAAATGAGTTCGCGCGGCAGCGTCCCATTTCGATGAGTTCGCAGCCGAGCAGCGCCAACAGATCGCGCGGCGCGTCATAGCCCTGGTTGAAGCGGCCGAGATGGCAGGGATCGTGAAACGTCACCCGGTGCTCGAGCGGACGGGTGACCGCCAAGCGGCCTTGTGCAAACAGCCGCCGCAGCAGCGTCGTGTAGTGCTCGATCGCGTACGAGCCGCCGAAATCCGGATACTCATTGCGAATGGTATTGAATGAGTGCGGGTCCGTGGTGACCACGGATTTGAAGGAGGCCTTGGAGAGCGCATCGACGTTGGCGGTGGCGAGCACTTCGTACAGGCCTTCCTCGCCGACCCGTCTCACGTCGTTGCCGGCATTCGATTCGCCGTCGTAGAGAATCCCGAAGTCCACACCAGCTTCATGCAGCAGCGTGGCGAAAAGCCGGGACACTTGCTGGTTGCGCGGATCGAAGGAGGCGTAATCGCCCACGAACCAGAGAACATCCACCGGTTCCTTGCGCGCGTCCTTGACCGCAAAGGGCAGCCCCTTGCTCCAGGCGCCGCGTTTGCGCTTGGATTCGCCGAAGGAATTGCCGGTCTTGTGAATCGTCTGCAGAGTCTTGGTGAGCAGCGGATCCATGGCGCCCTCTTCGACCAGTTTGCGGCGCATCTGCACAATGATGGGCACATGTTCCACGGCCACCGGGCAAATCTCGACACAGGCCATGCAGGTGCGGCAGGACCAGAGGGTCTCCATTGCGACCTGTCCGGGGGCCTTGCCGTGCACGTCGAGGTCCGCGGCCTCGGGCACCTTGCCCGACTCGAGCGTCGCCCGTGCAAATTCACGCAGGCTCAAGATGACGTCGCGCGGCGAGAGCGGCGCACCGACCGCGCGCGCCGGACAGGCTTCGTGGCAGCGGCCGCACTTGGTGCACGCGTCCAAGTTGAGCAGCTGTTTCCAATTGAAGTCGGTGATTTTCGCGGCGCCCGCTTGCGCTTGCGAGTCGGGAACCCGCGGTAAGCGCTGGGCCGCTCGAGGGTCGCGCACCATCAAGGATGCGGCCGACGTGACCATATGTTTGGCTTTGGTGTAGGGAATCAAGGCGATGAGCACGAGCGCGATCAGCCCGTGAAACCACCACAGTCCATGCCGCAACAGCCCGCCGCCGTGTTCGCCGAGGCCGAGCGCCATGAGGACTTGCGCCAACAGGGCACCGACCGGGGACCACCACCGCGTGTCCCAAACCTCGGCGCGTCCTGCGAGCCATACCAGCCGCGCCGCTTCGAGCACATAACCGGTGCAGCCGATGATCAATAGAATCCACAGGAATGCCCAATCCTCGCGCCGGTACTGCGGCCGGTTGAAATCCGGATCGCCCGGCGCGCGGTCCGGCCTTGAATAATCGAGCTTCGGCAGCTTCATCCAACCGCGCCGATACATCATGAACACGAGACCGCCGATGAGTGCCACGCCGGCCACGTCCAAGATCAGCGAGAACACGAGATAGAATTCGCCCTGCCAGAAACGGATTCCGAACCAGGGCTCCAGAATGTCGTATTGCAGGGTGATGGTGGCGGTACCCGCAAAGAGCAGGGTGAAGCCGTACAGGATCAGCCGGTGCGCGCCTCCCGCCGCCGGATCGCGGCGGTCGACGGTTCTGCCCTTGAGCACCGTGGCGAGCATCGCCCCGAAGCGTTCCTTGAGCCCGCCATCGAGCTCGAGCGAAGCGCCGCGCCTGTATTTCCGGATCTGGACGTAGACGCCGTAACAGAAGATTGCGATCGCGGCGTAACCCAGCACGTAGAAAAGCCGCACTTCGGCTGGTCCAAACGCCTCGAACAGTATTCGAGTGACGCCGTCGGTGCGGTCCACGATCAGATCTCGTACTCCAGGTGGATGGGCGGGGAACCCGAAAATAAATAGCATGTCAGTTACTGTAGTGCAAACTTATTGCGTGCTGTGTAACCCGTCGATTCGTCGACGAAATGGCGTATCCTTGAATGCACCATGAGCAAAGCCTATTGGATAAGCTGTTATCGTGAGGTAACGGACCCGGCCAAACTCGCCGCGTACGCCAAGCTCGGCGCGCCCGCGATCGAAGCGGGCGGGGGACGTTTTCTGGCGCGCGCCACAGCGGTGAAGACCTTTGAAGCCGGACTGACGGAACGTACCGTGATCATCGAGTTTCCATCGATCGAGCACGCGGTCGCCACTTACGAGAGCGCGGCCTACAAGGCCGCCCTGGCCGCCCTGGACGGCGGTGCGGTACGGGACCTGCGCATCGTCCCGGGCGTTTGAGGACGGGTGACGTCAGGGGCCCCGGAAGCCCTCGGCCACCGTCGGAGGAGAACATGAAACCAAGCCTTGAAAGCATCGCCCAGTCGACGATAGCCACATTCGTGTTGACCCTTTGTGCGGCATGGCCAGCGCATGGGCAAGAGATCGTCACGGGCGCGGGCATCACGCCTGTCCCGATGCCGAGCTCCCTTGCTCCAGTCACGCAGGCGATGTTGGACAAGGCCGACAGCGATTCTTCGAATTGGCTGCTCCCGAACGGCAGCTACTCGCAGACGCGCTATTCCTTGGCGACGAATATCAATACCGGAAACGTTGCACACCTCAAGCCCGCCTTCGTCTTCCAGACTGGAGTCCTCGAATCGTTTGAGACGACTCCGCTCGTCATCGACGGCGTGATGTTCTTGACGACGTCGTTCGATCACGTGTACGCCGTCGATGCCGCGACGGGTCAGGAATACTGGCACTTCAAACACAAATTGGGGCCCATCACGACCTATTGTTGCGGACCCAATAACAAGGGCGTCGCTGCGGAGGACGGTCGTTTGTTCCTCGGCACTCTGGACGGGAAGCTCGTCGCCCTGGAGGCCGCGACGGGCAAGACCCTGTGGATCGCTGAGGTCGGCGATCCGGACGCGGGCTATAGCGAAACCATGGCTCCCACCGTGGTCGACGGCAAGGTTCTCATCGGAACCAACGGCGGTGAGTACGGAATCCGGGGCTTCGTCAAAGCGTTTGACGCCGCAACGGGCAAACCGATCTGGACCTTCTACACGATTCCCGAGAAGGGCAGCGAGGGCGTGTGGGCCAAGAAGGACGCAACCGGGCACGACTTGCATCGCGACATTGCCGCCGAGAAGGCCGCTCTTGCCAAGGATGACCAGTTCTACGAGACGCTTGGCGGCGGTGTCTGGATGACACCGGCGGTCGATCGCGCCCGCAAGACGGTTTATTTCGTGGTGGGCAATCCGTCGCCCGATCTCTATGGTGCCGAGCGGCCGGGTGACAACCTCTACACCGACTCGATGGTGGCCCTCGACCTCGATACCGGCAAATACAAGTGGCACTATCAATACATCGCGCACGACCTTTGGGATCTCGATGCGGTCAGCCCGGTCATTCTGGTCGACGTCAAGGACAAGCATGGCAAGACGGTTCCGGGTGCGATTCACGGCGGCAAGACCGGTCACATCTATGTCCACGATCGCCGCGACGGCAGCCTGATCCGTTTCTCCGAGGCCATGGTGCCGCAGGAGAACATGTGGGTTCTGCCCACGGCCACGGGTGCGCGCATGCAGCCGGGCGCAAACGGCGGAGTCGAGTGGTCGCCGATGGCTGTCGACCCGACGCAACATCTGGCCTATGCGGTCAATCTAGTCCAGCCGATGACCTACCACGTCGAGGCCTCGAAGTATCCGGGTGGCAAGCTCTGGCTCGGGGGCGCGTTCAAGAACATCCCGGGTGAAACCCAGTCAGGCAACGTCACCGCGGTCGACTACGATACCGGCAAGATCGCGTGGCAGGCCAAGACCGACCAACCCATGATCGGCGGCGCTCTCGCGACCGCGGGTGGTCTGGTATTCGCCGGTGAGGGCAATGGCTGGTTCAAGGCCTACGACGCCAAGACCGGGGAGGTGCTATGGAAATTCCAGTGCGGGGCGGGCGTGAACGCGCCCGCCGTGACTTACACCATCAACGGCAAGCAGTACGTGGCGGTGGCTGCCGGCGGCAACACGCAACTGGACTTCAAGCGCGGCAACAGCCTCTTCGTCTTTGCTTTGGACTAAAGTCCACCGACGGTTGGAAGGGCCTGGGCCCAACCGGGGCTCCAGAAATCGAATGCTGAATCGACTCGTTTGTATCGTCGTTATTGGGCTGGCGATTGCCGCCCAGCAGGCCCGCGCCGATGCTGACGCCGGCAAAGCCAAAGCGGAGCAAATGTGCGTCTCGTGCCATGGGACTCAGGGAAATCCGGCGATGCCCACGATTCCCATCCTGTCGGCACAGACGGCGCGTTACTTGTATCTCGAGATGCAGGACTTCAAGGCGGGCCGGCGCACTGACCCTGTGATGTCACCGCTTGCCGCGCTGCTGACGCGCGACGACATGCTGAACCTCGCCGAGTATTTTTCGGCGCAGCCGCCGGTCTATCCGCCGTTCAATACCGACCGCGCGCGCGTACTGCGCGGCGCCAAGAAGGCCGAGGAAACGCTGTGCACGATGTGCCACCTCGGCGGCCTCAAGGGCCAAAACGAGATTCCTCGCTTGGCGGGTCAACAGCCCGACTACACCATGAAGCAACTCCATGACTTCAAGTCCCGTACGCGCTCCAACGACGGCGGCAACATGACGAGCGTGGCGCAGACGCTCTCGGACGAAGACATCATCGATCTCACCCACTACATTGCCGATCTGCAGTAACGCCATCGCTCGATAGCGCGCATCGCCGACGAACGCTGATCCGCGTCATTCGCAGCCAACGGTCATAATATGTTTCGGCCTGTGAGAATTCTTGCCGTGTAGGATTTTTCCTACAGATTATGTAAAAATTACAATTGCACCGAAAATCCTTGGGCTAATTTAGCTGGGCCGTCAGCATTGACTACACCCCAAGGATTTATGCAGAGCTCGCCCCGCCGCTTGTCGCTATTCGCGACGTTTTGCTTGATCGTATTCCAATTCCACTCCGGGGCCGCGCACGCGGCGGCGGCCAATGTCGCCAATACCGATATCGTTTCCGTGAGTTCCGGCCAGTGCGCGACCGTCAACGCGTACAGCACCGCCGAGGGAATCCCCATCGTGCAATGGCCCTGCGGCGGTGTCGCCGCACAGCGCTGGTCCTTGGTGGCGGTCGGCAGTTACTACCACATCGTCTCCGTCGGCAGCGGACTGTGCCTCAACATCAATGGCGGCTCGACGGCCGAGGGAGCCGCCATCATCCAATGGCCCTGCCAGGCGGCGAGCTCCACGAACGATCAATGGTCGATCGTCAGCGTGGGCGAATATTTCGAAATCGTCTCCGCCTACTCCGGCCAGTGCTTGAATGTCGACAACAACTCTCAAGCTGAGAGCGCGACGCTGATCCAATGGCCTTGTGCCTCGTACCAGCCCAGCAACTACAATGACCTGTGGAGTCTCGCCTCCCCCACGGAGACGGTTCTGCCCTCCAGCTGGAGCCCCGTCATCTCCCTGCCGGTGACGCCCATCGCGGTCGCCAATCTGCCGAACGGCAACCTGTTGATGTGGTCGGCTTTCGCGCCTTACAGCTACGAGGGCGATATCGGCTACGGCGCCGGGCAGACCTACACCGGCATCTACACGCCGAGCACGCAGACCTCGACGGACGTGCTCGTGACCAACACCGGCGATGACATGTTCTGTCCCGGCACCGCCGTGTTGCCGGATGGCCGCGTGCTCGTCAACGGCGGCAGCAGCAGTCCCAAAACCAGCATCTTCACGCCGGGCACGGGCACGGCGACGGGCACCTGGAGCGTTTCCGGCGAGATGAATATCCCGCGCGGCTACGAAGCGGACACCCTGCTGTCGTACGGCAGCCTCGCCAACGGCTCCTTGACCGGGGTCCAAGTGTTGACGCTCGGCGGCTCGTGGAGCGGCGCGCTGGGCGGCAAGACGGCCGAGGTCTGGAACAGCTCGACCGGCGCCTGGACGGAATTGGACGGTGTGCCGGAGACCAACATCATCGGCCCCGACCCGCAGGGCGTGTATCGCGGCGACAACCATCTATGGATGTTTGCGCAACCCGGTGGCTACGTGTTCCAGGCCGGTCCGAGCGCACAGATGAACTGGATCACCACCGAGGACGGCGGCTCGATCACCTCGGCGGGCAATCGCGGCACCGATCCTTACAGCATCAACGGCAACGCCGTGCTGTACGACGTCGGTAAAATCTTGAAGGTGGGCGGTGCGCCGGCCTATCAGCAGTCCACGGGCACCACCTACGCGACCAACTCGGCGTATCTGATCGACATCTCGGCCGGTCCCGGCACGACGCCGAAGGTCACGCCACTCACGCCAATGAGCTATCAACGCGCCTTCTCCAACAGCGTGGTGCTGCCCAATGGCAGTGTGGTGGTGATCGGCGGGCAGAGCATTCCCGAGCCCTTCACCGACAGTGCCGCGATCATGGTGCCCGAGATCTGGAATCCGCTGACGCAGACCTTCAGCGTGCTGAATCCCATGCAAACTCCGCGCACCTACCACAGTACCGCGATCCTGCTGCCGGACGGTACCGTGTTCGTCGGCGGTGGCGGGCAATGCGGCGCGGGTTGCGCGCAAAATCACTTGAACGCCGAGATCTTGACGCCACCCTATTTGCTGAACGCCAATGGCACGGCCGCGACCCGGCCGGTCATCACCGCGGCGACCACGAACGCCACGCTCGGTTCGACGCTCTCGGTGACCACGGCCGGACCGGTGACGTCGTTCGCGCTGATGCGCTTGTCCGCCACCACGCACACCGTGAACAACGATCAACGGCGCATTCCGCTCACGATCTCGCAAACCACCGCGGGGAAGAATGGTGCGGAGATTTACACCTTGACGATGCCGTCCGCCGATCCCGGCGTGGTATTGCCGGGCTACTACATGCTGTTCGCCCTCAATTCGAGTGGCGTGCCCAGCGTCTCGACGACCGTGCAAATTCTCTAGCCGGGGACGCATTGTGTGGCGGGTGAGTATGGCTCCGCGTCTGCGGTCCTGCGCTATGCACGCGCGATCGATCGGCTTGCGGGTGCTGTTGACCGGGCTGTGTGTTCCGCTGGTCGGGATGCCGGCGCCGGCTTCGATGGCTCGAGCCGGCACGCCCGACAGCGAGGCGCTGCGGGGCGAGGCATTGTTCACGGGAAAGGCCGATCTTATCGGCCGAATCTACACTCACCGCGTGGACTTGCCGCCCGCGGTCGTGCGCTGTGGGAATTGCCACGCGGCGGACGACGGTCCGCCCGTGCCGCGCTCCTTGGCGCCGCGGCTGAATCAGGACCTGTTGATCAGGATGCAGCCGCGGCGCGGTGGACCGGCATCCGCGTATGACGGGCAAAAATTTTGCACCCTGCTGCGCCGCGGCCTCGACCCGGCGTTCGTACTCATCAGCGTGGAGATGCCGCGCTACACGATCGAGGATGCCGACTGCCAGGCGTTATGGCGCTATCTCAACGAGAGCCCGGGCACGAAATGATCGAGGAGAGCCCACCCAACCGGCTGCGCCGGCGCGTATGTTTGAGCGCGGCAGCGTGGGCGGCGGTCATGGGTGCCGCGCCCCGGCCGCGCGCGCATGCCGCGGTGACGGCGGCCGATCACGGCCGGGTGGATCCGCCGCTGCCGGTGCCCGACGTGCCGGTGCGGTGCGCCGATGGTGCCACGCAAGGCCTCGCCGCACTGCTGCGCGGCCGTGCGACGGCGCTGCATCTCATGTTCACGGGCTGTTCCACCGTGTGCCCGATCCAGGGCGTCATATTTCAGCGCGTGCAGGAATTGATACCCGACCAGCGCGAACGCGGTATTCAACTACTGTCGGTCAGCATCGATCCCTTCGGCGATACTCCGGCCGCGCTCGCGGCATGGCTGCAGCGCTTCGACGCGCATGCGGGCTGGACGGCGGTGGCACCCAAGCCCTCGTATCTCGATCGATTGCTGGAGCTATTCGGCCAGGGCCGTCAGGCCGTGGAGAACCACGCCACGCAGGTCAGCATCGTCAACCGCCGCGGCGAACTCGTATTCAAGACTCAGCAGTTACCGGCGGCGGACTCGATCGCGGAGTTGCTGCGCAAGGTTTAGCCAGCGGTCGCGGACAGGCGGTCGTGCAAATGTGGCCCCTATAATGAGGCGCTGACATCACAGGTCGCCGTAACGCTGCGGCTGACGTTCAGCAGGCGTTCCGCCAAGGGGACGGCCTCGAGCACGGAGCCACTCATGGCATTGGCGTGTATTGCCTGATACGCCTTCGGCCGTTCGAGGAATGTCCGGCCATCGACCATCACGATGAGCGCCGGATTCAGGGAAGCGGCCCTGACGGCGTCGATGGTCGCCCGCATGGCGGGTAGGCGACTATCCCGACGTAGGGAACCGCTCTGCGACAGCTTGAGAACGTCGAACCAGCGAGCATGCACCACGTCGTTGAGCATCTCATCGTCGTTCGGGAATTCGCACATGACGTCCCAGCCCCGGCGGTTGAAAACCTCGGAGGACATGAGCAGGCCGACACGATGCGTCTCGTCCGGCTGCGAGGACAGCAACATGCTGTGCGCGGGCTTGCAGGAATGCTCGGCCGGCATGGCGGCATTCACTCGCTGCAGCTCCAATTGCAGGCGCGTCAGCCCGACCGTGAGATGAAATTCATCGCACAGGTGTTCGTCACATAATTTGCCGAGCTGTAATTGCGCCGGTTCGAATACCTCTTTATAGAGCGCGTTGAAATTGGCGCCTTGCTCGAGCAGCGTATCGACGAAGTGACTGGTGTCGATGGATCGCGGAGCGATCAACACCCGGGCGAGCTTTTCGCCGGTGTCCAAATCCGCATGCCAAATGGCCGCTGTTCGCTGGTGGGGTTTGAAGCCGCGTGCGTCGCGACCGTGAACCTCACGCAGCCGAGGGATCACGATGGTCGCGAATACGTCTTCCCAAGACAGCTCGACCAGCGATTTGGGCTTGCCGATGACACGCTGGAGCACCGTGGTGGAGCAGTCCATGGCCGCCACCGCCGCTTCGATGCTGACCTGGGCGCCGAGCGCAATGCGCAGGTCCCATCCTTCAAAGATTCGGTCCTCGATGAACTCATCGCGCAGCACCGTCACCTGACGGTGGCGAGGATCGTTCAATATGGAGTTCCAGACCCGGCGGATGCCCTGGGTGGGACCCTCCAGCCACTGAAAATACGCGCCTCGGTCGTAAACCAACACGCCGGTGAGGCGTTCCGCCTTGTTTCTACTTTGCGAATCCCGCACCAGTTGCTGGACTTCGGCATTGGTCGGATTCGAGACCGCGAGACTACGGTAGGCAAGAACGCTCATCGTCTCTTCTTGCGCCACATGGAAATCATACACTTGTGGCGCAATCTGAGAGTCTTGATGCAACATTCTGCCGCCCTGAGGTTATTATATGTGCCAGATTCTTTGCCTGGCACTCGCGATATTCGTACTCGGAATGAATGACGTCAAGAGTCACCGCAAAAAAGGCGCGGTCCCTCTTGACTCAGGTCTTGTACTCGAGCTCGAACTTGCCTCCGGGTAGGTGCGCGGTGCCCCAAACGGCGACTTCGCGCTTGTACGGCAGCGGTAACTGCGCACGAGGCTCCTCGATTTCGCGCGCCAAGCGCTGGCCGGTAAAGGTCGCGTCGGCAATCAGACGGGGTGCTTCCGCGTCGCCGATCAAGTAAACGTCCTTGACGCCGTTCTTCTCCCATTCGGCGCGGCGTTCCGTGATCTCGCGATACAGAGCATCGTGCGAATGCCGGCCGGTGACCAGCACCAGTGAGTCGAACTCGAGCCAGCGCTGGCTCCTGTTGGGTTCCCGCGGCGGCGACCCGCGGCCGCGATAGGTGCGCTTGGAACCATCGCCGTAGACGTCGTACACCTCGAGACGGCCTTTTTCGATCCGCGAGCTGAACGCGTTGTGAATCTCCTTGACGTGCAGCTCATGCAGGCGCCGCATCATGTTCGGATATTCCAAGGTGAAGTGCATGTAGTTGGCGAGGTGCACTCCGGTGACGAGAGTGACGTCATGACCCGCGACGCTCAGCTTCTCCGCGAGGCTCGGCGCCATGAAATACGTGTCCGCATTCAGAATCACCACACGTTTGCCGATGGCTTTCTTGCCCTCGAGCACCTGCTCCGGGCTCAACTGATCCGGCTGCGAGGTGTCCGCACCCGGAATGGGATCGTGGCTCAGGCAATTGGTGCCGTCGGTATTCCACGATGAGCCGGTCGCGATGACGATCTTCTCCGCGCCGTAGGCGAGTGCGGCGTCGGCGGTCATCGGCTTCTGGCCGAGCGCGACCTGACTCTGCTTATTCTTTTTCACCAGTTTGTTGATCTGCAGTTCGCGATAGTCGCGGTGATAGCCCCATTCGCCGAGGCCGGGGAGGGTGACCACGGCATTCAAATGACCGCCGATCTTGGCGGCCGTATCGTACAGATGCACGGTATAGCCGCGCTCCAGCAGCACGCGCGCGCACTCCGAGCCCGAGGGACCGGCGCCGACCACCAGGACGGAATCGTCCGAGCCGCGCTTAGGAAATTTTTCCGGGTGCCAGCCGCGCCGATACTCCTCGCCGGCGGTGGCGTTTTGAGTGCAGATCATCGGCGGACCGCCGATTTCCCAGCGGGAAATACACACATTGCAGCCGATGCAGACGCGAATATCGTCGTAGCGGCCCTCTTCGATCTTCTTCGGCAACCAGGGATCCGAGATCGACGGCCGTGCCGCGCCGATGATGTCGGCGATGCCCTTGGTCACGATCTCGGTCATCTTTTCAGGGTCCGTGAAGCGGCCGACGCCGAGTACCGGGTTCTTCGCCACTTGCTTGACGAAGCGAGTCCAGGGTACTTGATGACCTTGCTGGTAGAACCGGGACGGACCCGCGTCCTCGCCCCATTCCGCGATGTCCCCGACATCGACGTCCCACAAATCGACCATGGAGTCGGCCATCTCGATGAATTTCATGCCGTCATTTTCAATCTCGATGCCCGATTCTCCATATAGGGTATCGACCGCGAAGCGGGTGGCGATCGCGCAATCGCCGCCGACGGCGCGGCGCACTTTCTCCAATGTCTCGAGCCAAAAACGCGCGCGGTTCTCCAGTGGGCCGCCATAGCGATCCTTGCGTTTGTTGTAGTAAGGCGAGAGGAACTGCAGCGGCAGGTAGGAGTGCGCGCCGTAGACATAGACGATGTCGAAGCCGGCGTCGCGCGAGCGCAGTGCCGCATCGACGTAGTACTGCTGGACCGTGGCGATGTCGTCCAAGTCCATTTCTTTGCAGTACGTGAGAGTCTCGAATTCCGAGGCGTATTGGCTGGGGCCGCGCGGTGTCGCGCGCGATTCCATGCACGGCGCATGCGAGGCGCCGTACCATAGTTCGACTCCGGCGAGCGCGCCGAAGTGATGGATGTGATCGGTCATGGCGCGAAGATTGCGCACGTCGCCCGCATCCCAGATCCGCGCCGACAATCTATGCGTGTCGTCCGACTCCGGATGAATCGAGCAATATTCGGTATTGATCCCCGCCCAGCCGCCTTCCGCTTTCACCGAGCGATGCGCGGCCTGAAAGCCCGGTTTGTCGGAGCCCGCGCCGATGCAATGCGGCACCTGGTAGAAGCGGTTGCGCAGGGTCTTCGGGCCGATCTTGATCGGCTGAAACAGAATGTCGTGTCTGGGGTCGCGCGCCATACGCCTGTCCTTCAGTGGTGTGCAAAATAATTGCATGCAGTGTAAATTGATCTCCGAGTGCATGGAAGGAGTCCGTGTGGCGCGCTTTCCGAAAAAACCCGCATCGGCCGCGGTCCCCGCGAGCGCATCGCCCGACGTCGGACGGCAGTTGGGCGCCGCTGCGCGGCGCATCCGAGAAAGCCAGCGCTTGACCCTCACCGATGTGGCCGCGTCGGCCGGCATCAGCGCCGGCATGTTGAGCCGGCTGGAAACGGGCCACGTCACTCCGAGCTTGGAGACTCTGGTCGCGCTCGCCGGCGCGCTCGGCGTGCGGCCCGCGCTCTTGCTGCAACAAGTGGGCGGCGACGAGGAGGGGGCGCAGCGCGTGCCCGCGGGCCAGGGCCTCGAGGTGGTCAGGCGTGGCACCCGGCGCGGCCACACCTATCATTTGCTCGCCGCGCAACGCGGGCCGCGGAAATCCTTCGAGCCGTTTCTCGTCACGCTCACGGACAAGAGCGAAGTGTTCCCGGGCTTTCAGCACCCCGGCACCGAATTCATCTACCTGCTCGCGGGCTCGCTCACCTATCGGCACGGCAGCCATAGCTATCCCCTCGCGGCGGGCGATTCGTTGAGCTTTCGCGGCGATGTGCCGCATGGACCGGAAACCCTGGACAAGGTGCCGATCCGGATGCTGTCGATCATCATCTACGACGGGGAGAGCTAGTCCGGACGGGCTCGGCTGGTTTTCGCGATGAATCCATCGACGTTCCGCGCCAACACGACCATCGGCACACCGCCGCCTTGCACGAGCACATCGTCGAACTGGCGCAGATCGAACTTCGCGCCGAGCGCTTTTTGCGCCTTGCCGCGCAAGCGGTTGATCTCGCTATGGCCGACTTTGTAGCCGCAGGCCTGTCCCGGCCACGCGCAATAGCGGTCGACCTCGCTGCTGACTTCCTCGACACTCGAACCGTTGGTCTCGACGAACCACTGAATCGCCTGCTCGCGCGTCCAGCGTTTTGCGTGCAAGCCCGTGTCGACCACCAGCCGGCAGGCACGGAACGCGATGGACTGCAGATAGCCCAAGCGCCCGACGGGATCATCGTCGTAGACCCCTAATTCTCCGGCGAGCTGTTCTGCATACAGTGCCCATCCTTCGCTGTATGCATTGAAGGCGAGCAGCGAGCGGAACAGCGGTAGATTGAAGGTGTATTCGCCCTGCCAGATGTGACCGGGAATGGATTCGTGATAGGTGAGTGTCGGCAGACCATAGGTCGTCAAGGTGCTCATCGTCCCGAGATTGATCCAGAATGTGCCGGGCACCTTGCCATCGATGGTGCCGGCGCCGCCATAAGCGGCCGGCGCGCCGGGTTCGACTTCCGGCGCCATGCGTTTGACCTCCATGTTTCCCGGCACCAGGGTTGCGAACGCACGCGGCAGTCGCGTCCGAATGTCGCTGACGCGCTGCGCGATGAATGCCATGACGCGTGCGCGACCGGCGTCGTCATCGGAGAAGTGAAAGCGGCGCTCCCGATCCAAGGCGATCATGCGTTGGCCGACGGACCCCGTGGTCAGGCCCTGTCCCTTCAAGAGGACGTCCATCTCCGACTGCAGCGAGCGTAGTTCCTCCTGGCCGCGCTCGTGAACCTGTTGTGGCGTCATCTCGGTCGTGGTGCCGGCCTTGAGCGTCCATGCGTAGTACTCCTCGCCTCGAGGAAGCTTCCAGACACCGGCGTCGCCGGTCGCGCGTGGGCGCTGCGCTTCCAGCTCGGTGATCTGGCGATCGAGGGCGGGAGCGATGGTGTCGGATGCGATCTTGGCCGCCATTGCGGCGTAGTCGCCCGGCAGCGCCTTGGCCCGTTTCGCGAGCGAGGTGACGAGCGGCCAATCGGCAATGGCCGCACTCCGAGCGATCTTGAGCTGACTCAAGGTCTTGCCGAGCAGAAAGTCCGGTGCGATCACACCTTGAGCCGCGGCGATTTTCAGGCGTCCGGTCTCGCCATCCAATTGACCGGCATACGCCTCGAGACGCGACAGGTAGTCCTCCGCGTCCGCAACCGTATTCACCGTGTGCTGGCTATCGAGCATGCTCGGGATCTCGAGGAAGGCACCGGTATTTTGCGCAACCACATACGGCGCATTGCGATACGACCAGTTCAGATCGAGAACCGCCGAGTCGCCGTAGGGGAAGGCGAAGCCCTCGCGCGCATA
>Ga0116229_10005028_pt1 | contig 21656 bp, 15 predicted proteins | sample S1TSphgellanicum_3_FD_87313 | JGI IMG/M metagenome (GOLD analysis project Ga0116229, IMG submission 87313) | Host-associated microbial communities from peat moss isolated from Minnesota, USA - S1T2_Fc - Sphagnum magellanicum MG | ecosystem: Host-associated > Plants > Peat moss > Unclassified...
AGGCAAGGATATTGTGTTTAGATTCATTATAGAGTATAGTAGCTTAAGGGATTTTGGCCCCAAGGTAATAATAATAGGTCTATTTTGATATGAGGATTTTTGAAAGATGATATTTTGACTTGTGTTGAAACTTGAGTTCAGTTATATAGAGTTATGATATCTTGAAGGATTTTGGCTTCTTGTAGAGGGATTTTTTGAAGATTATATGTTTGTATAGTGAAATATTTGAGTTTCCATAATTCTTCCTTTGCCTTAAGATACCTTTTAATGTAAATAGTAAGGCCAGACACACCCATTGTAATAACTACTATTAGGTACTCAACATGGGAAATTCTATTCCTGAAATTGGCTGCCACTATTTTTGGTCTGGACTAGGCTAGTATCCATCCCTTCCTAAGAACACACCCTTCCTAACCTATTATTGACACTTGGGGTTTGCATACCTACCAAGGTTGAAAGAGCACAGAGTCCCATGAAATCTAAGATAAAGGAACAAGTAAGTAAGTAAGTACTTTCACTAGATGGGAGCTTAGGCGGCGGTTGATTTATTATAAATTAAGTTAGATCTTCTCTTGGAGATCAGGCTCTGCCAAAAGCCTGTCACAAATTTACTACAAAAGCTAGTGTACACAATAGGGGTAGTACACATGAGAGAGAGAGAGAGAGAGAGAGAGAGAGAGATGATGATGATGATGATGATGATGATGATGTAAGCTTTTTTAATCTGATGCTTTGTATGTAAAACTTATAATCCATCAAGAAATCCACCAACATGTAATTTACAGATTTTTTTTTTTTTTTTGGGCGAAATGTCGCCTAATTTCAACCTGTAAAATATGATTTCGACCTATGCAAAGGATTTTGCATGGAAGAAATGGCCCAAATTCGGCAGATCTCGAATTTTTTTTTTTTTCCAGATTGCCAGATTTTTATAATAAGTTCCAGAAGGTAGCCAAGAATATTGAAGGATTCTGTTTTTTTTTTTTTTTTTATATTTAGTCTGTAGCCAAATTTGGCTAAATCATCTTTATGGATGAACACCACTTCAGCTGCTTCACAAAATTGAAAAAAATAAAAATAAAAATCAACCTTGCAGGCTGTGAAGGTCCAGCTTCCCTCTAGACTAGGTACTACCTAGGTAAGAGAACAGGCTCAAGAACAGGTAACACACCTCATCCTAATCCCTTCATTTAGGGAACCCAACTAACCCTAAAGATCTTGTAAACACACAATATGTGCAAAGCTCTCAAAAAGATTGCATACAATCACATGGTTCAACCAAGGGGTGTGTCACACTCTGGCCATGCCATTTACAATTAAAACATATCTTAAGGCCAAAGAAGAATTAACTCAAAAAATATTTCACCATGCAAAAATATAATCTTCAAAAAATCCTCTCAAAAAAAAACCAAAATCCTTCAAGATATTATTATAACTCTATAACTAATCTCAAGTTTCAACACAAGCCAAAATATCATCTTTCAAAAATCCCCATATCAAAATAGACCTATTACCAAGGGGCTTATCAAAATCCCTTAAGCTACTATCATGTATATATGATATTAATTCACTCAGTCTGTCTGTGATGGTAGGCCAGCATGGGCAGGCTGGGCATGGGAGAGGTTTAGGTTCATCCACAACAAGTTCAAGCATCCAATGGATGGATGATGCGCCGGTGGGTGCTGAATTACTCTGACCCAGTGTGATCCGATGGAAACCGGTGTTTAGCAGCAATTGGAAAAATATAAAAAACCGCTGGGGGAGGGGGGACCAACGGTTGTTTGAAAACAAAAGTTTTTTTAAAAAACCAAAATCATCAACCAGACATTGTTGAAATAACACACCTGTGCATTATGCACGGGATTCACACTAGTACTCTATAATGAATCTAAACAGTATATCCTTGCCTTGGTAGGCAAGGCCAATAAAAAGAAAAAGATTGGTTGTTAATTAACACTTACATCACCAAATGTCAACTCATATTGGCAGGGCTGAAAATCCAGATTTGATTTCCATATCATCAAGACCACCTGCACAAATTATTCTAGTGTAATGGGAGAGCACAATTATTTTCTTCCACCGTTCACAATGCATTTTCAAAAAATGGAATGGAATGGAATACCAGAAGTGGTAGCCAAAAGCTTCACAATTTTTCTTCATTTTTTGGCCTCCTTTTTTGTCCGTATGATACCCGTCAGGTACCCACCAAGTATCACGGAATTTTTTTTAACAAGAAAAAAAATAGTGCATGTCTTTACACTTGGGGCATTACCCTACACAACACAATAAAAGATTAGTTTGGAGGACTACATATTTTAAAAAGACCCCTCAAATGATCTAATTTCAGCACCAAGGAACCTTAGAAGGTGATAGCAATTGCCATATGGTAATAAATGCACGAGAAATAAATACATTGTGTATAAAATTGGCATAAGGAGAAGGATTACATAAACATATGTGTGTAGCCAAAAATATAGAAAGATTATTTTAAGATTTTTATTTCATATTCTGGTTTATAGTCAGTCATATTTGGCTAAATCTTCCTAAGGATGATCATCACTTTGAAAAATAAAATAAAATTCCTAAATAAAAAACACTGCTAAGAGATCTCACCAATTTTTATTTATTATTTAATAATAATAATAATAATAATTATTATTATTATTATATTATATTTTTCATTTTTGTGGTTTAGAAAGTTTGGTGATTTTTCCAAAATTTCTAGCTTCTTTTTTTCTTTGTAAAACTTAAGTTTTTGTTTAATTTCCAAAATTTTCCCATTTTTTTTGTGAATTGACCGGCTACCCAGAGGGTGATGCCCGTCTCTGTGATATACATAACCTTGTTCCCTATTGATACCCGACGCTGATGATTCAGCTAAGTCCCATGCATTTCCGTAAGCGCACTTCTTTCTCGTCTGCTGCTCGTCTTCTTCGCGTGCGCTCTTCTCTTTCGTCGTTGCGTTTTCTTCTTCCTCCGCATCGCCTGCCTAGTCAGAAAGCCGATTACAACTTTCCCGCTGAAGACTCCTCGTCGCATTCGTTGCTGAGTCTCTGCTGCTGTTGTTGTTGTTGTTGTTCTTCTTCTTCTCGTTGGTGGATCGGTTATGCTGTCGTTTTGCGGCTCTTTTATTTACATAGACAGCTTTGTTTGGATCTCCTAGAAGGCTCTGTAGTCGTATTACTTGAATACGCTTTGGAGAATGTAGAGCTGTGGACTCTCTCTTGCATGGCTTCACACGAGGACATGAGGTAAGAAGGCAAAAGCTGAGATCCAAGGGAGATTGATGATTTCCTCAGACATTATACAAAGAAACCATTGTTTGCAGCCCTGAGAAGGCTGTAGTCATCCTTCTTGAAGAGACTCTTTGGGGATGCAGCGTTCTGGACTTTCTTGCACATTTTGTCTTCACACGAGAACATGAGATAAGAAAGCAAAAGCTGAGACCCGTGGAGCTTTGATTTTCGCCTCAGATATTACACATAGAAAGCTTTTTTTGCAGTTCTTAAGAGGCTGCTGTAGTCGTCCTGCTGGAAGAGACCCTTTGGAGGATGCAGTGTTATGGACTTTCTTTTGCACGCATGGCTTTACACCAGGACACGAGATTAGACCGCAAAAGCTGAGATCCGAGCGTCGTTTCAGACATCATACACAGAAAGCTTTGTTTGCACGGCTCTTTGAAGGCTGTAGTTGTCCTGCTTGAAGAGACAAGCTTTGGAGAATGCAGAGTTGTTTCTTGCACGCTTGGCTTTACACCAGGAAAATGAGATTAGAAGGCAAAAGCTGAGATCGGATCCGAGTGACGGCGATTTTCGACTCAGACAGTCGGAGGAGATGAGCAGATCATGTTTAGAAATCTGAAATTACAGAGCAGCTAATTGATATGGAGCAAGAATATCTGGTTCAGGGAGCAAAGGTTTGCTGGCATAAGACTGAACTGCGACAAGATACAGAAAATCGAGATGGATATCGAGGTCGGTGCGCTTCAGCACATCACGAGGAATGTGAACGCGGCTCTGCTTCCGCATTTTCTTTTCTCACAACATCCTTGAACTAGTGATGCGTCCAGAAGGAGCAGAAGAAAAGAGACATTGGACGCGCCAGGGCTTGGAAGCTTTCAGATCTTCTCCTCCCATCATCACCCTCGATAGGAGACCGTGAAAAGAGAAGGAAGAAACAGAATCCGCACAAATGGAAGCGAGCTATCCAGCAGTGCATCCAGTGGGAGTGCCTCCTCAATTTAAAGGAGCGGGACCGCCAGCAACGAGAATGAAGGACTTGCCAGGATCTGCGGGCACGTTAGGAGGAATGGTGATGCGATTCGGCCAGTTTGCCTTCGCTTTGACCTCTTTCTGTGTCATGATGACCATCCCGGACTTCTCTTCCGTCACAGCTTTCTGGTACGTCTTCTCCTCGTGTCCTCCCAAAGCTTCTCACTTGAACGCAGATCTTCACGTTTCGTTATGAAATCCACCTCCTGTCAAGCTTCCTCTAGGATGTTCAGACAATGATCATACTGGCTGGACAGAAACTGCTTGTGCAAAGCAGCCTTCAAAGGTACCTATTGCATCTGCATTCATAGAAAGAGAATGCTGAACTCCATCATCGAACTTGGTTTCTGAACTTGTTCTGAACAATGCAAGTCTTGGTTGTTGCTATCTCGTGTGGCTCTTTCTTGTCTCTGCAAAGGATCCTCACGTGAGGAGCTTTGTAATTGTTTCTGTTGGTCATCCCGGGTGTGCATTATCTTTCACAGATCATGAAAACTTGTTCTGGACAATGTACTTCCTTTCTTGCTATCTCGCGTGCACTTTTTTCTTGTCTCTTCACAGGATCCATATGGAGCTTTTGCAATGGTCTCTTTTTGTTTGTCTTGGAAGGAGCTTGGGAGGGTATTTTCTCTTCTTCATATTGTGTTGTTCAGTGTGGGTGAACATTAACTGGAGATATAAGAGGAGACCAAAAGCGAGAGACTCTGTTTCCATAGCTACAACAGAATTAGATAAGCTAGGATACCAACAACTTTGGGCTATTTGTTTGTTGGGTGCAGTTTTCTTGTTGCAGCCATGGTGTTTCAATGCATGTGGAGTCTCTCCATGGGGATTCTGGATGGATATGCAATCCTTTCAGGGCAATGCCTCCACAACTTTCTCTTTGTCAGCCTTTTTGTGGTTGGTGACTGGGTAAGTGAATGCCACACTTCTGAGGGTTGATGCTATGGCACTGATCAATATTTCTGCAGTTCATAGTTTCTAGAAAGTTCTTTTGATTACCCATTTGAGGAGTTGCAATTTTTTCCATGAGCTGTTTTAACTCAGAATCTGTATTCTGAGCAGGTGACTTCAACAATAACATTCTCAGGAGCATGTGCAACAGCAGGAATCACAGTCCTCATAGACAATGATTTAAACCGATGTGGACCAAACCATTGCAGCAGACTTGAAGCTGCAGTGGCCATGGCTTTCTTGAGTTGGATCATGATCTCTTTGTCCTTCTTTTTCTCTTTCTGGCTCCTTTCTAGCAGGTATCATTTCATCTGCAAAAGCCCACTTCAAATCGTCTTGTAAACTGAGAAGACACATACTCCAAGGCAACCCAATTTCTTAATATACAGTCTTGAAAGATCATGGGAAACAACAGTGTACTCCTTCAGGTCTGAACTGGCCCCTATTTCTCCCCAGCCTTCCTAATCATCCTGTCGGAAATATTTTGCAACATGATTTTCTTCTCTTCTCCTTGGTTCTCTTTGTCATGCTCCTCCAAACACTGTGCAGAGTCAATGGATTGAAAGGCTACAACATGTGAAGTCAATTAGTACATTTTTGTCTCATGAAGGCTCCTCCTGTTTTCAAAGTGGAATGTGGGGTCTATATATGCCCACACAAAGGCTGGAGTAACAATTTTATGAGCACAAGTCTCTTTTCAAGACTTCAAAGGTCTTTTGATGTTCCGGTCAACCACGCATATCTGAGGCTTTTCATTCCTCTATAGCATGTCCCTGCCTGATGCTTCCCGATACTTATTGGAACTGGAATCAGTGGGTTGTCATGGGTGGAAAACACCATCCAGTTTCTTCCAAGGAAAGTGTATTGTGGAGGAGACATTGGAGAAGCTTCAGTTTCCAGGTTACTGTACAAAACCCTGTACATTTATTGATTCAGTTGACTGATGAGTCCATTGGGTATATGTCGACCATCATGGGCCTCTATTGCAGCTGTCTCTGTTTTTTGAAAGATCACAGCAGCATCAGCAAGAACAGCCTCATGCAATGTGTTTCTGTTTATCATGCTGATATTGTGGTTCATAATTGCTGCATCATCATCCTCCATGGTGTGACATTCCTGGCGATCCCATAGCTCATATGAGGTTGCATGGTCAATTGTAGGCTGAATTTGTTAGGCTAGGTGATCAGCAGCTGATTATTGCAGATGAAGCAATGGTCTCAGCGTCTTGTATGGTCATGTATGTGGTTGGACTATGCACCATTTCTCCTGTTGTCATCTCTGCTTTGAATTTTGCTTTGGCATTTTGAAACACAGGGAGTATGTGTGACATTTAAAATGCAGAGTATAAAACTAGATTGCCTTTTGCCTTTTCCAAGGAGAAGTGGGGTTGTCTGCAATCTAGATATCAGGTATTAACTCAAATGTACTAATGGTTACAACTTGGGTTGGTATAGTAGACATATAACATGGACTTTTAAAGGGTTTATTTTTTCAATTTTGTGAGATGGGTGGGTTGTCCATCATCCAACCAGCTTACATAAGCAAGGTTATCACATATGGATGCACAAGGTAGATGGGCATTTTTTCAGTTCAGTGTTGAATGCATGTCATGTTGTTCATTTTTGGTTGTGATGATCTCAAATTGGTCATTATAGCATTTAAAGAGACAATGAGTTTATCATCATGATTGGGTCTCCATTATGCTTCAACCCAACAATTTTTTTAATATTCATGAACATAATTGCCATGTAATATAAGGTCTATATTGAACTTGTCTAGCCACAAATAATTAATGATGCTGAAATTGAAAACCTTCAATCTTTAATATACTTGAATAAAGAGGCACATTGATTTCATTTGGGGACACATTTCCAAGTCACATACAAGGAGTGTTTTGAGATGTTTTCATTTTACAGTAGATAGGCCGGTGAGTGAACACTTTAGAACTGAAAGTAGGTCAAATCCTTGCACATTGTTCCTCTGCTTCTGAATCTCAACAAACATTTGTAACCCTTCACCTAGCCCTACCAATGTTGGAAACGTTGCTCAATTTGGTGAAGGAATAGGATATGGAATGTTTTGTGTAAAGGAATTTCAGTGTTCAAAAATGGGTGAATTAAATCAGATTAGGAGTTTGACCTTAAAATCTATGATCATTGCATCTTTGCCCTTGGAATACAAAGAAGCTTTGTGAAGCCCTACTTGGTGCACCCATCAGGTTTTTAATCACTCAAAACAGACTTTAAAATGAGGAAGATATGGGGCTGGAACTAAAGAAGGATCTAGGGTTACTACTTTTTCATAAAACTTGAAGAAAACTATCATCCAGCCTCTTCTTATGTTTCATTTGTAGCCCTCCAGTGACAATGACACAAAAATCACTCAATTTGATGAAGGGTTTAGGAAAATGTTGGAAACTGTTCAGTGATGAGCACATGCTCAGTGATAGGCCGTTCTACCCTATTTGATTTTTGCTTCTTGCAAGACTAGCATAACACTCTGCATTCACCCAGCATAACCTCTCACCCTGCCTTTCCCTTTGCGTGCATCATCTACATAGGACATTGGTTATAAATTTTCATACATGAGGGCTACATGACTTTTCATCCATCAAGAGGAGGGTTGCACAACACTCTCAAACCTCCGAACAGTAGGTCATGTCTCATAACCAGCTTTGACATAATTGGTTACCATAAATACCTTCAGTGCTCCTGCACCTCAGCTACTTCCAGTAATCAACAACCTCTTGCCACTCACCTAGTCCATAACTTGAGGGAGAAAAGCTGTTCATGCTTTCAGAGAGGATGAAACACTGAGATGTACAGGTTCTGCTTGGATTGCAGTTGTCAGTGACATTGTGGTTCTCAGAATTGGCCTGCAAGCATTTCCTACAGAGCCACTGTCATAAAGTTCAATGAGCACACTTGGATTTGCATGGTAGCAGTGTTGTGCAACACTGGCAAGCAGGAGATTATGCACATTGCCACAAATCTTCCAAGTACAAGTTGTGGTGGTAGTGGGACATGGAAGCAAGTGTTGAACAGGGAGCAAGTGCCCGGATAATTACAAAGATTTCTTGCTATTGCGGACAAAACAGACCACCAATATGCATAGGCACTCACCTCGAGCTCAAATCACAGCTATGGAACCATTGTCGCACTTCTCATTGTCACTATCACAAGCAACCATATCTAAGATCAGATTCTTGTGTGTCCCAAGCAGTGTCTTCAACAGATCACTCCATGTATCTCTTCGGGCCTTCTGCAATGATGTTTGCTAACAAGATGGACCAGGAGGAGGAATCCAGTGAGTTAAGAGGGCCATAAATCTCTCACATGCAGCACCACCATCCAATGAAGTTAGGGTTTGCTTGCACTTCAGCACTTGATACACAGCTACCAGAACTTATCCTTGGATTCTAAATGACCCTCTCCTTTCCCCAGAGAAAGCCAGTTCTCTCAGAAAGCTGTCTCAGATAAAGCAGGCACACAAACTGACTTCCTTGTCTGCCGAGGAGTTCCATGACACAGAGGACAGTAACAACAGTGACTAACTTCATGCCAGACCAGCAAGAATCTATACAACCTACAATGGAGCTGCAAACTGACCCAGTGGTATCAATTGTGTGACAGAACGAGAGTTCAGAAATTACCCTTTTGCAAGGACTAGGTCTACATTCTCAAACACACACCATGCTAACAGTTCACATGCCAGATCTCAGAGAATTATTAGGATTACTGAAAAAACTCAGGACTGGATGGAGAAGTTGGGTTGAAGCAAGTACACTAGCTGGGGATGAGGCTTTCCCATATGATGAGTAAGTCTGTATTTTCAATCAAGTCAGAAACAGGAATTTGCTACTCAGAGGTTCAACACACAACAGCCTTCCTCCATGGACTGAGCTAGCATCATCCAGGGAAGTACCAACAATTGCAAAACAGGTTGACAGAGACACAGCCCTGGGTCATGTTCTAGTGCCAGCACCTTCCCCATAACCACCATCTGAATCATGGTTTGCAGCTGCAACCTCCTTCTCCACTCCACTTGTGGTACCTTCATTGGTGAAAAACATTCAGGATCTGTGAAGAAATCTGCATCTGTTGGGTAGCTATCACATCACCCCAGTAACAACTCTCTGAACAGATGTGCTGCTCCAAGGATTTGCTTCAGCACAGACAATCCTTCAGACCTACAACACAGTCTGATAACTGCCTGTGGAAACAGGCTCTATGTTGATCCTATTGAACCCTAGAAAGGAGCTAGGGGGGATTGTCAAAACTTCGAAGGAGCTATTCTCTTCAAGACTCATACATATTGTACCAACAGGATGCATGATATGTGCTTGAAGTTACAATCCTTCTTGGCTCCCACCTGCACATGGATCCTTCATCAAACAGAATGATCCAGAGACACATCCTTCATCAGACACTAACAAGCAAGAATTTTTGAACATATACCACAAAGAACTTGAACAAAAATTCAGGCATACGTACCTGTATCAGGGAGGGCTTATTGAACATACCGTGTTGAATCTGTCAGTAGAAATTTGGTTCTGTATTTCACCACACAAACCTAGAGCAGGATGATTCTTGACTAGGGAAAATATGCATCAAAGGAAACTTCACTCCATCTAATACCTGACTCAGGTGGAGATCTGCAATCTCTTTTTGAATCTCCTGCAGTCACATATCACATTTTCTCTCTAAAAGAGTGGCTGGCTACTATCCAGGCCCCACAGCATGTCTTGCCAGAGATATAATTAATGCAGAAAATCCACTCTATGATAGCAATCAGACATGGCCAATGGTGCTATTTGACAAACTGAATATCCTTACGCCTGACCTAATAAATGGCCAGAAACACCACTCATGCACAACCACAGGCTAAAAGTTCTGGCCTAGATGTAAAATTGTATAATTTAATAGATGGGTGCAAGTGATATGTGCAACAGCCAAAATCTCAAAGATATAATGTGCATGTTATTATATTGCACTTGGTACCATATGGGGAACATATACAGCTTACATGCTTAGTATACAAGTACTTATTGATTAGTTGCTTTGAAGTGAAAACCAATCACACAAGAACTCCAATTGACTAAAGAAGTCACAAGATTATGAGAACTTTGCACAAGATATGGCAAACAAGAATTTGGGTATTATTTGGAAATAAACTACAGCAATCAATAAATCATCAACAGATTCTGGTCCACTGTTTAGCCAGGACAAATCATTTAAGGATACCAGATGACACAAGCCTGGTAGGAGATTGGAGAGATGGAACCCTGGTGTAAAAAGCTGGAACAAGAAATGAAAGCTGTGCTGTTATAGCTCCAAGTCATCTGCTTCTTCAGTGTCATCATCCCACTCAAGAGACATGGAATGGGTAGCTGATAGGAGCTCAGTCAGGCCTGTCAAATCCTCTAAGTAATTGGGGCGGTTCAACACTTCCAAAACAAACTCCATACCTCTTTCCCTGAACTCCATCACAACCTGCTCAATGCACGCAAAACTTGTTAGTACACCTGTCCTCTCTTTTAAGAAACAAAGATAATCTCTAGTTCTCACCCAATGAATCAACTCAAACTTGCATGTATGAGAATGCTACCTTCAAATGAATTTCATCTGGATCAAGCTGTAAGTTATTTGGATTCTTTTCCAATCCCAAGGATCAACCTTAGCAGAGAAATATTTGAGTTCTTACAATCGAAGAGCAAGCAGTGCACTTATTGAAGGCATGGCCCATCACAACAAGTTGTGCAAAGTGTGCAACAAAACCCCTCACTTGATGGGGCAATATGCCGAGGGGATGCTCCGTATTCTCCAATACCGATGCCTCTTTATCAGCAGGAGCTAACAATCTGTAAAGACACACACAAAACATGGAGCAATCCATTTTGCAGCCAGCAATACAAGCTTCTCACTGATGGAAACAACTCTCACAGAAGGGAATGAGAACAATAACACATTTCAACTGGCAGGAGAAAGCAGATTATGTAATGAGTCCAGAAGGGTATTGGAAATCAGAATCCTACCCCTGTGGATGATGCAGGAGGGCCACTGCAAGCTCAACTGCAAGAGCAGCTGCAATTGGAGCCAAACCAGGCCGTGTGACAGTGCACTGCTGATCCAAGGTTCTGTTTGCTGTTGACTGCCATCCAAGCAAGTATCACAATTCCATTCACATGTTTGTCAGCATCAGCTCACCAGTGAAAATAGTTCACAATGAAGAGCTTCAGCAACTATGCCAAACCCATTACAGACCCAGTTAGGGGCAAAAAGCTGAGTGTTTTAAGTGACAAGGTAATTTGCTCTCATGTAGGCTCACTGCAAATATTCTAATCACTCAACAACAATCAATATGCTGTTGAGAGCCAATGGACAGAAGATGGCAGAAAGACACATACATCTAGGGGAGCCACCACATCATTGCAGAAGTAGCAGCCCAATCTTGGGCTTTCTGCACTGGCACTGCTCCCAGGGGTTACATGTGGCCCAGCGCCATGCCGCATCACCAAATATGTGTCAAACCCTAACGCTGCATTTATTGCAATCTGCAAACTTGTTTGTGTCAGTGGTACAAAATGCTGGATTTGAAACCCATCTGCAGCAGATACAGTAATATCTTTCATAAGAATAGAGAATCTCCATTCTCATGATGAAGAAAAAACAACAAGGTTAACACTTCCTCAGGAAGCTAAAGAAAGAACCAAACAAGGAAAGGCAGGAGAAACAAAAAACAAAAAACACACACCAGTATGAACAAAAGTGCCAGTCTCACATCTGTTCAGGGACCGTCAATAGTATGTATGATAGTGACTTAACTACCACAACTTCCCCACTGACTTCATCAGCTTCCTACAGTGGGTAAAGGCTGGTGACAAAGCATCAACCTGCAAACTGAGTTTCTGCTGCAATTCCAGAAGCAACGGGAAGACTCGGCCATACGATTGGCTAGCAACAGACTGGACAAGAAAAAAACAGACTGACAGAAACGGAAAGAAAAACTAAAGGAAAGGAGAACAGGGAAAGACTATGAACAAGTCGGCTTACAAGAAGCTCCCCACTTACAAAACCCAAAGCAGAATCATTTTGAAAATGCCAAAAGTGGAAATTCCAAAAAGGAATTTTTCTTTAATAAGCAACCCTCTAGTTCTCTTTAGAAGAATTTTTAAAGGGTAGCCTTTTACCTTCAGAAAGACAACAAGACTGACCATCTGAAAGACAAAAAGCTTCTTAAAACTACAAAGCCTCAAGAATCTGTAAAATTGACTATTGGTAACCCAAAGCTTTGCAGTCATTGAGATAATGGAATCAACGTGAGGCATTCTAATCATTTCTATACCTGCATACTCTGGTTGAGAGTGTTTGTCAAAAATGTCACAGGATAAACCTTGAGGACTTTGTCTCACAGTTAGATGCAAGAATTTACAAGAGAAGTCTTTAGACATACAATTCAACTCACAAGATGTTTCTGGGTATATGCCGCTACCAAAAGAGCCTTGGTTAAGGTACATGAAATTCTCAAAGTCTGGAAAATCAGGAACAAAAAGATTATCCACAAATCTACAAACCAGGGACAATCTATGGACAACAGGGCATGTGTTACTCTTCAAGAGATGCTTAATGAAATCAAACTCATAGGTAAAGAGATATAAATTTGCCAAATAGACCGCACAATTAGCAACCATGGGGATACCAATGCATTGTTTATAAATATAATGATCAAAACAAAGAAACAAATTGTCTAACAAGAAATCCAGCCAAGAGATCAAATCTGAAGCTTCTGCAACCACAACTTTAAAGCTATGAAGATTTTCAAACACATTGATCTCTGCTTTATTTTTCAGCCACAAAAAACCTAAAGTTCAAAGCTGTTTTTTGAACCAAACTTAAAACGATGAAGCTTCAGCATCTGATTAAAAACTCTATTTATCAGAACTCTCATACGAGCTTTTAGATCCATTAGGTCAATTTTAGTGTATAGAGTTGAGAAATCGAAAGACTGCAACAGAAGTGGGGAAGCTTTATCAACTTCAGATCTCGAAAGATTAAGTTTATTTATTATCTCCACCCCTCCTGCGGAGTCATTGAGAATCCAACTAACACAAGGAACATCTGCCTTTTTTAAGTTTAGACACCCAAAGGTCATTAACTGCAGGAAACATAGCTTTGAAGACAGAACTCAGCCATTTAGAAACTTAAGTATGAGAAGTAAAGCTGGCTGCACAAATGATTCTAGTTTTAATTGGGTTTTTATGAAACTTCCAGACAGCACAAAGAAACAGGAGACCAGGGCCAGACTTAACACCATTAAATTATGAGCCTTATTAAAAGAGAGATGAAATTTCAGGATATCAGATTGGGCAAGATTGGAGACCACATATGTACCAACAGGCGAATCAAGCTCAGAGAAAACAGAAGAAACATAGAACTTTTACAAACAAACACAAAATTATTGCTACATTTATCCATATAGGTAATAACCAAGGACCGTTGGAGACTCTTTAGGTGATCCAGATCTGCTAAAGGAACAGACAAAGAAGAATCAGAAGGGGTTTGAACCATGGAGGAAGCGCAAGTAAATGCTGCAGATACAGTAAATGTACAAGAACCAATTCTCTACTTTATGCAACAGAGTTTTATGTTACCTTATTTGCATTAGCACATAGAAGTGTAGGCAACCACCGGCTTTCACGGGTATCAGTAAGAAGGAACACAACATCATGCTCATCAATCATCTCCTTCAATCTCCTACAATCTTCCAGCACCCCAGCAACTTCATCTTTTCCAACGGCATGACCTGGCATCGGAATTGCCATTTGCACACCAACCGCATTCTAAACCACATGCAACATTTAGGTTAAAACCTCCATATAGCCAGGTCACTTCTATGAAATTGCAGAGGAAACTACACAACAACACTTCAAGGTAATACAACAAGGTTGCTGAGGAACCTCCACACACCCAAGACAGAACAAAGCACAAAAGTGCAAAGGGATGTTCCAATAAAACATAGTAGAGCATTTGTGTGACAATCATAAATCTTGGAGTAAGGAGAGTTATCAATCTCTGTTTGACAGAACAGAAACATGATACAAAAGACAACATAACAGTACAGACACAGAACTTTGGAACCACTTACAACCCAACAGAAGAGACAGGAAGAAACACAGTGAGGGAGAGACACTTGAGACAGCATTTTGTAAGAATTTGCTTGAAGTAGGCTTTTGACCTAAAACCCTATGCCATGGACAAAGGAAGTGGAATTTGAAAGAAAACAGAGTGGGAGCGTGTGAAGTGGGTGGAAACACAATCAAGAATGAAAGACTAAGACATAAAACTAACAGAACTCAGCATACGAAACACCAGAGGACTAGGGTACCCTGTGAAATACATAAGGAAGACAACTGAAGGAGATTTAAGAAACAAATGCAGGAGAAAGCCATGTGTCCACCCAGAAAGGAGAACAAAGACAACAGCAAAAACTAAGAAAGCATGAAGAGCTTGAGTTGACATGTGCTCTATGTCGCACAGGTGATTGCATTTGCCTGGTGTGTTCAGAACCTGATACTATGAGTCAGTGAATGCTTATGGAAGGTGTCATGGCAAAAGGCACATCAACCAAAGCCAAATAAAAATTGATCTAAGTAATAATGTTGTCTGTATGGTCAAACTAGAACCTGTAAGTGACACTGGGACTAAAGAGAGTATGTGCAACTACCACACCAGGGAAGATCCTCTTCAGATTCTCAGCTGCTGCATCGGCCTTCAGCTTCCCACCATTTAAGCTATCCTCATGCGTGAAAAGAGACTGGCGAAGCGGGTTAGACATGGCTACTCGACCATAGTCTATGAGTGTGATATGCCGCACTCCCCATGCCTGTTTCAGAATTCATTGACAATGAGATAGAGATGAGAGGCAACTGCGGTGTCCCAACATCTCATGTCAACAAAAACCTTCTCCATGAAGCAAGTACTTCACACAGTGACTAGAAAGAGGGCTGCCTAGCTTTTACAGAATTGTTCTCCCTGAATTGCATACAGCACTCATACAACAGTCATGATCCGGCAGAACTGTACTAACCATGAGACCACGTGCCACTTGACAGCCCAGAGTGCCTGCACCCAGAAGCAAGCACTTTGTTGCCGCCAGGCGCACCAAATCAAGGGATGGCAGCAATCGCCACCTCATCAGTTTTAGATTCAGATCTGCTGCTGATTCTGCCAACCTGCCACATCCCCAACTACAACAGTTATAAAACTATAATTTGAGAGGCAGCCATTGGCTTTTTCTGCTACCCTGAAAAGTTAAGTTTGCCAAAGAATGCACAAAATGTTACACTTATCTCTCACTAAATATGGGAAACTAAAATCAAACTCTGAATTCTTTCTTAAGAACATAAAGCCCTGCACCAGATAGAAAGAATTGGGTGACTTTAATTTGGCTCAGAGTGCAAACAGAAAACATGCCTAATGGGGTCCATGGAGGATGCAAGGTGGACAATTCGAGGTCCATGGCGACCTCGCAAGTTGCGTTCCCACCCTACAGCTGCTGGTACATCCTTCACCTCTTTCCACTCTGCATGTACTTCACATTGGTTATGGAAAGTAGTCATAAAGATAGACAAATAAGAAGCAGAGCATTCTACCATGAAGCATCTAATAGTTTGAACAGTGATCAAAGTTACAAAGGTAGGTTAAATGACAGAATGCTTCATCACAGTACAGCAGACCTGGAAGGGAAGGCAAAGCCACATCGAAAACTGGACAATGTTCAAGATCCACTTGACCCCTCCTTTCTCTGTAGCAAAGAACTTGCACACGTGTGACATCCCAGCGAACACTTGCCAGTGCAAGCAGGTTACGCAGAGGCCACCCTGGATTCGTTGCCAAATGGCAAGGGTCATAGAATGCCAGCACCACCTGCCATGTTACCACATGACTGATACACATGATGGTCTAAATCTGCATGCATTTGTCTAGAACATCAATATTCACTTGTATATTTCCTGAGACTTACAACCAGGGCATGCAACACCTTGAGGAAGTGACGGTTATTCAGAGTCCATAAAGAAGCTGGCTACTAAAGAGGATGTGGAGGCTATGGGGATCTACAAAGTCTGACCTTCCCACCATCTTGTTGAACAATTGCCCAGTCTTTCAAAGGCCGAGCCCTCACATCACTATTCAGTGTTATATGCAGCAGAAATGCAGTTGAGCCTGCAATCCACACATCCTGGTGTCAAGCACTCTCATTTTTACCACCTAATCATTCACAAGAACACAAAATCACAAAGGGAGACAGATCAGTTATCAGACCTACTGCAAGTGTAGACATATATCAGTATCCTGCACATTTTATATGCTTATGATCAGTGGATGGCATAATGAGTCAACAAACTGAGGAATTCCAGACAAAACTTTCATGGTAGCAACTTGGCCCTAAGATTTGCAAAGAGATGTGGGGTTTACTTGCCCCTGATGGCAATGCTCGCCACTCGGTGCATGCTGCCAATATCCCTGCAGCCTGACAAACCAAGAAATCAATGTCTGCTTGACAATGTCTACGCAGGTATGGCACATGTACGACCCATCATCCCTCAAAGCCTGGATGCAGTTGAGCTGATTGGTGTGCTGACATACAAGCTTGGATTGCTTAAGTAAAGGTACTCTCCAGATAATTTACCTCTTCTTTGTTGAAAACTTCAGAGGCTGGCTGGCTTGAAGCAGTTGTGGCAGGTGGAGTCATCACCAGCCCAGGGAACGCAAACCAGTAAGTGAAAGTCCACTTCTTCAAGTCAGCATATGAGATCACAAGAAACCTGTTTAAGAGGTCTGTATTCTCTTCAGCTCTTCCTGAACAGATATCATCCCAAATCTGTAAAGAAGAAAAAAAAATTGAATTATGTCAAACAGCTGAAGTCCAGACGATATAAAATGGCCATAGATGTGAGAGTGCTAAGAAGTGTATACCCTCAAACAAAAAGAATACAAGAAACTCAAGGGAATAAACCTGTTGGGTTGCTTCTGACATCAATTGCTGTCTGTCCAGGGCCTGGAAGCTCTCAAGTGTGTTTGTGTTGTAGAGGATTCCTGGCACTGGAAGGCGGTTTCGATTACTGTGAACCTCAACAGCAGTGTCGTTCATGTCAGTTGTGTCAGGAGGAAGTGAAACCAGCAAAAGCTGTAAGTGAGATGGAACCTGTGGATGGCTACATGGTGCAAAGAAACCTGCAATCACCCCCACCCTAACACATCAAACTAGCCATTTCTCTTCACTGAAGTTGTACACCTCACTCTCATACCTGCAATCTAGTCTGTTTAAGCAGACCACCATGACATTTTTCAATGGAGGGACTTATAGATCAAGTAAGAACAGGTAGCATATGAGCTTGAACAAAAAAGCTCTTGAACTTTGTATTTCCACACTGATATCTGCAAAACCTCAGCACTCCTTTCTGGGCTAGCAGGCAAGATTCAGAGCGCACTAAGGCAAATATTTTCAATCCATCCTTACCAAAGAACCAAAGATATAGACTTGTGCAGTGTCAAGCAATCACTTACACTACCCAAACACCAGATTGCTCTTTCCAGCTAAAATGGAAAATGACAACCAGATTCCTTTGCATATCCAAAATAAACACAAGAAAGTATGAACCCAAGCACACACTTGAGATACCTTTTCAAGAGCATACTTTTATCAGCCGCAACTAAAACCAAGATGGGGTTTAGCTGGATGCATGTGCAGCCGTTGCATAAGTCAATTAAATGTTCAAGTTCGATGGACATAGTCACAAGTTACACAATCAAGCATGTATCAAACAAATCATCATAACAAGTAATTCAGAATGCATGCGACACATAGAGACATAAATGCTTGATTGGAGCTCTTTATAGTTTTAAAACTTCTCCTTGACCTCAACCCACACAACATTTTCCATGTCTGACGTCAGAAATTGAGAGGAAAGAGTGATGCCATCATGATCTGTACCAGAAATTGGAATTGGATGCTCAGCCAAGCGCTGAGTGTTGAGCTTGAAGGAAGCAAGACGGTGCCAAAAACTCTCATCTGCTGCACTCTGCCATGCTGCAAACTGCAGCACTGATGCTTCTGGAGGTGTTGTTGTAATGCCCATCTTTCCAGCTACTTCTCAGAATCCACTGCTTATGAGGAGAGGCGGGACAGTCCACTAACCTTCAAGGCAAACAGCAACATAACAAACAACCCTTTAAAGAGACCTTTCCCAACTCCAAATATGCAAATCCAAAACCTTTTGTCCCTGAGATATAATGCAAGAAACAAAGGAGGAACAAGCCTAATATATATATGTGTGTGTGTGTGTGTGTATGATTTCTCAGCAGGTATTGATAATCGGATTACATGCAAAGAAGATTTCTAGAATATTGTGTCCGTTCATCAAAGGTTGACAGTAGAGCCTAGTCATGAGACCTATGCTATGCCACTACTTACCTCAGCCTTGTGGTCAAATTCTCATAGATTTGCTCTGCAAATCCTTGCTCACAAGTCAGCAGGCTTGCATTGAGAGCAATCCACTTGAAACTACCAGGTTTTGGTTTGCACCCTCATTTTTTGCCGGACCTACATCAAAACCCATATAAATATCATGTTGGTCAATCCTCCCCGCATGGCAAACCCTAACAATCAACTTGAGAAAATCAAAATCTGCAGCGCTAGCTAGACAATGCTTACCTGGGAATCTAATACATATATACACACAAGGAAAGAATTTAAGCATCACCAAGCCCATGTAAACAGCATATTGGTCAACCCTCCCAGCATGGCAAACCCTAACAATCACCTTGAAAAAATCAAAAATCTGTCACGCTAACTAGACGACACTTACTGGGAATCTAATATCTATATACACACACACGCAAGGAAAGAATTCAAGCATGATGAAGGCCATCGCCCATCCCCCCACCCTTACTTACAACCTTCTTCACAGAAATTCCAGCATCAGATTTTTTTCAATCCAAACAGCAAAGAGGGGGGAAAAAAAAAACTCACAGAGCTAACGAAAGGAGACACAGATGCACAAGAGAACCACAAATTCAGTGAGACTCTCTCTGCTGCTCCAGATGCAACAAAAATGTGTGTACAAACAAACAAAACCCAATCCAGTGAGTGAGTAACCCTAATAAAAAGCCCACAAATTTGCTCGTATTCCAAAAACCCAGTTTCTGCTTCTTGTCAAACAAACAAACAGAAAGAAAAACAAGAACATTTGGGTTGAACAAAAGAGGAGTTTGATGCTCTTGCTTTACGTGCTGTTGTTGTTGGGTGGCGCACCTGTTGAGCAAATGGAGAGAGATGGAGTGATGCCTACACAAGGCTGGAACGTCTGCAACCCAAAAAGGGTTAGTAATTTAGGGTTAGGTACCCTAAGCTGAAGAAGTTTTAGCAAATAGCCCTAAAATTAATTCCAATGACACCAATAAAAATAAATAAGTAAAAAATATTTATGTTCCCAACAAGTTCCCTTAAAGTTCCCAATGGGTTCCCAATATGTTCCCTATGTGTTTCCCAAGGGTGTTCTTTGCAGAGGATATTAGTCCAGGCCAAAAATGGTGACAAACTCTTTTGGGAAGAGAAATTTCATGCAGCCAATGGGAAGGCCCAAGCATGCACTCAAAAAGGTGCCTTGCTTTTTTTCCTTTTGACTTTTGCGAAGGGAGGGGAGGGGAGGGGGGGGGGAAGATTTTTTTCTTCATTTTTCCCTGGTTCCCAATGTGTTCTCAATGTGTTCCCACAATGTTCCCTTTAAGATCCCAATGGGTTCTCATCAGGTTCCCCAAGTTCCCAATGTGTCCCCCAACATGTTCTCCACAGCTACTCACTTCTATCTCATATGTTTTTGGCAAAAGTTGTTCTCCTTTCACCTACATATATCGGCCAAAGGGGAGGAAACTCTATATTTCAAAATAGAACCTGTTATTTTGGGGGAGCCTCCATAGTTTCATTTATTTTGAATGATGGGCCAATCAAATTTGTTTGTTACCAAAACAAAACAAAAATTGAACTTGGGAGGCTCCCCAAAATGGAGCTATGGAGGCTCCTTATTCACCTCATTACACTCTTTTGACAAAAGCAATAAGATATAAGTGATTGATGTGTAAAAAGGAGTGTCAAAGTTAAATGGAGGATCATCTCTTCTCATTAGTTCTTTTTTGAATTAGAATTGATCATAATAAGCAATGATTTCAAAGACATAATAAGAAAAGGTTCAACACTCAAATAATGATTCATCTAAATTGGTTTAGGTCCAACAACTTTCTCACTCTTTTGGTTGTATAAGTTGTCCTTTGTTGATGAGTCATCCTTTGGACAATTTCAAATTACAATTTGTCTAATCGAAAGAGGGATGAAAAGGCATCTTTTGGGATGCGTGTTTTTACAGCCTTTTTTTTTTCAACATCATATGTATAAACAAATTTTCAATATTTTTTTGTAATAATTTGTATCTCATCTTTTTTCAATTCAATTCAATTCCAATTGCATGCAATTTCATTCAATGTTTTCATTTGAATGGAATTTTTTTTCATAATTTTTTTTAAGTCATTAATTGATTGTCATTAATAGTGCATAGCAACATGAAGCCCAAGTTAAAATATGTCTCCCTAGTACTTACACCTATAAATTGTTCTGTTAATTTATTTTTATTGCCTATGTTTTACGGTTTTCTTCAATTTTGTGATATCAAAAATTTGTCAAACTTTTCCAAAAAAAAGTTGAACTTGGATTTAAAAGTCACAAGTATTCACAATTACCCTTTTTTATTGAAAAAATTAAAAAAATACTAAAAGCAAGTTGGTTTTATTGTATAAAAAAAAAAATTTTGTTTGTTTTATGACTTTTTAAAGATTTTGTGATACAACCAAAATGATAATCATCCAAAAATAATTTAACCAAATTTCATTACATATTGATATGAAAAATTTTTTAAAAAAAGGATCCTTCCATATTCACATTCACAGCTACCTACTTTTATTTAGATCATAAAAATTTGGTGATTTGGGGGCGAAAACATTGAAATATGGTGATATATGGGCCATTATTTCCATTAAAAATCCTTTGCATAGGTTGAAAACATATTTTTCATGTTGAAATTTGGTTGAAATGTGTTAGTAAAAAAATCATTAATTCCAAAAGTTATGAAATGATGTAGTTATCATTTGGTGCACATTTTGAAGAATATTCATTTAATGTCATTTGACATGGAAAGATTCAAGATATTAAAACATGTTAGAAAAGGGGAATTGAAATCAAACTCATACATTAAAAAACTCCCTTAACAAAAAGGCCAATGGTTTCATTCGTTAAGTCGTTAAAAGTACACATTCTTCTTTTCATTGTAGACAATATATGAAGTCCGTAAGGGTGTACTCGTAATCTAACAAGCCAAAAAGG
>Ga0116229_10005029_pt1 | contig 21655 bp, 12 predicted proteins | sample S1TSphgellanicum_3_FD_87313 | JGI IMG/M metagenome (GOLD analysis project Ga0116229, IMG submission 87313) | Host-associated microbial communities from peat moss isolated from Minnesota, USA - S1T2_Fc - Sphagnum magellanicum MG | ecosystem: Host-associated > Plants > Peat moss > Unclassified...
ATACAAAATTAACAAGACCTGCTGGGAATCTAGATGCCCTCACAAGGCCCTTGAGAGCTTGTTCCATAGTTGTTATATGTGCTTTTCCATTGCAATGTGCACCTATCTTCTCAAAATTGTCCAAGACTTGGTAGAGGCCCACCTGAGGTATATGGGTGGGGAATGGGGATCATACTCTTAGAGCATCTCCACTGCAAAGCTGTACACAACTCCTGTATGTTAAAATAGAATAGTGTTTAATGATCACTGTCCCCACCCACAAGCGTCATAAAAGTCCCTTTAAACACTCAAAGACCATTTTATGTCTTTACATCTGGACCAGTAATAGTCACTGTCCAGATCCATAGTAGAGAAAAGATTTCGAAGGGGTTAAAATGACCACTCCAGAATCGCCATCAATACAGGAGCGCAGCAGGATTTGCGCTATCCTGCTCCAAGATTTAATGAAAAGGGGTGTTTGCAGGCGTGCAGTGGAGATGCTCTTAGTGCACATTGTAACCAGGGCCCTCCCAGAGCACCAGTGGCAGGAAATGACTGTTTCTTTAGCAAAAAATGAATGCTTCTGATTGTCCAACTACAATGATTGGCCCAGGTGGTGAGAGTTCAATAATCTCTCACTTTGTGCAGTCCATCTTTTCAGATTCATGGGTGGGAATGGGGGAGAAACAGTGCACACTAAATGCCTCTAAACACTATAGAGGTCTGCAATTGGGCGTGCTCTGACAGAATCCTTATGCGTGCCTTGCAGAGTATGTTTTAGATGAGAAATAATCAAGTTTTTGTTGGTTTAAGGCAGTGAAATAGCTTTAGCTCAGTATTTGTGCACAAGACATTCTGCTTGTGAATTAGGGTTTAGGGTTTTAGGGTTTCATGTGCACAAAAGAATTCTGCTTGCAAAAATGCACTGCAATAGTATAACAATTGCTCTTTGAGTGGTGGCATAGAATGATTGGAGAGAGAATTGTTGGTCTAAGATTTTATTTAAGTAATCTCTCACCTTTTACTATATCAGTTTTTCATGCTTATGTTTATGGGTGCGGGTTGTGTTCTATGTTATAACTTCATTGATCAGTAAGTGCACTTCCAGGTTTTTCGCTCATCTCTTTGCACAACTGGTTTGTGCTATTGGTATTGGGTTTAGGTCCTAGGTTTCTTGATTTCTCCTCTTCGGGCTCCCCTTTGTGCTTTCAGGTGTGGTCTTTTGTTTGGAATTGGGTCCTTTCTTTTTTCTTTTTTTGTTCCCTTGCCAGGTGTTTTTTCTTTATTTACTTATTTATGGATCTTGAAACATTGTGAGAGGTCCAAATATGAGTGGAGCTGCTCTTAGCACTACATAAACAACATAGGTGGAGTATCCAAGCAAAGTGCTCAATATATATAATCACAAATAGAAAAACACAAAATGCTCAACTTCGTTTGACTAAAAATTGCAAGTATAGTATAACCATAGCTTTCAAGATGCTACACAAGCCTGTACAAAGTTCACCCACATGTTCTGAACACCCGCCTTTAAAGCACTGATCTTTCCCCCCCCCCCAACACCCCCCACCCCCCACCTTTGTTGTTTGGGGACTATTGTACTATATTATTTGTAAAACAATGTTGAAAATTCAAAAACTAGCTGATTCAAACAACAAATTTTATGAAGGAAGCTAAGGAATATTTTGGAATATTTTGGAATATTATAGTTTTTCAACATGTAATCTTAAAGATTAAATAATCATTCAACACATGTGTTGAAATGCATTATATTACAATATTGTCATGGTAAATTATTTAGTGAAATCATCGATTTGCAAATGTAATCAATGAATGCTAGTGAAATTAGACCAACACCCACTAATGCATCAATTGGCTATTTTATTAACTGCACGGGGTGAGATTTTCATCTTGTTTTTAAACTTATATTAATTGTGCTATGGTATTGTAACTTGATGTAATTAAATTATTATTTATGTAATTACCTAAAGGTTAAGTTTAATAATTTATTTGGTAGTTGGATTTCATAAGTTAATTATGGTTTGGTCATAACTTCAATTAATGTGCATGATTTTCACATTATATCACATGTGAAAAGTTTTTGTCACATTAATGTGCATGTTGAATCATATGAAAGGTCATGTGATGTGCAGACTTTAGAACATTTCTTGTTGAATTTTTTTTTTAGTTAATATATAGATGAGTGTTTGTGATTTTGGAAAACACTTTCATTTGATAAAAACAAGTTGTTGTATAAATACAAAAGTTTCATGAAATAAAATCATGAAGAGAAATGAAATTTTAATCTTCAAAAGTTTTGGCATAGTTATGAATGTGTAAAATCCATGATAGGAAGATGATTATTACATGATAGTTATACATAGAAAATAAAAATATGAAAAAATATTTGTGTAAATAAAAACATAAATTTTCATAACTATGTAATAAACATACATAGTTTCGATCCTATACTCGTTTCTTGATTACAATACCATAGTCAAAGTTTTTTGTGTTGTTTTTTTCCCTTGTTTTATTTTTCCTTTGATTTTTTCAAACTTTGACCTCAAATACATATTACCTTCCATCTTGGCCTTGTTTACCAATTAACAATCAACTCACTCACTTATTTACCTATTCACCCACCCTTGTAACTATTTAGCACTTGTGCATTGTCAACAACGATCAATGAAGTTATAACATAGAATGCAAATGTTGCAAAGAACCCACCAATATTTATATTAATTGTTCAATACAACCAAAATCATGAGCTCTTAGTTTGGTTACTTTTTCAATACAAGTTGAACAATAACAATAATGAGTTGAACTACATTTTCCATTAAAAGTTGAATGGTTGCCATTCTAAAAGTTGAGTGGTAGTGATGGGCTTGGCTCAACTTAATCAAAATTTTGAAAATAATTAAAATTTTAAAGTAGATACTAATGTTGCATTTTTCAACAATTGATCCTCAAAATGGAATAGGTTTATTTGAACAATAAAATTGTAAAGAAATCACAAGTGCTCTTGCATCAAACGATAATTTAGTTTCTAACTTTCTAAACACACTTTAGCAAAACTAACACATTTGAACCTTTAAACTTTTAAGACACAATCCACCAAAAAAGCACAATCTTTTACAACAAGGAAATAAAAAAATCCATAAGACAAAACACAAGAAAAAAAACCTAAAAAAAAATTCTTTTCCTTTTTCTTTTTTTCCCCTATTTTTTTTCTTGTGGTTTTGATTTTCTTTATCCTTGCTCTCTTGCTTTTTCTCATTCTTCTTTTCTTTTTCTTCATGTTATTTTCTACTTTTTTTTTTCTTTCTTTACCTCCTCCTCTTCTTCTTTTAAAAAAAAGCAAAAAATGACAATGATGACAAGTTGCAAGTTTGTCATCATCATTTGCAAAAAAAAGGTTGCATGATATTTTTCATAAAAATCCTCAAGAATGAGACTTACCTCAAAAAAATGTTGAAGCTTGAAGGACAAGTGATGATGGGAGACGAGGAATCACGACGCTTCCCTAGCATATCCCTCAAACACCAAACACACACAAATGAGCTTCATCACAAAACAAACAAAAAGGAGCAACAAGTTCCTTTAAGAGTTCGTCGATGCATAAGAGAAAAAAAAACAAGGAAAAAGAAGACAGAAAAAAGGGGGAAAAAACGAGGAAAAAGAAAAAAAGAAAAAGAAAAAGTGATAAATTATTTTTTTTGAGTTTTTTTTTCTAAATTCACCAAGATCCCAATAGTGGTTGAGTTGGGTTTAATCCAGATGAAATTTTCTTCAATTGGTGCATTAGCGGGTGTTAGGTCTCACTGATTTGCAATATGCTAGTGAATCCCTATAATTTATTGTGCAAGTGTAATAACTAATCTTACCCTAAGCTGTAGAACTTTTGTAGTAAGTAATGTAATGATTTATTTTTTCAAAAGACCCAAATGAAAAAATTCATTGCGGAGAGAGAAAGAACACCCGCCACCGTGGGGAGCACCCAAGGGACTCAACCAAACCATAATGTAATGATTTTCAGCCAAGGTGAAACAACACCTACATTGGTACCTTCACCTTCTTGAGTGAGGCCTTTAAATGAGGCCTCTTAGTAGGCATATAAAACACAACAAATAGGTCCAAATCTAACATTTTGAGGTCCTAATCTTAGAGACTTTGATCTACTCTAAGAATGAGATATTTATAATATTTAGAAGCTATTTAAATGAATTTTTGAGGTTTTTACCATGGTACTAGTGTAAGTGCTAGTTTACCCAAGGCATGATTTCCCAGGTTTCATGCCTTCCCATTTATGAACATGGGGAAAGGGGGATATGTATATAGTTAGACTAGAAATCAAATTGTAAGGTAAGGACCAAAGGGTTTTTTCCAATGAATTTTGTGATGTGATCCAGTGGGGATCATGCACAAGAGGAATTAGCCAAATTTGGCTACAGGCCAGAGAGGGAAATAGAAAATTTTAAGAATTCTGCCATATTTTGTTGATGCATCCTTGAAAGTTGGCAACTTTGGCACATTTTTTTCCCACAAAAATCCATGGCATGAGTAGCCTTTGATTTTTATTTTTCTACAAAAAATAAAATAAAAATGCTGCTGAGAACTAGGCTATTCCGGGGAATGGCAGCCTAACACCGAGTGGGAGCCAAGTGTGGGACTCAAATTTTCAAAAGCGCCATGTTTGAGGTTCTTAGTTCTTACATGGCTGGTAGAATTCTAAACAATACTCCTCATTAGTGGTAGGGTTCTTACACCTCTAAGTAGGCATAATATCCCTCCCAATTTCTAGATGAGGCAAATTCAATAAAGAAAGTGAAGTTTGCCCTTCCCTTCATCCCAAACCCCACCTTTGATCCCTCCCTTTTAATCTCTTGCTTAGGTGCAATTTACACTAGATATTGCATGCTATACAATGTACCATCACTACCAATTGCCTCCATCACATTGGATCCAACATTTGGAAGTTTTACCTTATTAGAACTGGTTTCACATTAGATGAACCGGTTTCTTTGATGAGAGTGTTTAGACCGTTTAGATTGGAACAGATCTTTTTGGTGTTCAAAGTGTGGACACATTAGGTCGATGTACAACATCTTATCTATTGGTAGGGCCATCATGTTTGCAATGGCTTGTTGTTCTTAGTGTACATTGTGTCTCTTAGCTTAAGGTTTTGTGTTGGGAAACACATCTGAAACACATGGCAATATCAACTTCAACTCCTTCCTTGGATCCTAAGAAAGCCATTATTAGAACATCACCTTGACCTCTTTAGTACCATGATCAGCTTACATGTGTGTGTTGCATTCATAGTTACATGATATTGAAAGCTTCTTATAACTAGTCTAAGCTTATATTTTTGACTTTAATGAATTCTTATCAAAACAACATCCATTGACCTAATCATAGATCACACACCATATGCAAAAGGTACAACAAGTTTTCAAACTTCATAAAATATTCTATAGGTTAGTATTATGTAGTTTATTGCATATACATCCATTATTTCATCACAATGGGTAATATTCATTCATGACTCTCCATTTTTATCCATAACTAGTTTTTGTAAAGAAGATAGTTTTGAAAGTCCTTTGGAAAATGGGCTTTCAGAATAATTATAAGGAAGTTTCCAAAGCCAACAATAATGGAATCCTTGAAAGGATTGATTTTCTTTCTAGACATTTTTGAAAATAATTTTACCATGTTATGAAAACATGGTTCTAAAGCAACAAATATGTGTATGTGTGGTAGATAGCTTGAACATTGTCATAAATTATCATCCTAACAAACTAAACACAGAAGGCTAAAACAAGAATAAAGGGATAATTCAACAAGGCACAAGAGATGATGTACATGAGATGTGATTATTAGAGTTAGGTCTTATTAGTAGGCAACTTACCAATAGTAGGTCTTACTTACAAGGTTCATTATTTTAAGAGGTGAGGCCTTAATTGAGCTACTATTTTAAAAGGAGTTAGGTGTTTACTAATTTCATTATTTTAGGAGGTGACACCTTAGTTTAACTAGTTTTAAGAAGGAATTAGGTGATTACTAATTTCATTATTTTAGGAGGTGACACCTTAATTTGACTATTTTAAAGAAGGAATTAGTTGGTTTCATTGGGTGTCACTTTGGCAAGATCTTTGGGGGATGGTTTGGTGTGTTGTCACTTTTGTAGGGTAGAAGGATAAGGGAGCCTTTGGGATTAAGGGAGAGGGGGAATTTTAAATCTTTTAAGGTGTACCAAAAATGATGTCATATTGCCAATCTTTTGTACTCATGTAATAGCTTGGACCTTCTTATTTCACCCATGCACATGGATGTAAAATGTTCAAGATATTGATAGTTCTAGATATATGGTGATCTAAACTATGATACTCAAAAAGATTTTTTCAAATAAATATTAATGAATATTGATGAAAATCAAAATATTGGATAGATTACTTGGATTGAAATCATGATCGCATATATCGTCTTGGCTACTACACCTTATGGAATTTTGCACCCAATACCACTTTTTTCTTTCTCAACCACACTTAGCTGTTGTTCTTGGAAGCTGGAGAAATACAAATATGTGTGTGGGAAAATAATGTGGTAAATGTGCAATCCATTTATGTATAGGTTTATTAGAGTAATAAAACAATGTATATGTTTGATATAAAGATTATAACTAGTTGCATATATTTTGTATTCATCTACTTGAAAGAGGGTAGAAGATAAAAAACCAAGGGGTGGAGTTAAGGTTTGAGACCACTAGTTTCTCTAATAGTATTATAAAGGCAAGGGAAAACTTCTATGGTGGATACCCCAAAGGGTCTACCTTTAAATATTTTCTTGGTTTCTTTAGTGATTTTCTTTTGTTTTGGGTTAGTGATATCTTAGGCATATGGTATTACCCTTGCAAGCTAGAATTGAAAAAACCTTCTTGTGACCATATTGCTTCTTAGACAAGATTGTATTTCTTGAGTTTTTTTATTCTATAATTTTTTTTCTTCTACCTAGGAGTTGTTGGTTAGTGTTATGAAACAATTGTTTGGCCCTTATGTATGCACATTTACAATGAGATGATATATCTAACACGGAACAAACATGGAATGGCTTGCCCTTTACACATGCCAAATGGTATTGGATGTTATCAGGAATATTAATGACAATAAATTAAAAAAACTCTTTGAGCTTCAAATGCATTCCCTAATGCATAAAGACTAATTTTTAAGTAACAAAAGTTCCAAGAAATATCAAACTAGTGTATTACTTTCTATTGCAAGCCTTTCAACCCCCTCTTTATAAGTTTTGTAAAAAACATATTTTATAATGTGATTTAAACCTAGCTCAAATCAAGGCCTTCTCATGGACTCATAACATATTGAACATTGACAAAACCCTTTAATTTTTTTTAATTGTTCCTTACATATATTCCTTTAAAGATGTCCATAAGCATTAGATCCCAATGAATCTTTAAAACAATCTTTAACCTTAAACATCACAATGGAACATTACAATCCACTACCCCCCTACTATTCTTACCTAGAATCGTCATAGCAAATTTTGACATGCCTATGTTGTAATAAACACATCATTCAAATGGGACATCAAAGGAGTGGGGAGAAGGAATTATCAAAAAAAGAGAATTTATCAGTTTTCTTTCTTCCTTTTTTGAGAATCCTTCTTTCTCACCCTTGTGATGTCCCAAATTCATATTTCTCAAACCCCATTAAAGATTCTTTTTGAGCTTGGATAGCATGAGACAAAGGTTTAGCAACTCCAAGGTCTCTAATTTTGCTATATGTTATGCTACATGTAATGGGGCATATTCACAATCAAGGTACCCAAATGGATTGTCTAACAAAAAAAAGATTGCAAAGGATTATTTTAGATGTTTATAATATTGATTGCTTATAATTTTAGTGGATTGTTGTATGCATATAACTAGAATGATGTCAAGCTAAACTAATAAAAAAATTAAGAAGATTCAAACCCATCCATAAGAATTGGAGTGAAGCAAAGGAACATCTTGTTTGGATTGCCATATTGGAAGGTTTAGGGTTCTTGCCATTTTATGATTCAAGTTCAAATTTTTTAAAGGGGTAATTATGGGTAATCAGAAATTAAATTGCTTTGGACTTGTGTGATGTCTCTTTAGATTTGTTTGGTGGTCCTTGTAGGATTTAATGATATGTCACATGTTTGACGTTATGCATTGTGAAAAAAATTTGGCCATTAATGTCTTGAAGACAATACTTGCTGAAAAAGACACCAAGAAAGTGCAACATGATCTTCAAGCCTTAGGTATCAATCAACCTCTATGGTTGAAGCTCCACCCAGCAAAGTTTGGTGAGATTATAATGCATGCAACCTCATGAATGATGCTTAAAGAAAAATGAACTTTCTTTTTCTAGACACCATGGCCAAGCTCAATTTACCAATTGGATATGTTTATGGATTCAAAAAACACTTTGTCAAAGGTAAGATTGGAGCTATGAAATCCCATGACTACCATGTAAATTGTTTCAATAGATCCTTTCAATTTGTATGCACCACAAAATGACTAAAGATCTAGGGCAACCATCATACCTATGTACACTCTTTAAGCTCCTTTGCACCAAGGTTATGATCCAAGCACATACCAAGTTTTGAAAGCTATAATTATAACCACATTGTGCCTTCTTGAGAAAGTATTCCCTCCAAGTTTCTTCGATTTGATGACGCACCCTATAATTCATTTGGTTGATGAATTTCACATATGTGAGCTTGTACATGTTCATTGGATGTATCCAATTGAATGTGCAACGAAAGATTTAAAGGGCTACATGAAAAACATGTGCAAGTTAGAAAGGAGTATGGCAAAAAAGTACATTTTTTATGGGGCCTTAGGCCTCTACATAGAATACATGCAAAACTTTGGGGCAATTAGTAGGTGTACTTGGGATGCAAATGAAGAGGAAAGGGTAGTTGGGGAGGTATTTGAGGGTTAGCCAAAATCTCGTGACCTGAAACTATAGTTATGAAAACATTGTTCATTTGTACATTTGTGAAAACCATAGTACATTGGCTCCATGGCCATAGTAAATTGTGAAACTTTTCTTCCAATCCCCTAAGGTAGTCTAGTTTGCATATGTGGCTAGGTTGCATAACACATGTCTTTTAATTGATCTTCTGCAATTGGGTTCTTGGTGTCTATCAAAGTCCAAACAATTCCTTGATTGTTGTAGCCTATGATATGACAACTTTAATTAGATCCACATGTATGTAGGAAGTATAAGCTTCTAAAGGAAAGTGAACTTGAAAGTCAAAAGGCTATTCCTAGCTTCCTAGAATGGTTGTAGGAGATTGTGGTTAGTGATGATGGGGTGTTTGGGAGTGAGAATGAAATTGAGTTGTAGAATCTATTAATCCCGCCATTTGTAGCACAATCTTTCAAAAGTATGCAAGCTTATGGGAACTACCTATGAGCTGTTGACTAGCATGGTGTAGGTGGCATGATAACATATGATTCAAGCATGTTGGGTGAGTTTGAACATCCTTTAGCTACCACCCAAGATAATCCATGTCTATGCTTTGAATCAATCAACTACATAGGGGAATGTAAGGAAATTCTACTACTAGATTATGGGCCCACAAAGATGGCAATGTTATTGTGCTCATGGGTACAAGCAAGGACATAGGGTGCACAAGTTACAATGAAGAAATATGAATTAGTTTAACCTTGTGCATTTTAAACATCTAGTTTCAATGCAAAACAACCTTTTGTTTTCCCTGGGCAAATAGAGTAAGTTTTCTTTTTGATTGCACACAAAAGCTAGGGTGGAAAGTAGTGTTCTACAAAGATGTTAGGTCTTAGAAGGTGGTTTGGGAAGATGTGGAAGGGGGCGCCAACAGAACTCATTGTTGACACAATAAATCATGATGAATTATGCTTCTGTAGGTTATGCTCGTGCTTGTCGTAGTTGCAGAATGACAATTATCATCTGGTCATGTTCATGGTGTGTCTAGAATAGATCAAGAAGAAGGTAAGTAAATGGGTTTGCATAGGATTCAATAGACACCTTAAACCCACTAAAGCTAGATTAAGTGAACACATGGTTTGCTCTCTATGTAGGGGATGAAGAGGATGTTCATGAATCAAATGGACATGAACAAGAGGATGATGAATATTTTCAGCATGTTGAACCTAATGACAATGAAGGGGATAACTTTGATGTTTTATTATATTCAAATGAAAATGGTGTTAATCCAATGCAAGATGTTGATGTATGACTTGCCACAACCGTTCCAATCTAGATGGTTTCAATTTTGACAACCCCTTGATCCAATTGATTTTTGCAATCCAACTTATTTTGCATCTAGTCATTATTATTTTTTGCCAAGTATCATTGGTTGGTTATATGGAAGCCACCTTCTAAATGGTTCACACTAGTGAACATGACAACACACACTTGGTTTGCTTTGGAAGACTTTGATCAATTCTGCATTGATGGATGGAGGTGTGTTGTTAGTGGATGCCTTAGCTTAACTAGGAAATATTTTGGTTTAAAACAAGGATTTCAAGTCTAGGTGTTGTGCGAATGTTGTTGTCAACATTCCAAGGCTTGGGGGTAATTATACATTTGCAAATAAGAGTGTTTGACCTTCTTGCACATTCTAAAAACTTGAAATTAACCACTCTTTCATCATAACAATTAGAAGTGTAAAGGTTAGTTCACACCTTTTCATAAGAACAAATGATAATTTTCTTACTGCAACTTAGATAATTATAAATTTGAAGCTTAATATTGTTACATATGTGTTTCATTTTAAGGTATGTCTTTCCTATATCCATCATCATGTTCCTAGGTAAATGCATAGTATGGTGGTTCACTTTTTAAAATAATCATATTCCACAAAAATCCATGTTTTAGTGTTAAATTTTTAATTTTTTGTGGCACATTGGTTAAATGGTAATAGAGTCCATGTATTAAAAGCAATAAAGTCCGTATTAATAAGAGCCCAAGTAGAGATTCCAAATATATGCACCTTTTTTTAAAAATTGAAAATGAATGAAAAACAACAATGTTATGGACTTATGAAAATACAAGTTAATTTAGGGCATTCAAAAGTTCATAGGTAGAATTTGGCTATGATTCTTAAGGAAAATTTTCACATAAAAGTGTATTATTTCATTTTAACTCATATGTTCAAGTCATTATAAATAATTTTGAATAAAATTTATGATGAAACTTTCAATTTTCTATCATTTTAATCAACTATTAGTTCATAATTTTGAACTTCAAAAGTCCATTTCTATTAACATATGAACTTTTTATCAATAAACAACTACAAAAATATCTTCATAATAAATTTGTTAGTTTATATTCAATTACCAATTAATAGATTTGAAAATATATTGCTCACCATTTGCTTTTGAACAAGGGGTACCTAGCAAAAAACACCATTGTGATACGAAAAGTGAGCCACCATACATTGCATTCACCCTCCTTGTGTCCTTCTCTTCTTTCCCTTTCTTGATCATCATCAATTGATTTTTCATTTGGATCTTCATTATCTAACAATGGTTGAAATTGTCTATTCCTATGAGTGGTAAACATCTCTTCTTCAATTTTTCTTGTGGAATTGGCTACTTTGACAATCATTGTTCTAAACATGCTAATAATGGCCAATTTTAATTTCTTCCTTAGTCCTTCCGTGAAAGTTTCTTTCATGTATACATCATCTAGCTACTATGGTATCATTGCACATAATTTTATGAAGCAGTTATAATAATCTTTTACACTTTCATGTTTCCATTGTTTCATTTCTCTCAAAGAGATTATGACTTGTTTCTCATTGTGTACATCACTAAACCTTGCAATAAATGCACATTGGACCTCTCCCCAAGTTATAGCAAGATTTTTTGTCTCATAATGAGTAAACCAATTCACAATTTTCCATCATAATGTGGTAGGAAATTATTATAATTTATGTCTATTTATAGGTGTTTTCATTATTTGTCATACATATTTTGGCTAATCATCCCACATGGGTTACAACATTGTTGCCATCATGGAACTTTGTTAATGGTATACGTAATACATTTCCCACTACTATTGCCATTGATTGAGGTATAGGTATTATAGATGTAGTGAATTGGGGAAATAAATTAGTTTGTTGCACAACAAATGGTGGTCTTGCTAATAGGCAAACCCATCCTTAGATGGTACCACTAGGAAGGAATGGTTAAGGACCCAAAAACAACCAAATCATTTTCCTAGGACCTTTACTTTAAATGTTTTCACAACTATAATCATTTTTTCCCCTTGTTTATCAATTGCATGCACTAATATATGGCTTCAAGTTTATTTTGGAATACATTTTTTTTAATTTTAAAAATTCATATTCCCAATTAAAATGACCTTTTTAGAAATTAATAACCTTAAAATTGGAAATTCATAATTAAATTATATTTACTCAATTAGTTGCTTAGTAAAAACCAAAAAATAAAATGACTTCCAAATTACCTTAGGAAAAAAATTCCCAAGAAAATTCTCAAATTATGTTTCAAATTTGTGTTCTTGACCAAAAAAATTCAAGGAAAGGAACCAACTTTACATTCCTCAAACATTTAAAAAATGGAATTTGATTAAGAACATCAAAATTCACAAAACTTTTGATACTATTCAAAATTTCAAAATCTATGGAACCTAATAAATGTACTCATTAAAAAAATCATGAATATTTATTTAAATGTTTCATATATTTTTCAAAGTTCAATGGGTCTAAAAAAATCAAGGTGTGACGTTTTCAATGGTACCACCCAAGGATGGGCTTGCCCTGACTTGGTTGTTGCTCAATTGCTTTAAATGATGGAGTCCTATTGTATTAATTGTTTATGGTTTTGTATTGCTACCATTGTTTGAGAACGGTTATTGTTTGACTTTAGTACCAAACAAGTTTGTTTGTACATAATTGGTTGGGGTGAGAAACTCATGGATTGAATGCTTGAAAACTATGCTCCTATTTCAGTAGCTTTTTGCCTAGGTATAGTGGTTTTTGGCTAAGATTGCGCCTTTCCTTCCTTTCGTGTTAATGTTTTAGCTTTATTTTTTTTCTCAGGTGTAGTTGATGTTATGTACTATTTGTTGGTGTCATTTGTAATGCATTACACTCCTTCAACCATTATTTGTGTAACCAATACATATGTTTCCTTAAGCAAGGGTTCTCATAGTGAATATCTTTTGTTTGACTACCCAAAATGCCTAATTCTTTCCATCGATTTTAGAGTGTTTAACCAAAAATTTGACATTATTAAGGTCTTGTTTCATTTCTCTTCTTCAACTTCTCTTTGCATTAACTTTTTCACAACTTTTTTTCTTATTAGTCATGGGTTTCCACAAATGTAAACCTACTACTTTTTCTATCCTTCAAATTTCAATGACTTTTGTCCTTTTTGTTAAAGGTAGGAAGAAGCAAGGTAGGCAATAAAATGGTTTCTTGTATCTTCTAAAGAATACTCTTTATTCCTTTTTGTTCTCATACAAAACTCACCTTTTTCTTTTCTTGGTACCCATAATGCATCACACATTTCAATTAAAACATTAATTATGTTTATTTTGTTAAATTTTGTACGACCTGTTAGTTTAATAACATGATGTGTAGTATAAACCCTTTCAATATGTAATAACACAAATAAATAGACTAATATAAGAAACAATCGCCTATGCTTTGTTAATTTGGATGTGTTTATAATCAATGTTTTATGTTGAATACACTAGGTTTTGGTATTCCTATGTAATTTATTTAAAATCAACTCTTGAACATTTTATGATATTTCCCAAAATTGTTCCATAAAACTCTCCCATGTTCTTTCCCTTTATACTTTTTGAAGGGTGTATAGATATTTTGTTATAGACCATCCAAAATTATTAAATTGACGTAATCTCTCTTGAGCAATGTGGACGATAATCGCTTCTTCCAATTTATAGTTTTCTCCTTGATTGAGTATAAACATTGTTCACCATTGTTCATGCTAACCTTGATAAACATTATTGTAATAATTCATTACTAAAGTTGATTTTGCCATATCTTGTGCATAATAGGTGAAGAAATTAGAGTACATGATTAGATATTTTGCCCCATTTATAGTCGATTTCAAATGATTTACATTTCTTTTTTTAAAAATTCTTACCCCATAAAAATCTTTAAATCCACAAGGAAAAAAAATATTAAAATGTTCAACAAAAAAAATCCCAAATCAACCTTGTATACCTCTACAACTGTTTTTTAAATCATTTATAGAATTAGTAGTGGTGATTTTTTTCATTAATTAACAATTTTTTACAATAATACATTTCATTTTTGCAACTATATGTTACGAATTTTTCAATCCATCTACACTATATTTGTAACTAATTAAGAAGTATCCACCACTTAATTACTGCATTAATATTTATCTTTAAATAATACTTTTCATCTTTCATGCTTACAATATGATTAGTCACTACTACTTTTTCCACTTTTGTTAGGACAAATATACAAATTATTACTAGAAGTCAATTTCTATATCAAGATACTTGTGGAATATTAATGTAAAATATAAGTTTGTATTGATGACACAACTATTTTCCCATGTAATTTTTGTAAGATTATTTCTTGAACATTTATAGGTAATAATTTAAACTTATCAATAAATTCATTCCAGTCCCATTTTTGTGAATAGGCTTTTGGTGTAGACAAATATGCCTGAAATGTGCACCCAAAAATATAGTAATCCTTGAACAATTGATTTGTTTCCTTTATAAGCAATGTAATTTTCCCAAAGGAACAAGATTATATCCCCTTAACATGTTTCCATACCATTATTTTTGTCTACAAACATAATTTTTTTCAAACAAATTTCTTTTGCATGCTATTGTTCGATCTTAGAAAATAACTTAGGAAAATTTTGAACATAAATAACACCCTCCAATGACACATCACTCAATATCCTACTAGATTGATTGACATGGAAAGCTCCAAATTAAAATAACATTTACTCCTATATTGTAACTATATCCATTTGCTTAAAATATGCACAATACAAAATCCCACATTAACTATATATAATTCAATGTGTTCCATGTTTCAAATTGTGTTATAAATAAATATACCCTTAGCATGGTCACCAAATGTTAATGATGGCTTTCTAATAATCAAGATCTACATGATTATTACGTTTTTGTTTATCATGTTACACGCAGTACCACGTACATGAGTAACTTAGACAAATTACATAGAGCCACACATGTAACCGGTTTTAAGGTGAAAGATTAATCATGCATATGCAACAAAAAATAAAGGTGGTGTGTAAATTTTTTTATAAATGTAATTGAATACAAGAATGTGTGCCATATATATATATATATATATTGCCCCCTTATACACTATCTCCTTTCCCTACCTTTTTAATTTTCAGACAATTAAAACCCTACAACATATCGGTAGTACCAGCCATTTTGGTAGGCCTTAAATAATTACACCAAGTTCGACAAAATTTTATGAAAACCTCCATTAGTAGGGTGACTCCAAAAATTTGGTTAGAGTGTTAACATAATTTGGTAGGTCATCTTCTTATGTTGGTAAAGTCACAACCATACTTTGGTAGGATATTATTTAAAGGTTGCTATAAGACTCTAGCTTAGATGTGCAACCTTGGTCGCCACCACTTGAATAAGCTACTCTTTGGTTGGTGTTGTGCCTTTAGTAATGATTATTGGATTTCCTTCCTCCTTTGACTCTTTTAGCTACTCCTTGAGTTGGAGGATCTATTCAAGTGCGTCTTGTTGCTTATAGTTTGTCATCAATGCAAAATACCAACACTTCATCTCTTTTCAAGCTTGCTTGAAACATTTTTGTCACATCAACATCATGTTGATTAATGAATTGATCATATAGTACTTGCCTTTGCCCAGTTACCCATTGCTTATTGTTCCCATCATTTCTCCCTTATTAGTCCATCTTAATGCTTCAATTTGCACTTTTGAACTCTTTGCATTTTGATAATTGCCAAATTGTTTTGCATCTATCTTTTCATTTGATATGCACAGCTTCTACCTCGAATGATATATAATTCTAGGGGCTTCGACAATGTTTTCCACCTTTCTAAAGATTAAACTTCATGTTCATTAATTTTCTTTCCTTTTGCAATTCCAAATTCTTCTATTTGAGTGATTCTTAACATGTTCACCAATAACTCTTCAACTTTTCCATCACTCTCTAGAGTTCTTATTACACTATTTTTTTACATTCAGGGCCTTGTTTCTAATTCAAATCTACTTTGATTAATCATTGAGTCGTTGATGGAAATTCTTCACTTGTGCAACAAAAGCTTTCCTCATGACCTCCAATTGCACGTTTCTTACTTGCATTGATCTAATGGCCATTGAGGAACTCTCAACCTCATTGAAGATTTGATAATTGAACTTTAGATGGTATGTACGGTTAAATGCAAAAGTCCAATACTTTACACTCTTTGTTTAAGGCATGTGGAGGTCCAACAATTGATTATGAAACACCGCTAGCGGTAAGAATCACATAGGGTTGGGGATTTTCAAGTTCCACCAAAAGTATGATAATCTTTCATAATTATTGTATTTCATCAGGTTGTTGTTTTTGTGGAAGCAATGAAGAAAATGGCATTATCAATTGAAAGGCCCTAAAAAGGTGAAATCATGATAGGGAGATGCATAATATTTCCTAGGCAGCCAATCAGAACATGGCGTTGCTTCTCAAAAAGTATCCCTGCGTCCACACACCAATCTTGCTAATTCATTACTTTTCAATCATCCAACCAATCATCTCGCCCAAGGTTTTATTGGTAATTAAACAATTAAAAAACTAAGCCTCCTAAGGTAAATTAATTTTTTTTGAAAATTATCTATTTTATATTAAATATTAGTGGACTGCTTTAAAATGTTGTGCTCGATATTTGTAAATTCAGGAATTGCAGGTCTATGTCTAATGGGCCATATGCATGGAACCCAAATTTCAGTTGCATGTCTAGTTTAGATGATTGGGGAATTTGGTGAGGAAGGGGATTTTTTTTTAATTTCCTTGGGGGAGGAGGGGGTTGTTGGCTTGGAACTATGGAGAAAGGTGGAATTATGGAGGCACAAAAGTTGCAAAGATTAGGTGGATACACATTCATATGGTTCTTCTTCCTAAAGACTTATGTAACAATAATGGAACAACTGCATTCAGCAAACAAGATTCATGAGTCATGAGTGGGAGAAATAGGATCCAATGGCTCTCTTACATCTTAATTGTAATGTGAACATATTGTAATTCATCTGTCACTACTAATACTTTTAATTAGTGCTCAGGCTTAGCAAATAATGTAAATAAATAAGGTACATAATAATGCATTTGTACCCCAAAATCAAGAGATAGCTTTCATCTAGTTGTAGGGTTTTGTTTGTAGCCAACTTGTAGGCTCCCCCTTTCTAGAGAACAAAGACATGCACAACTTTTTACATAATAAGCTTGGAATCTTTGTACAAGCTTTAACTAAAGAAAAGTAAAAGTATCCAATTTTCAAGTCCTTTTTTCTCTTTATAAAGGTGAAACACAAACCACACAATTTTTCTTTAAATCTTTCTTTTTTTTGAAGATAGTGGTTGCACATGCAGTCCACTGCAAGGAAAAAAAAACATTGGAGAAAAAGTTGCGAAAACCAAGAGTGAAATCCCTAAGTATTGAACAACTGAGATGTCCCTTAAAAAAACACACCCACACTTCCCCTAGCAGTTGGTGATTGATGATGCACCATGAATCTTGCAAGTTTTTGAGGCTCTTGGAACTAAAACAACTTAATTTTACAAGCGCTTTGGTGCTACTGAATTTCCAACTCATGGTATGATGACGAAGCTAAGTAAAATGTGCAAACTTGTATTACCTATGCAGAAGTGAAACATGCTCTTTAACGACGACAATATCATGTTTTGACATTTGACTATCCAGCAACGAGATTCTGTTGCATGAAAATCTTGAACTTTTTGAATTTGTTGGAAACATCTAAGTACTTGAAAATGGTGTACAGAAAATCTCCCCTTTGGTGTACAAAAAGAAGAAGCAGCAAAAAGGATAGTTTAGAAAGAAAAAGCCTATGAGAGAAAGAGGGAATAAATTCCCTAATTGTGTAAAAAAGCATATATACATATAAGCTACAAACCAAGTGTAAGAAAGGAATGATAAATCTCATGCTTGTTGACCCGCATTATGATTATTATGATAGCCATTGTCAGCGCCATTTGTTGTAGCTGGTTTCAGATTGTTGGATTTCTTTGGATCATCTATTGTTGGAATTCCAGCGTGGTCAACAATAGGTGCATCAGGCACAAACCTTTTCCAAAACCAGTGCTTTGTCCACACAACTTCCATCTCCTCAATGGGTATCCCTTTTGTCTCAGGCAAGAAGAGGATAACAAAGATTTGCATGATAATCACCCATCCCGCGAAGAAAAGGAAGATACCCCATTTGAATGCACACAGCATGGATAAGAAAGCTTGTGCAATGACAAATGTGAAGAACAGGTTTGATGACACAGTCACACTTTGTCCAGCTGACCTTGCTTCCAGAGGAAAGATTTCACTGGGAATCAACCAACCCAATGGACCCCATGACCAAGCAAATGATGACACATAAACGCATATCAACACCACCACAATAACTCCTAGTGTATGTGACAGTGACACTCCGTTCTTCATTCCAACTGCAAGGATTATTGCAATTGCAGTCTGCACACATATCCACAACAGACACACTCAAGTATCAGTGCCAAAACTGAGCCAAATTCCATCAACCCAAAAACCAACCCCAAAAATTCCAAGCCAAGGGAATTGTCACAATAGAATGGTTCCATAGGTGGGAAGCCAGGGATAAAACTTCCTTACTCATTGCAGAACTTCAGTCTGGAGTATGGAGGAATTTGGGGTTTGTGTATAGAGATGGATATATAGTCTTTTTAGTACCTGTGAAATAAACATTTGGACACCGGCCTCCAAGAGCAAGATTCTGCGTCCAGCTCTGTCCACCACAACAATTGCAACCACTGTTGACACCACATTCACGGCGCCTGTTATCACTGCAGAATAGAGTGAAGCATCACTCTGAAACCCCAAGGTCTGGAACAAGACAGGTGCGTAAAACATGATGGCATTTATGCCTGTAAATTGCTGGAAAAACTGCATAATGAATGCAATGACGAGCTGGGGTCGATTCCTCCTCAGCAAAAGGTTGCGGAATGGGTTGATTATTCTCTTGGATTCTTCAGCAGCCAAGATAAGGTCTTCGAATTCAGCATCCACATTCTCAATGCCCCTAATTTTCCGCAGCACTTTCCTGCCTTGTTCTAGCTTGCCTCTTTGAACCAAACTGTTGGGTGTCTCAGGTAGGAGTATGCCTCCCAATGTGAGGAGGCCGGCAGGGATGCCAGCCAAGCCAAGGGAGACTCGCCACCCATCATGCTTCATCTTGCCTGTACCATAGTTGACAAGATTGGCAAACAAGATGCCAATGGTGACTGCAAGCTGGAACAAGATATTTAGACCCCCACGCCACCGCGTTGGTGCCATCTCTGACAAATAGAGGGGTACTGCCTGCAGCCAGCCAGCCAGCCAGTCACACATAGACAGCAATTGTCAAAACCCAAGCAAATAATTTTTCAAAAAAAATTCAGTCAGCAATTTCACAGAGAGACAGATACAGACACATGGAGAACCATATAAATTTCATGAACAGGTTCGGGACCCTTGTCATGAGTTGCAAAAATCCCATGGAGCTAGTTTGCACCCTTGGAATCTAACATCTGTCCCTTTTTTTTCATGAGAACATGTGTTCCTTGAGTTGCTAGCATGATTAATTACATATTTTCAACACACTTGCAGCTCTCTCTCCAATGAGAAAGTGACTGCCCTTGCAACAGCGAGAAACAAGGCCCTATGTCAGTGGCTTTCCATTAGACTGCTGTGATGACAGAGCTAGTTTGCACCCTCAGAATCTAACATCTGTCCCTTTTTCTCATGAGAACATGTGTTCCCAGAGTTGTCAACATGATTAATTGCATATATTTTCACCGCACTTGGAGCTCGCTGTCCAGTGGGAAAGTGACTGTTCCTGTGCAGCAAGAAACAGGGCCCTATGTCAGTGGCTTTCCATTAGGCTGCTGCGATCACAAACAGCATGTACTGTGTGTAACTGTGATCACAACAGCCTAATGGAAAGAGACCCTCAATCCTAGATTAGTGAATTCCTCAGAGTTCGGGCACCAGCATAGGAGAAAGAGAGACACAGAGACAAACACGGAGAGAGATGGGTAGGGGAAAGATGTTGATGAGAGTTGCTGCTGCAGCAGCTGATCATGTTCTTCACCTGATTAGCGAAACCCACGCCCCAGCCAAGAAGGACTCGGCCGATGATGAGCATGGCAAGATCCTGAGCTGCAGCGTTGAAGACGACACCGACACAGAAGCAGAGACCAGCGATGAGCATGGTGGGTTTCCTGCCATACCGCCTGGTAACAGGAGCCGCAAAGAAGGTGGACACCAGACCTGCCAGGTAGAGAGAGGAAGTGAAAGCCTGCAGCTTCTGGTCATTGTACTGGCAGTAGGTGTTGCCTGTGTTAGCAGATCGGAGCTTGTTGGCAAGCACGTTGGGAAAGAATTTCGCTAAGAAATCGTTCATAGACGTCACCCCACCTGCACCACCATCCCATCCATCACACAGTTAGCACAGTTCCAGCACTGAAACCAAACCGGTCCACAAAGCTTGTCAGCTCACCCTTCTTCTTCTTCTTCACCCAAAAAGGAAAAAAAAACTCTGGAATTGCAAACTGGGGTGTCCAGGCTCACCCACACAATTACCTACCTACACTGATAGAGCTGAATCTCTTTCTCTCTCTCTCTCTCTCTCTCAGACGTACCCAAGAGCCTCTTTCCTATGCTTTGTGCAAAGAAACATGAGCTGCAATGGAAGGGGGAAATAATTAAATAAAATGGGAACTAGATGATGATGGATCAGAAACTCTGCCAAAAATTTATAAATAGAGCAGCAATTTTAGCAGGAGAATTCATTCTCATGATTTTTCAAACTTACGTCCACTCAGAAAAAACCTACGTCGATCTTTACCTGAAATTCCGACATCGTAGCCGAACATAAGACCACCACATGCTGCCAGGATGCAAGTGAGCACTACATACACCGTGGCTTTTCCTTCGAAGTGCTTCACCTCACCAGTGGTCACCATACCTCCGCCTGCCATTTTCTTTTCCTTCTTTCACACAATTACTTACTTAGTTCCTTTCTCTCTCTCTCCAACCCAAAAAACTTGTAGAAGCAAAGAAGAAGAAACAAAAAAAAAAATACTCACACACACACACAACTAGACTTCTTCTTCTTCTTCTTCTTCTTCTTCTTTACTCAACTCCAAGAGCAAAACCAGAATCCCAAAAATAAGAAACACCTTCTTCTTGCCCTGGACAACGAAGAGCTAGATGATCAAGAGACATAGAGAGCTTGGAAGTTTTTGTAAAAAATTACTACTTCTTTTGAAATACATCACCAGAAATCTCAACTTTTTCTTTGGGGGGGTGGGTAGTGTTGGAAAAACCCAAAAAAAACCAAAAAAAAAAAAGAGAGTTCTAAAATATAAGGGAGAAA
>Ga0116229_10005032_pt1 | contig 21652 bp, 8 predicted proteins | sample S1TSphgellanicum_3_FD_87313 | JGI IMG/M metagenome (GOLD analysis project Ga0116229, IMG submission 87313) | Host-associated microbial communities from peat moss isolated from Minnesota, USA - S1T2_Fc - Sphagnum magellanicum MG | ecosystem: Host-associated > Plants > Peat moss > Unclassified...
AGGGTTAAATTTTTCAATTTGTAATATTGTACCCTATCACCCTGTGTTAAATCCCAAATTGCAATTCCTAGGTAAATCTATGTTATGTAACCCCCCTTGATTTCATAATGCAAAAACCTGTTCCCTCATCATCTAAGGTTATGTAAGATCATCTTGTTTACCAAATGCAATACCCACATTTAATGCATAAAAACAATAGGACGTATCCAAAACATACCTTTTTTTTTATTTTAAACCAATTATTAATACCTTCATCTTTAGGTGTAAGCATTGATTGTGGGCATGTCCTAATTTTTCCAAACTTTAGTTTGCAATACCTACATCGTTTGTAATGAATGTTAAGGTGATCATTAATGTAATTTTGCCTTTATTACTATAATGTAATATTACCAATTTACCATAGTAAGCTTATCATTATACCTACATAAATTTATATTGTGTACCCTCACCAAAAGCCCCCTTTTGGTTAATAAATTTTTATTATGTAAGTATTGTAAAAACTTAGTCCTTCATAATCTAGGTATATTTAAAGGGATTTTGTTCACCAAACATAATACCTACATTGAATGGACCAAATGCAATAAGAAAGATCCAAATGATATTTATAATTAAAGCAATCATCATTCTAATGAAAAAAATAGGACAATACCCACAGTAAGTGGTCAAATCCCCCTCTGGAAGGAGTAGGGAATTCATAATACCTTCATGTAACATAATTAATACCCACGAAAGATATGAAATTATATGCAATATTTATGTTAGTGCTCGTTAACTTTTAACTATGATATACCCTAAACCTTGCAATACCTACATGCAATACCAATTAAATGCCACAAGAAACAAGATGGGTAAACATTACCCACATATTGATTCGTTGATTATTGCACAATTGATTTGCAATACCCACTTCTATATACTATTTGAATGAAATATTCTTGTTTGGGAGTTTTAGAAGATATGTTTTATATAGCCTTAGTAATGTAACTTTAATTTTCATGCCCTATATGTTCATTGATACAAAAATAAATGCATTAACACATAAATAATATATTATTTGACACAATTGTAATATGATGCACATTTTAGTAATGGAAAATTAAAATGGGGGATAGGTACAAACAAATTTGTGTTTTTTTTATTCACAAGCCCTCTTTTTATGAATATTTCCATGTTCTAACATTGTTACATGCCAATCCTTCATCCAATGCACTGAATTACCACGTCCATCATTAACCCAATGAAATACCAAATCAGGATGCATGATTTCGTTCACCTTGGAAAGGCAAATACCTCGTACATCTATTGTAATAACACGCAACAATGATGTGGTGTGGTCTATGAGTTGAACCCCACCTTCTTTGACTTCATTGATGATTTTTTGCATTATGTCACCCATTCAAGCAAGCGCTTTTTTTCGTGGAGGTGGTGAACTTGAAGGTTGGCTGTGATCTTTCTTTTTTTCCATATTGGGGGAGGTATCATTTAGTCTCATAAGCTCACACATATCAATAACCCATGGTTTTTCAAAGTGATCTTCATCGACCTCTTCATCATCATATTCATTGTCATAAATGTGCAAATAAGTAGGGTTTGCAAACATGGCAACAAAACCTCCATGATCAGATCCATACCATGTTCCATAATATTGAATGATATTTTCTTTAGTGAGATCAATACATGTAAGAAAAATGGTAACTTGATGTTTACACAAGTTTCCACGTAATGCCCATTCACATGTGTAACAAACATACTTGGTGAAAGGAAGTGGGACCTTATATGTCATATTTGGATGTTGTTGGCTTTGTACCATCCATGCATAGCCAATTTCGTTCGAATCATCTACCCCATGGGTGACATTGGTGTGAAGGATCAATGTGGCCTTCCCAACGTTCGTTTTCACAATGCGTTCCATAACCTTGTTTCTTATGAACCTGCATTTCTTCATTTTAGCTATGTGCATGTAGTGTCTTGGAACCATTGTCATGAGTCCCCACACTAACCAATCAATTCGTTGACTTCGAAACCCTTTTGTTTCCAAAGAAAACCAATGTTTCAATGCCCCATGGTAAGACTCAATTAATGCTTGTGTGTCTTGGTTTGAATGTGGCACTTGTCAAAGCCCCACCATCCACAAATCTACAACATACAATGTGGATCCATAAATTGTTGTGTGAGTATTGCATTTCCTTCTACCATATATAGTATGGATTAGGGTCATAATGTGAGTATTGCATTTTCCCCCATATATAATGTGCATCTTTAAAAATTCATGTAGGTATTGCATTTAGGGCTCCCACGTATAATGTGGATTAGGGTCATAATGTGAATATTACACTTTGCCCCCACATACAATGTGCATCTTTAAATTGTCATGCAAGTATTACATTTAGTGCTCCCACATATAGTGTGGATTAAGATCTTAATGTGGGTATTGCATTTTGTGCCCACATGGGATTAGTAAATCCACCATTGGTGTTTTTACCTAAATTCAAAGAATGAATATTTTGGGATATGCACAACATAGTGTAACAACCATAATGGTTTGAGAGTTAATTCACATACCAATTTGGAAATAATAGGTCCAAAAATATCGAGTCCATGAATCATTGGGTAAATGTTGGGTGAAATTTTCAATGATTTTGTTTCTCCCATGAGTCATGAAGGTTTCAATGATTTCACTTGGTTCAATGGGCATGTACATGACGATGTGAAGGTCATCCAATATTACATGTTACATTTCATTGTCTTTGATTTTTTCCATCGAACATAAACGCCAAGCCTTTAAGACATGCCACGCGCAAAGGCAAATGGGCACTTGATTGTCACCCCACATAATCCTAACTATGCATAAAATACCAATTTATTATCATTTCAACTAATAACATTATTTTAAATGGAAAATGTGGGAGGAAATTTTGAAATGGTTGCATGTACATAAAAGCTCAAAAAAAGGCAGAATGAAAATAAAATTCACCACAATGCTCGTAATTCTTGTGGAACATCATCAACAATGAAACATGAAGGTTTCCATTTAGGGTTCTTCCTTAGAAGCTTTGTTTTCAAAGGAATTAGTCATTCCAGCAAATCATCACATGACCAAATCATCACATGTTTGGCGACTTGTAATGATCCATGCAACTAGCACTCCAATGTAGTGTGCATCAAACACCATCAATGTGAACAAATGAAATTTCACATCATTGGTGCTAAAGGTGGCATCCATTGAAATTACTCCATTATCATCTAATGAAACCATGGCTTGCAATTGAGGTGGGGTTCATATCCCTATTGTGAATGGGACATGAATCCCATTATCATCACTTGCATCTTGAAAATAAAACACATCATTTGGATGACAAAATGCCCATGTGCGAAGGGAAATGGTTAGATTTTGGTGTAAACGTTAATTCCCTTTTTTATTGTTTGCAATCTAAGTAAACAATGTTTTATTGTCTAATGAAATCATCCTTTGTCACTGCTTTTCCTGCATTGATTCTACCCCACCATATTGCCTTATGCTTATCATATATTTGCTTGATGTTGTAACTTAAACCCAATTGGGTCCAAATGTGGTCCCTGAAGGCTTGTGACATTCGTGGGGCAAAAAAAGATGGTCACACAATGGAATCAAGGTCATTTTTGCCATGTGCAGGCTCACCATTGATTCGCGTATGAGGTCGATGGTAAAAGATTATCTCTGCCACCTCAGGTCGTGTGTATAATCGCTTAATAGAAAATTGAACCAAACAACCTTGTTTAATGGATCGATGGTGATTTGGATTTCCACGATTATCTTCTAGTCCATACCCACATGCATACCTACAAAATGTGAAATCAATTTAGGACTTAAAGTTTGGTACAATATGAGGTTAAAAAACAAGATCCATATAACAAAAATGAATAATAAAACATCGTACCAAATATGGCCGAAGTGGTTTTGGATTCTTGGCATTTTTACATTTTCTTGTGAAGGTACCTGCTTATAAATGTTCCACTCCATTGGGGAGTTTTCATGGCTTTGTTCACCGTTTACAAATTCTGAGATTCGTGCATGTGGGATGTATGCACATTCAACTTCGATTATATGTGCCCCTTCATGTTGAACATCTTTTTTGCACACCAAGTCCATGTTGTTAAAGGATGATTTTTTTGAGTTTTGAATCTCAATATATTGAGATTTTGAAGCATGACCCATGTTTGAAACTATGCCTTGAACTGATTATACAAGAAAAAACAATAAATTGATATTAATGTCCACAATCCACATTGTATATGGGAGAGGGAAATGCAATACCTGCATAACAATTTAAGGATGCACACTATATGTGGCAGCAAAGTTCAATACCCACATTATGACCATAATCCACATTATATATGGGAGAGGGAAATGCAATACCTTCATAACAATTTAAAGATGCACACTATATATGGGTGGCAAAATGTAATATTGACATTATAACCCTAAATCCACATTATCTATGGAAGGTCAAAATGCTAAATCCATATATCAAACATGGAACATTCTTAGTGGAATTTGATGACCATATTAAAACCATCCGGGGAAATTGATTTCCTTAAATTAGGAACAAAACAATAAAAAACCATTAAAAAAATGATTAAGAAAAAATAGAATACCGTTGATGTTAAAGAATGATATCACATTCAAAGGAGTTGTATCTTGATTTGAAAACACAACCTAAATAAATCAACACACGTTTCATTAAGCCTTAAACTTAAAACTTTAAATAATCCTAATGATAAATGATTTCAACCTAATGATTATACAAACAAAACTACAAATGGAATACAAAAAACATTTATAACTATGTTTTGAATTTTAAAATTAATCAATTAAAAATTATAATGAATGGAAACATTAACCTTAGAGTTTAAAACTAATTACCCCAAAAATTTATATTTAAACCTAAACAATTTTAATGGTAAATGTCATAAAAATAATAACTATATAAACATATACAAATGCCATACAAAATAATCTCTTAGGAGTGAATGATGAATTAAAATTAAAACATAATGAAAAGAAAAATAAAAATGAATGAAATAAGAGTTTATTCTCTTACCTTTAATGTGGTCACTTCTACTTGAGAGTTTCTTCATTCACCTTCGAAAGAGATAAAATGCATTTTGTTGCAAATATTTGTATGTGAAAATTTGGCCAAATTTCCCCCCAAAATCCAACCTAGGATTGATTTTGATTAATATTAAAAATTGTGCAAATATTCTTAAATGTTTGATGTCTTTTTAATTCTATATTTATCAAGCCTATTTTTCAATTAAACTAAGTACATCTTGCATTAAATGGTCCAAAGTGGAGGTAAATGATTGTTGCCAAAAAAAAATTCACAATTACAGTACCCACATTTTACATTATAATTTCTGTAATTGAAGTCCATAATTTGCAAGTGCATAGGTAGGTATAATGACATGTGGGTAGGTAGGTTTTGTCAATAAGTAGATGTTTTGCAAATAATTAAAATGGCATTACTGAAAAATGTATTTATTTTTTGGTTAATTTTTGGAGTAGGGTTAAGTAGAAGTTTAACCAATAATGACGGCCCCCGAAGCTCTTTGATGGACTTAGCTGCAAGTCTAAAGAAGAAGACAACGGAAGGAGAAGGAGAAGGAGATGGGGCACGTTCTCTGGCTCATAACACTTCGGGGGTGGAGGGGTGTGCTGGAGCTCCAGGATGGGACTAGGAAGATTGCCAAGCAAGTCACTTACTCACACGGACCTGCACAAACCAAACAATAGGTTGGTTAGTGCGGAGTTGGAACACTTTTGGTGCACGGACGAGCCACGAGCAAACACAGACTCACAAGACTCACCATGGCCCGGACTTGGGGGAAGCCACCACCATACCCCTTATAGTATACTCTATGCCTGGCCACGAGACTAGCACCGAAATGTCATTTTGTCTTGAGACTCCCAAGTGGGAGTCTTGAAATTCCCAAAGTCGGGACTTCCGTGATTTTGGGGCCCATAACTTTGTGTGCAAACCTCCGATTGAGGTGAGGTCTAAAAAAAAGTTGTAGCCCTCATCGAAAGTTTTCCAATGGTATGTGGTACGCCACTTGCAAGCAAGAAAATCGGGGCAATTCTTGACTTTTAATGGTCGGGAGTCAAATTACAAATTTGACCCTTGGCCCTTCTTTTGGCCATAACTTATGTTTTAAGTACCCAAATTGGTGATGTGAGCCCATTTTAGACATCTACGTTCTAAGAACTTTCCAATGATATAAGGAACATCTTAATCCAATGAGTTTTGACCCCTACAATCGCCTTCTGAAGATTCAGGAATCCACTGGGATTCCAACTCCCAAAGTGGAAGTTCATTTGGGAGCATGGGGGTTCATTCCCTCACATTCTCTTGCACTCCCGGGAGCATGAAATGTGACTCCTGAGCTCACTTTTGGCTCACACCTTCGTAAGCCCTTACTTTGGTCGCGAGCCCAAGGTTAGGGTTGCAACAAATAAAATATATAGAGTTTACCAAGAAATAGAAGTTTAGCTAAGAAAAAATATATGTTTAGCCACAATATACAAATTTAATCAAGAAAAAATATAGGTTTAACTAAGAAAAATAATTTTAATTAAGAAGATATATAGGTTTTGCCAAGAGATATAAGTTTAGTCAAGAAATATAAGTTTAACCAATAAGAAATATAGATTTAGCCAAGAAATAGAAATTTAGCCAAAAAAATAAGTTTAACCAAGAAGAAATATAGGTTTAGCCAAGAAATAGAAGTTTAGCCAATAACAAATACAGGTTGAAGCAAAAATAAAAGTTAGCTAGAAGATATATAAATTTAGCCAAGAGATAGAAGTTTAGTCAAGAAAAAATATAAGTTTAGTGAAGAAATAAAAGTTAGCCAATAAAATATATAGGTTTAGCCAAGAGATAGAAATTTAGTCAATAAAATATATAGGTTTTGTCAAGAGATAGAAGTTTAGCCAAGGTAAGTAAATGATTAATTGTTAGTTAGTAGGCAAGGCTAAGATTTAGGTCAGTATAGTAGCTAGGTGGGTGGGTAGTATGGAGGTCAAGGTTGAGAAAAAAATGGCAATGAAAAAAAAATGGTCAAAGGTCAGCAGCCAAAAAAGATTGACTGACTGTCGTAGAATGTTAGTTAACGTAAGGTAAAGAGGTGAATGAAAAAGAGGTGAATCATCCAGCCCATCCTATGGACAGAACGACCAACTGGTGCAGTCATGGGGGCTGGTTCACTCTGGCCGTACCTTACACATAACTCGAGTAAGTTGTAAAAGATGATGGAAATTGGGTATTGTTACAGCCTACACAGGTCTTTGATGGAAACGGTTCCAGAGTATAATTTCCCTTCAGTTGGAAGATATTTAATGGAGTCACTTATACAATAATATTATTAGTGCACTTTACCCTAACCTACTTGTGGAACTGCATGGGTAGTCCAGAGCTTGACTTTTGGTCATTGGATTTGGCCATCCCTCCCCCACCCTCCCCTCTCCCACCCCCACAACATCTTTGTCTACCTAGAGGCCAACTTGTAAAGTGTAGCCTAGAATTTGGAAAAAGTTGCAAACCACTTGTGGGCCAGAATTCCGCAAAAGGACTCCTCAGATGTGCTCAGATCAGATAAAGCTGGGAGGATGTACAGACTAAACACTCAACATATTACTAAAAGGCATAAAGGGGAGTTAAGAGTTATATGGCGTTAAAAAGGAAGACCCCCCTACATCGGCAGTGGAGGAATAATAGGGGTCTAATGGAAGGGAGTTGAAGAAAGAAAAGGAGGAGATCTTTACTTGGCGTTCTCTTTTTTTGTGGGGGGTGGCTGTAGGGTGAGGAATTGTAAGCAGCATCCAATGGAAAGATTGCAAAAGTACAGATCTTTCCTCTTGCTTTCTTTGTTGGGATGAAAGGCCATCATCCTTTGGGTGGCATTCAAGGAGTTAGCTTCATTCATGCTCACAAGTGATTGGGCATATTTTGGGGGAGTGGTTTACAAATATGTTAACACTTGATTGGCAATTGCTAAAAAAATCTGGGATGTGCGGTGAGGGAAAGGAAATGCATCTCTGGACTCTTCATATACCTATCTCCCCCAATCCCCAAGCGTGTTGACAAAGGTTTCAGCAAATCCCATTGGGTGGTGTTTTTTCCATCATATATTCCCTAACTTTATTGAAAACAGTTACCTAGCCTAGTTGTGCAAATCATCTCTCAACTTTTTCAAAGTTAGGTAGACCAAGGAAGCTCAAAGCAAGTAAAAAAAAGCCTTCAAGAGAGGGTGCTGTTACCAGTAGGAGAAGGAAACGGAATGATGGATGGATGATAGGTGGACTGACCATAAAACAAGGCAAAAGTAATGGAACCAAGCCCACTGAAATTACTGGGGAATGGGTGACCAATCTAGAAGCCCGATGTCATGAACATTACATATTATGGAATAGGCTTACTAGGACCCCTTGCACCTAGGACTGTCCCGTGTCCAGTAGGGCTTGTATGTGTTTCATTATGTTGTAACTGGTTCCATGAAAGCCTGTTTCAAAGCTTATCCAGTTTTCCCCACCTATGATTCACATCTTAAGTGTGTTCTCCACCATTAATGCACATTACCGGCCCAACCGACCACATCAAAATTGGGACTTCTGTCCCACCTAAGAGGGAAAGCCTGAAAATGTGTCTGAGTGGGACACCCACTGATTGGGTTCCATACTATGAAGAGGCCCCAGTAGGGCCTTTCTTAGGTGCTCTTTCCACCTAGGAATGAGTCATGGTTCTAGTAGGGCAAGAAGCCATTCCTTGAGGTGGTAACAGGTACTAGGGTAAACATGCCCATCACCAAACACAGGCCGATTACTGAGCACCCATATATTGCAAGAGTTGGCCTATGTTGGATCATAAAAAGTCTTATGGGCGTTCTCACATTAGCCTATCACCAAACGTTCATAAACATTTGTGTTCATCATTTTTCACCATTCCGACAAGCCATAAATTTGATTGTTTGGCCATAGAGCTTTAACCACGCATATTTACATAATTTATGGGGGTTTTTGGGTGTAATAATATTTGGTGATGGGTGTTAAATGCAAAATTAGCCTATCCTTAACACATTAACATGGGTCACACCCCCTTAACCCCTTGGAGATCATCAAAGGGGGGATTTACAATTTATTACCTAACTTCCATTGCCCTGCTTGTTTTTTTTGTTGTATTTTTTTCCCTATTTGTTACAAATAATTATCCTACTTTTTCTTTTGACAACTTTCTTTCCTTGCTTTCTTGGTTATATCATTTTCCCATATTTGCTACAGACAATTATCCTACCTCTCTTTCTAATAACTTTTTTTTCCTTGCTTTTTTAGTTATTTCCTTTTCCCTTGTTTAATGCAAACAACTAACCTACCTCTCCTTCTAACAACTTTCTTTCCTTGTTTTTTTTTGTTATATCCTTTTCCAATGGTCGATACAAATAGCTATCCTACTTCTCCTTCTAACAACTTTCTTTCCTTGCTTTCTTGGTTATCTCCTTTTCCCCTATTTGTTGCAGACAACTATCCTACGTCTCCTTCTAACAACTTTCTTTCCTTGCTTTCTTAGTTATATCCTTTTCCCTTGTCTATTGCAGATAAGTATCCTACCTTTCTCTACCACTCTTTTTTCCCTGCACTTAACCAATTACAACCTTAAACCAGGTCAACTTCAAGCAAACATCATTAGACCATAATTACAACAAGTTTTTGCAAAAAAAAAAATGCCAAACCTCCAAGAAATGCTCACAATGCAATTTTGGTTCAATCCCCAAGTTTTCCATTCCTTTCTTTTTACTAAACCCAAACACTATTTCAACACTATTTTCTTCCATTACAATCCTTCTTCCCAACTACCTATATTTCTATAACTTTCTACCACACCCTAAAACAATCTTCTTCCCACTCTACTTTTACTAGACAACCTAATCTCTAGTTCTTCTTGCTCTTGTTGCATAAGAGGATATACCTTTACTTTTGTTCCTTAGGTCACACAATCAACATTCCCAACTTTTTCTTCTTTTTTATTTTTATTTTTTTGCATTAGCCAAATCAACATACGTTTTTTTTATTTTTCTCCATTCCCTTCCAATCATCCATGTTCATGAAATTCCCCCACTTGAAAAGCCGCCAATGCCCTTATTTGATGATCTTACCTCCATTCTCCAAGGTGATTGTCGATTTGACTACCTTTGAAAAGTTTGCTCCTTCATGATGTTGTAGCCTCCTCGCCCCTTCACCTACCTCGCCCTTTCATGATGTGCTGTCCTTTTTCCATCCTTATAACCATCATCATCATCACCATTTTTTTCTCCTCCCACCCCCTCAAGCTTCCACTCATTATTTTTTTATAAAAAAGACGGTAAAAAATTCTTCTTTTTAGTTTGATGGAAGAACCATTATTACTGTCCTGACCTAACCCTAATTGCTAGAAGTTGTTGGGAAACATAAACCCCCCCCCCTTTTGTTTGTATCTCCTTATTCAACAAGTTTAACCAGTTTTGAATAAGGATAAGGTAACCTACCCCTATTTTAATCCGACCAACCAACTTCCCCCCTTATCCTAACTAGGCCACCCACCTTTCAAGTCTTATTAGGATAAGGTTATATGTTTTAACCTACCCACTTAGACTTAAAGTTAACCCCAAAATTGAGTTAGGCTAATTAAAGCCCAACAATGGGTGGTGAGCTAAACTTCAATGTGCAAGGGGGGAACATAAGGGGTATTTGTAGTGTTAGGTGAAAGGAAAGAACTACATTAGTTTTACAAGGACCCGATGTTTGGGAATGAAAAGACAGTTTGGTGTTGGGCACATTAAACATTAAAATGGCAAAAACATAACATCAATATACAAGGGGCAAAACGAAATTTACCTTTAATGTTTGGTTTATAAAACGAATGGGAACACCTTTACAAAAATCAAAATTTGGAAATCTAGAATACTAGTTTGGTGATGGGGGTGTGTAGGTCATGGTAAATAGCATACAACAGTATTCAGATCTTACAACAGTTAAGGCAAAGATAAAAAGCAAAAATTTAAGGGTGAATTTAGAAGGATAAATAGGAAAGATTATAATAAATGAGTTTTACAATAAAAAATTTAAAAATTTTCCATATTATTGTTGCATGCAAACATATATATTTTTAGTTATAATATAAGTAGTCATAATAGAAACATATTTGTTCAAGTTTCAAGAAATTATAATTTGGTTGTCGCAACCTTAGCATTGGGGCTCGCAACCAAGGCAAGGGCTTGCAAAGGTGCGGGCCAAGAGTTAAGCCTAGTAGTCACATTTCATGCTCTCGAGGATGCAAAAGAGTGTGAGGGAATGAACCCCCACACTCCTAAGTGAACTCCCACTTTGGAAGTTAGAATCCCAATGGACTTTTGAATTTTCAGAAGGTGATTGCAGGAGTCAAAACTCATTGGATTGAAGAATTTTTTATATCATTGAAAAGCTCTTGGAACTTAAATGTCTAAAATGGGCTTGCATGACCCATTTGGGTACTTAAAACATAAATTATGGCCAAAAGAAAGGTCAAGAGTCAAATTGTCAATTAAAATTTTTACCACTAAAAGTCAAGAATCGCCTTGATTTCCTTACGTGTAGGTGGCGTGTCACATACCGTTGGAAAGTTTTCGATGAGGGATACAACTTTGCTTTAGACTTCACTTCAATCAGAGGTCCGCACATAAAGTTATGAGCCCTCCAAAGTTGTAAGAGACTCAATTTAAAAAATTTCGAGATTCTAATTTTGGAGTCCCGAAACAAAATGACATTTGGGTGTTAGCCCCATGGCCAGGCATAGAGAATACTACAAGGGAGAAGGTGGTGGCTTCCCCCAAGTTTAGGTCGTGGTGAGTCTTGTGAGTCTATCTTTGTTCGTGGTTTGTGTGCGCAACAAAAGTGTTCCAACTATGCATTAATTAACTTGTTTTTTGGTTTGTGCAAGTCTGTGTGAATAATTGACCGCTTGTCACTCATCCTGGTCCCATCCTGGAACTCCAACACGCCCCTTTATCCCCAAAGTGTTGTGAGCCAAATAACGTACCTCAACTCCCTATCCTTCTGTTGTTTTCACATTTGGGACTCATAGTTGAATCTATCAAGGAGCTTGGTGGTGCATCATTGGTTTAATTACAACTTGCATACCTGCAACTTGCACAACTAGAAACAATAGACCAAAATTTAATTTGGAATGAATTTGAGTAATTTTATGCACTTATTATTTCTTTTCAAAAATTATAGGCATATGCATTTCACACATACCTTGACCTTGCACATTTTCTTGAAAGTTGGGATGAACACAAAAGATTCAAATATGTATTTTTTGTAGGCCTAGAATGCACACCTCCAACTTATTGAAGGTTGGGTTTGGGGCAATTTAAATCATGATGTTGAATGTGCCTTGGAAAAAATGAAGTGGATTATAGCAATAATAACACAAGACAAGGAGAATGCCCCACCATCTTTTGCACAAAAGGCAACAAGGAAACAAAAAAGACTTAATATATGCAATATTGTTAACAAGACTAGAGGCAAATCGACCAATGAAGCATTGGAAGAGGCCATGGATGTAGTTGAAGGTGGGATAACTTCATTAAGGAAGGCAAGTAGGCATTGGAACATTCCTCTTACCTCATTGTCTAATCATGTGTATGGCAAAACAACATTTAGGAAACTTGGGTTAGTAGGTGTGTTAACAAAAGAAAAAGATCAAGTTATGGTTGCTTGGTTAAATGACAATGCAAGAAGTTGGATTGTTAATTAACTTATAATAGTTAAAGTTGAAAGTGGTAGAATTAATTCAAACCAAGCCAACACCTTTCCAAAGAAAATACCAAGGAACTCTTAGTGGTATTGGTTCAAGCAAAGACATCTTGAATTTAACATTTGTCAAGTTGAGGATCTAAACATCAGCCGAGCATAAGGACTAACAATTCAGTCCTACCACAACTTTTACCACAACTTATAATCTTGTACAACAATCATAACTATGTTGCAAATCATAAATTTGGAATTTTGATGAAATAGGCATCCAAACAAAAAGACAATTAGGACCAAGGGCCTTGGCCAAATGAGGTTCACACCATATGTATAACACCATATTTAAGTCCAAAGAATGGCTAATTGTTAATTGTGTTGTTAATGCAACTGAAACATCATTATTAGGGTTCTACATTTTTAGAGGAGAGAGGATACACAATGATTACATATAACTCTGTAAACCAAGTATTTGTATGGCCATGCAATCAAAAGCATGGATGACAACCTTTATTTTCAAGGAATTTTTGTTTTTTTTCAAGAAGTTAGTACCAAGTGGAATATCCATAAACAATACGCATTTGCTGATCTTGGATGGACATGGATCCCATGTCACCTTAAAGGCAATTGAACAAGCAAAATAATTTGGACTAAATATGGTGACTTTACCTTTGCATACATCTCATGCACTTTAGCTTTTATATGTGGCTTGCTTCAAACCTTTCAAGACTACTTTTAAAAGAGAAAAAGACACAATAATGGTCAGAAGGAATTACATTGAACCACATGAAATAACATTGGCAAGGTGGGTAAAAAAAGCCCTAAACCAAACATTCATAAGAAAAAAATCATATTAGGATTCAAAGTTACAAGAATTTAACCATTTAACCCTAGGGCTATGGATCATAAAATAAACCCTAATACCTTTTCCACATTAGATTATCAAACCAAAGAAGAAGATGATGGTTGCTATTTAAATGAAGATGAAGATGGTGAGATGCAATGGGTAGAAAATGTTGCTACAAAGGAGTTGATCAACATAACAACAATAATAGAGTTTACAACTCATGAAGAAGTAGTTTAAGATTAGCCCATGTATTATGTAAATATGCTTAGGTTTTCAATAATCATTAACCATGAATCTATAACAATTTCAAAAACCTTAGTTGAAGATTTGGCACAACCTTGATTAAATGTGGAAACAATAGTCAAAAACGCATAACACTCAACTCAAGAAACATTGGCATGGAGGAGTTTGTTATCATTGTTGCATCTACTTATAAGAAGGACCATTGGACAATAACCATTAGTGGATTATTTGCAGAGACATGTTGTGATTTCAGAATAATATTTGAAAGTCATGTGACAAAAATCAATGGATAGAAAAACTAAATAAGAAAAAATCAAAAGAAAGAGAGGCAAAAAAAACAAGTTAGAAAATTTCTTATAATAATAACCATAGTTAAAAGAATAATTGAAAGGGAACTTGTAAAACACCATCCAACAAGTTTCATTTCAATTTGGTCATTCACAATAGTAAAAAAAAAAGGGGGATAGATTTCATTGCAATTTCAAAGAAGGGATGAGACTTCACCTTGCTAGATATAGGGGTGTTAACCTAGGTGAAACAATAAATGCCCAAAAATAGGCTTAGTAACAGTCTAAGGTTCAAATGCACAAAAAATGACCATTGTAGCATCCTTGCAACGCACTTAGATAAAAAATTGAATTTAAAAAGGGCGCGGAGTGGGGTGAGGTCTATTGTTCAATGAAATAGACAAGGATGACAAAAAAAAGTAAAGGGTTGGGAAAAAAAAGGACCAATAGTAGTGAAAGTTTGATTTTAAACAACACCATGAAAACTAGATTGTTGAGAACACCAAAGTTGCAACTCATAATCAAAGTCCAAGAGGAACAATAGGTGATCAAATTCCAAGCTCAAGAAGAGTGGTAGTTCATTAGGTTCCAAGTTTAGGAGGAATGATAGTTGATTAAGTTACAAGTTCAAGAGGAACAACAATTGAAGTTCCAAGCTCAAGGGGATTAACAATTAAAATTCAAAGCTCAAGAAGAGAATGATTAAATAGTTGTAAGAGAATGACCAAATAGGAATAACAAGATTTTTAGCTTATGAGAAGCATTAGGAGAATGACCAAATAGCATTAGTAGTAAAGTTTTTTTTTCATAAAAAGCACTAGGAGAGGACCGCGAAAAACACACCACTTGAGCACCACAGAGAACACACAAAGAACACAGGAGAGGATTGCAAAGAACACACCTTTAGAGCACCAAGAGAGGACCATGAAGAACACACACACCAAGAGAAGACCCATTCCAACACTTGTAACTCACAAACAACATGGAATTACTAAGCATGTAGGAGAGAAGTTGGGAAGTTGCAATTGTTTGTACCTTAGGAAAATGCTTTGAACACACGATGAGCACCATGAGAATGGTCACAAAAATCTACACAATGAGCAAGGTTCCAAGTATCAATGAGAGGGCCACGAGCGAGAGGGATTAACAATGGATGGGGGGAGAGGAAAGGGAATGGGTGTTGGGGTGGTGGGTTATGGAGCGGTGCTACATTGGAGAACGTTATAAAATTAGGGTTTAGTTACACTTTAGGGCATCAATCACCAAACATGTGCTTGCCCATTTTTGGGTTTAATTTCAACCACTGAATTAACATATTTGTTATTTCCAATGGAGGGTGTACATTTGGGTTGGAGATTGTTTGGTGATATCCTGGATGTTTGACATTTGTCAGGTATGATATGTGCATAAATAGATGTTAAATTGCTTTAAGATAAGGGCAAAAATTGTTCAGTGCGAAGCTGTTTTTTAGGCAATGAGGCCGAAACCTTTGGGAAGCCATAACTTTTGGGTTCCTTGTCCAAATCCAGTGATCTAAAGGGCAGCATGTGCCGCCCAGACGCCTCTACAATCCATCTTCAGAACTCAGAGGCAACCGATGCCAGAAGAGATCACAAATTTCTCTGAGTTTTAAAGTGTACTATGACCGGCCTGTTTACCCTAGCATGGCCTGTTCCTCGCGGTTGATTCACGTCACTGCAGAGTTCCCTGCCCTGCGTGGAACTGGCGAAACCAAAAGTAGAACCAGCAGATGATCACCTGTCCCACCTGAGGAAAAAAACCCTTAGAGAGTAAGGGAATAAGACACAAAAACCTGTTACATATGTCAACCTCTGAAAGGAAGAGGCAGCAATGTTGAGTTGGCATTGCCCATTCAAAACAATTTCTAAACTAACAACAAAAGAATACTCTGCTGAATGGTCTCATGAACCAAACATGCTACCATGCATTTGTTCTCATGCATGTAATACTTGCAATTTCCATTTGAAGTTCCATTTGTTTTCACGAACCACTAATTAGAGTTTTTTGCCACTAGTTTCAGTCCTCATGAGTTTCTTATGCAACCTAAGAGGAAAGATAAGGTGCAACCATATCCAGTGCCTAGTTTCTGATATTGGTTGTTGATTAAATATCTGTAAAGAACTGTCGCATTTTTCCTAGTATACATTTTAGTCACTTCTCAAGCCTAACAAGCGTAACCTTGCACAGGATGCTTATGAAATTGTAAGATCCTGCTGACATGTCAAGAGATTCTAAGTGATTCAGAGTTTGGACTGATGGGTCCCTTGCAAATGGTCTGGGTTTATTTTAGGACTAGGCCATGCTATATTCATATCTGATACAGTTCTAGTAGGTGTCACTTTTACAATTGGTGATGCAAAAACCATGTTGTTGCCTAGGTCCATGAGGGTCCATGGAGGTCATTCCTTGTGATAAGGTTGAGCAACTACATTTCCATGATTATGTACTACGGAATGGCACGGGCTGTCCTTGGGCTGTTCCCTGGTGTTAACAGTAAAGGTCCAGGAGCTATGGGATTGGCACTTTCTGTTGATTCTCCCCCTTCTTGAGGCAGCAAGGGCGCTTGAATAGGCATCCCTTGCTTTCAAGAACACTGGAAAAAAAAAACCCCATCGTTGAATTACACTTTTGAAAATAGTGTTTTAAGCCCATATGGTAAGGAACCACTCAATCCCTTAGTTTGCACTGAGAATTTCCAATTTGGTTGTCTTGAGGCTTTATTCCCCCACCCCTTTTCCAAAGCAACAACGAATCAATTACAAGGTAGTAAACATATTGTATATTGTAACTCACATCCCATGTGGGCCACAAACATTCCAAATCCAGCAATACTCAAGCTTGTACTTTATGGTCTTGCATTCGGCACATTTGGGTCACTTGGAAGTTGGGATATTAAACACAAAAGGATCATATGTTGCAATATTTTGGAGATTATTGGTAATTAGAGCAATTTTCTTCATTTTTTCTTTACTTGGCAGTTGAGTGCATGCCTCAAGAAAAAGGTGGGATCAAATGCACATCAGTTTGCCCCCCATGCTCACATTTCACACGGTTGATAAGCATGGCAAAATGAATAACCTACTACCTTTTTCAATTTTCACATCCTCCAACTTTTTGTGGAAATAATAAATACAATGTGTTCATAACTTGGTCATCCATTACAAGCCTATAATATGATGCAGGTGAGTAGATTATCCCATGAAATCTCTTGCTACAAGTTTCAATTCACATACATATTATGTGCATTGTATGCCATGTCCAACAACATATCTGTTTCATTCTTAACCACCTTACTAAAATATTTTGAGGTTGGAATGGGGTTTAATATAATATGGAGGCAAAAGAAATCAGCTTAAAACACTGAATGGGTGAGATCTGGTTTATAATTTCAATCTACCTTCAATGGAACATGCATGTAATTTTTGGATGACTTATTTTATCTTGGGAAAACATTCAAGGTTGCATATTGTTAATGCTTGTTGAATAATTTGAGCAATTCAATCATAAACAATGGATGTGTGAAAATTACATTAAATATATATGTTTAGGTACAAAATAAAATGACTAGGGTGCAATCACACTAATAAGAATGATTAAGATTGTAATCAATAATTGATTTTTCATGCTTAGTATCAAAAATTATATTAATGTTACAAGTCTATAATGTGTTTAGATGAAAATATTTTAAACATATTATGAAAACATGTGGAACAATTTAGATTGAATTTAATGAGTAAAAATTTTTCAAGAATAATTCTAAAACATTATAACCAATGTTTTTAATCTTAAAATTTATTTTAAAATGAATTAAATGCTTTCAAAATAATATAATCATGCAAAATTTTATTTACACCTCTACATAATAATATAATCTTAATTTTTTTCAATGATAGTTTTTACCATTATAAAAATCATGAATTTTTAATCTATCACCTTTTATTAAAAAATCCCAATCCACCGCAATATCTTGACAAGCAACACATGACTTGCTAAACAATCACCTAAGTGGACAGGTGAATCTTGAAACAAATGCATAGGCTTGGAAATGACCCCTAATAAAAATTTCATTAACAAGAATCCTTTGGAAAGAATATATACATACATATATCTAGAGGATAGACCTGATGGGAGAATGGCAACATGATTGATAAAACATGTTATGTTTAAAGTCAAAATCTCAAATGCTTGAAATGAAAGACTACATATTTTGATGTGGCTAGCAAGAATATTATAATTCCATAATTATTCGGTGAACAAAGTTCTTATGGTTGCATGTACATATGGAAGTAATCTAGAATTAATATAGCCCATCAAAAAAGTAGTACCGACCTAAAGAGTTGCGGGCTCCCCATAGTAAAAAAAAGGTACCGACCTAAAAAGTCATGGGTCTCCCACAATTTGGCAACAAAGATGAATGTTGGTTCTTATACTTGCATCAAAATGATTCCATACATGTGTTGAAAAACACCAAGATAAGATAATTGTGAATATTGGAATTGACATATACACTGCAATATGATATCAAGTTCCATAATGGCTTGAAGAATAGTAACCACTTTGAGAGATTTTGATCAATGATGGTTTTTTCAAATATGTTCTTTATAAAGAACAAATTATGAAATTTTAATTATGAAGAAGCACATGTTAATTTTCCTTTTCATGTAGGTGGGTTTGTGAAATGAATGAGGTAGTTAGGCTTGGAAGAGGTGGGTATGAACACTATAAAAAAACAAAAATTGAAAAAATTATTATGCAGATTGGAGGGCATGTTACTCAACAATATTTTTCTTTCATTGTTTGGGGGGCATGCATTTTGTTTTTGAAATGCTCACCCTTTTTTGTTTTTTTTCTTGTCATACCTGATAGGTACCACCAATTTTTTTTTGAAGTAGATCTTTATACTCAGTAAAGACCTCAGCCATGAGCTTTACCATAATAAGGTCCTGTGCAAGGCTTTGAAAACTTGTAATAGGGGCACCATTACAAAATTCACACCTTCAATTCAGAGCACAATGCCAGATCAACAACAAGGCACTTCATAAATAAGGAATACTCTAAAAACTCATATACCTTCAATTCAGATTCAAAGTATAGTAATAGATCAAAGATAAGCCACTCTATAAACAAGAGATGTTGTCAAATTCATGCACCTTCATTTCAAAGCATAGTGGTAGACCAAAGACAATTCACTTCATAAACAAGGGATATTGGGCCAAAGGATACCCTAGTACATTGGCAGCTTCAACACTAATTATATTCTTAGTAGAAATGTTAAAAATTTCAAAATACTATTTTCAAAGAACCAGTAAAATAGAGAATATTAAAAAATATTAAAAAATACTATGTTTTTCAACATGGAATCTTCAAAGATTACTTAATTATTCAACAAAGGGGTGTTGAAGCTGCCCCTGCGATATTAAGACAAAGTTGTGCCACAGGGATGGAGATTGCATGAGGCTTTTAGTCATGTCATCTACATCTTGAAGTCTGGCAAAGGTCATTTTTTGTGTATTTTATATACTGACTCCCAAGTAGCTTCATGCACATCTGTGCATTTGCGTCTTATGATGGTCAACCTTGAATGGCAAAAACTGGCCTGTTTCATCCACACCTAGGCTACTGAAAGAATATCTGTATCATGCAAAAGATCAAATGGTTGATTCTTTTACATCTGCACACAATCTCAACAGGATTGCTGCAGCCAACAATCTGATGAATCCAACAAGGCTAAACCCAATCTCAAAAGCTTCATAGTCAAATCTTGAAAGCCCACCTTCCACCCCTTGCCCCCTAATCCCCTCCTTAACCACCACCCCAAAAGAGTTATGTACACACACTCCATGAACTTGGTTTCCACCAATCCCTCTGAGATATCCCAAATATGGACTGGAATCTTGGAAACTCTATTTGTGCATTAATTGTGGAATATTGGGCATTTCAAGGACTATCATGAAGGCTAAGACCATGTTGGAGGCCCTTCATCATGTCCGCCCTTCAAGAGGAATCTTTCCTAATTCAAAGAATTGTTTTAAAGGCCAAGACCATAGTAGAAACCCTTCATGTAGGCCCTTCCTGGGGACTTTAAACAGTCTCCTAGAAGAATTTGGCCAGATCCATACTGTATTTGGAGGAATACTTACAAAGCATAAGAACCTTCAACCCATTGTCATTCCATTTTTCAAAATGCCCTATGTCTTCTTTTTTTGCTCATGATCCCTATCGCATGCCTGCCAGGTATCACAGGAAAAAAAACAAAGTACTCAAAAAAATCATTTATTTGTATCTCATGTAATACCCTCAGCCACATGCATTACCGGAATAACAGACCACACAAGGCCTCAGGCACTATCTACACATAAATACCTGCTCCAATATTTGTAGTGCAATTGGAGGGCATGTTACCCTGTGCATTTTTCCCTCGCATTCTCATTTGGGGCTAGAAGAGAAACAGCCACTCACTTCTCAACAAGGGCACAATTTCTCAGATTGCAGGATCTCCTTCATCCCTATACAAACTTTAGAAGAAAGCATAGTGTGATGCTGGATTCTTAGTGATGCATTTTCAACTAACAAAAGTGCATGAGTGGGCATTATTTTGGAATCATCTTCTGTGAAAATAAAACCTGCAAAGTTTGAAGGCTTAACCAGAGCAATTCATGACACAAAAAGTTTTGCCAAATAAAATGATGGAACTTCGCTAAACTTTATAAAAAGAAAAAAAAACAAGGGGCAAGGACCAAAGTCCAGGCAAGCAAACAGCCCAAAAGAGGCAGGCTTGAAGGAGGAAAGGGAACCATTAAGAACCCAACCGTCCACCAGTCGCATGAAGCATATCAACTAAGGAGAGGGAAGGTCTTTGCACTTGCTGGGCGACCAAATTAGGTACGTTAAAAGATCCTACAAACTACAGACCTGCTTCAATTACTTTTCATTTAAAGGATAAATTGTAGGGCATGCTACCTGGCGTATTGTTTCCTCCGTTGTGGGGGCGTTCAAAAAAGGGTAGGCAATTCCACTTTTCAAAATGCGCCCCATTTTTATTAAAAACTATTTCAGCAGCACCTGTTGGATGCCTAGCCTACAAAGTATCGCGGAAAAGAGAAAATAAATCCAGAGAAGGTCTTCACACTTGGTAAAGCCCTCAGATGTAGGCTTTATTGGAATTCGGCCTGCACTTGGCCCTGCTAGGCGCATATCTGTTTTCTAATAAATCCCCACAGCCTCCAACTTTACCGTACACGTAAAGCACTGCAAGAAATTTCTTAGCGTATTTAGAGGGCACCTTATACCGAGGAATACCCCTCTTAAAAGAAAAATAAAATAGGATCTATTAGCACCAAGTGCACCTATCAACTAAGGTGTGAAGTTTTTGGGGGGGGGGGGGGGGGGGGTGAGAGTGGGGGGGGGTTGGGTAAAAAGGGGAGGGGGGGGCGGGGAACACACCCAACGAGGGAG
>Ga0116229_10005033_pt1 | contig 21648 bp, 8 predicted proteins | sample S1TSphgellanicum_3_FD_87313 | JGI IMG/M metagenome (GOLD analysis project Ga0116229, IMG submission 87313) | Host-associated microbial communities from peat moss isolated from Minnesota, USA - S1T2_Fc - Sphagnum magellanicum MG | ecosystem: Host-associated > Plants > Peat moss > Unclassified...
ATTATTATTATTATTATTATTACTACTACTTTAAGTTTTTTTAAAAATTCAATTATGCTTGTTGAATTTTAACATTGCATGTGTAAATCTTGTTGTAGGTTTATTAGTAAAATCATTATGTTTCAAGAGGCCTTGCAATTCAAAGATGCTATTATCCTTTGTTACAACAAGCAAAATACAATTAAAATTAGTGGGAGGGTGCCCCCTCTTCGTACTTGACACATTTAAAAAATACTTGTGGATTTTTTTTTCCTATTGCGAATACTTGTGTTTTGAACTAATTTAATAGCCACTAGTTATTGTTTGATGCATTGTAGTCTACCATTACCATGTGTTTGAAATGCAAGGAAAAGATTACAAACCCACCTACCCAAGTTAATTTGATTGATGATGATTTTGGGATGATTTTTGAGTTGTCTCTATTTGCAATCAATTATTAGAAGAAAGTTTATGGTGTTTTGGAATCTTTCTTTTTTTTTAGAAAAGATATGAAAAAAGAAAGTTTCACAACATGTTATGTTTGATGTTAGACCCCATATTTAAAAGCCTTTGTTTAGTATTTTTTTTATTAACCATGAAGAAGGGGTGAATATTGTTGAAGACATGATACATGATCATTATATTTTATGCTTTCGAAACGATATCATTATTTACACCCAATGGTAGAACTTGAAGTTGAATTTGTAAATCAAACAATAGATGTACATTCTAACTTTGAACATTTTAAACACAATTCCAACATAAATGAATTAGCAACATAACTTGTCACTAGACAACTACTGATTTTCAAATGTCACCAAGTGGATCCCAAGGAAATCAAATGTTTTTTTTCAATTTTCACATTCACTTACTATTTATTTTTTGGCTTGCCAATTCCGAAGGATCATAAGACCCCAAATTGAGATTGAAAGAATTTTTTCTATAGTAGGTACATTTACAAACATTGGAAAATATTGTTTATAATCAAACAATTTAAAAACATTTATTTTTGTGAGCAAAAATTGCTCAAATCATCTGAAAACTGATTGTATAACACCTTCCAATTTGGTGGAGATGATTGAAAAAGATTTAAATTTTGAAGAATTAAGAGAATTAGAAAGTTCTTTTGAACACAACAAACTTGTGCACATATAGAATATTAGCAGAATTCATTTAATTTTCATTTAAAAAAACACTTTTCATAATTTTTAAGATCAAAAATTCAATGCTAGAAATAATAAATCTTTTGATAATCACTGCATGATAGCAACTTTTGAAAACTGTATGGTATGAACTGTTTGAGACTCTGCACTTGGGCAAAACCATTTTTTGCCCAAGTGCAGATTTTTAACTCAGCCTTACTATTCAAACCAATGTGCATTACAACAGCAAACTCGCCCCACCAATGGATTCTGCCTCCAATTCATGCCTATAGCTCATGAGATCAAGGGTGAAAACTCAAGAACTGAAACCAATTGAACACTGTCCAAAAGAGATACAGTATGGGGTTTTCACTTTTCACAACCATTTGACTTCCAATTCAGACAATCTAAGCCCAAAATGCTAAAAGAAAAGGAAAAGAGAAGGAAAAGATGATGGGTAGGCTTGCCAAGTGTTGATAGTACTGAGGCATCTACGACAGCACATTGACCAGATGAATACATGTACGCTGCAAAAGGGTTGGTATCACAAGTAAATTTGGCAGGTCACCTCAGACACAACAAAAGGTATGTAAAGTGGAGGATCCCTTTACAAAAAATGATGGACCTGGTCAAAATTCTGGAATGCCTGCATTTCAGGGTCTTCTCCCAATCCAGAGAGGTGGCAAAAGGATGTGCCAAAACATGTTCAAACACCTGCTCAAAAGTTAACATTCCCATAGGATGCCAACAAAACTTTGTATCAAGTGCACAAGGACATTATGATTTGAAGTTGTGCCACCCAATCATGACAAGTTATCATGATACTAGAGAAAGTGAGAGTGGGCATGCCTAAGTTTTATTGGCCTGTGTTTTTGGTCAGTTGCTTGTCCAACTTCATCCCAGGTGAGTTTAGTCTACACCATACATTGGCCCCAATAACACCTTGTTCTGGTGAATGTAAGGGAGGTGTAAATGCCTGTGTTGTTCCGTAATCAGCACTGGTTGTTTGTGTGCATTCATTGTGATCTCAAGGTTTTGGTCGTGTAAGAGGCATGCCCATGACCTACCCACTCCTTTTGTACCTTTCAGCTCACCACTTTTTAGTGTTGAGATAGGGCTTCTGCATACCCATCAACTTGTTTCATGTTGTTTCAAACCAAAGGACCATCTGCAAAACATGTATTGGCTGTGAACTCTGAGATGTGGGAACCTGAATGGCTGCACCCATGCATTCACTGCATGTTAGATCTGAGTGATCTGGGATTTGTGATTTGTTTAAGACCTACTTGTAGCCACTCTCAGCCTTCCCACCCTCCACCTTTTGCAATTTTGCCCTTTCAGCATTGTTAGAGTCATGTATGAAGACACAACTGCTTCCATTCCGACACCCTTTGGCTGTGTTGAAATAAATGCAAGCTTTTCGTGATTTTCCCCGTGGTTGAGTCATTCCGGACCTGCTAATACTTTCAACATTCCTGTGTCCATCCCCCAGTCTTAAAGACAGATTAGCAATGTCAATGTATTCTTTTCCAGGCCACATTGGTGCAGACTCCAACCTTTCAGATCGTCCTGAAAAACTAGTTGTTCTATAATGACCATTGGTTGATAAAACATTGTACTCCTGGACTCTTCCATTCATTCCTCTGTGCACATCATCCTCACTGCTATTCCTTCCATGCTGTAAAATGAGAGCTTTCAAGTACTTCTCATCATGCTGTGATAGTGGTCGACCAGAAATCGGCATCACTGGTTGCAGTGCAGGAGGTGGAACAGAAAGAGGGGGATGTAATTGGGCACTTGTAGGCCTAGTAGCAGGTATATACAGCTGCCCATTTTGGGCCACATGAGGCTGAGATGTATGCATTGGTCCATTGTACACTCTGGCATTGAATGTGTCTGGAAAATTATCATGTCCATTTGTGGCCTGGGCTGGACCAAAGCCCTGGGATCTTTCAAATACAACATCCATAGGAGCACCTCCAGCTACTACTGATGTCTTCCTTTCTGTTCTGCCAATGTCCCCTCCAACATGCAACAATTCTTGCTCAATACTCAGCACTGGAAAACTGATCCCTGCTGGGTCCCGCTGATTTCCATTCCCAATTCTTGTACCCTCTGTGCCCAAATTGGAAACTTCATGGACTTGATTTTCTACTGAATCCTTGCTTGAGAGCTGACTTGACACATTCTTCATCATAGAGGGATTTCTAAGAAACTTCAGAAGCAATCCACAGTCTATTTTGGTATGATCATTAGACTGTGATAGGGCAGCATATGCTGCAGCAGCTGCTGCAATCACATCTGGTTCCGTCTCTGTTTGACAGGAGGGTGGGACAGCTGGGAGTGAAGGTTTGCTGGAAGGGTCTGATCTGCTTTGATCAGGACTGAAACTGGAGATGTTCTCAATTCCTGACATGATGGATCCAGCTGGGGCAGTAATTCCCAAATGGGACCCTTTGGAGTCTGCATGACCTCTTGTTCTGTCATTATCTTGGTAAGCACCTGCCAACCAGTTTGCAAGAACTGGGTTTGGCTCCTTTGCAACAAAACCAAAGCCTGGGGGAGGAGACAGTGCTCCTTCTGGACATCACACAAAACATAACATCTTCAGCACTTTTTTCTTTACAAAATTACTGAGGAGGAACTGTGCAAAACCAAAACATCTAACTTAATCAAGCTTCAAATGTTCAGGAATAGAAAAACCTAGTACACCGTACCTTTAGCTGCAGACTCTTGAGGGAAGTGAAGTTTGTCAACTGTTGATGTTAGTCCATCATCTTGATCCAGTGTATCATCATCTACTGGTACCACTGGGATGACGAGTGTCATTTCATCATTGCAAGGCAACTGTGGTTCTAGCGGCTCTGCTGGACTGCAAAATATGCAGACAACTGCTCAGTTGCATGACAAGCATCCGCTAAAACTCTAGGTGATTCCTTCATACTTGATGAAAGACTGAAAGGTTTGCACTAAATGATAGTCATTATCACAGAAATTAACATTCCATACTCCAACAACACCAGCCAATTGAAGCTCAATGAGGACACACTTCCATAAGATAACTAGTGATTTGCACAAGCCAACCCAGCAATGCCCCAAAACTGCATTCTCAACAAAGAAAAATAAATTCAGAGCAGCATAGTCACATCCATGGCAAGTAAGAACCTGTACCCACCAAGTGAGACAACATGGGGTATAATCCTTACCACAACAAGCTGGAAAATTGCAACACAGAAATGTCAACCTTGACTTTGATAAACGTATGAAGAATGTCACTGGGGTTCAAAGACTGGGAAGTTACCTTTCAGGTATGGATGACGTTCGTGGATAAACAGCCTCCAATACTCTAACCTCCCGCTGTCTCTGGAGTGCAACCTCTTTACTTTCTCCACCAGCAACCACCCGCCATGAAGGATGCAAATTGAACTGGTGAAAAGGAAAAGAACAGCTTCAGTCATAAATCACAAAAAAAAACCTTTTCATGCTTCAAGATGAGGCTCATGTCACCATAGGGGATCAAAGTAGAGCTCCTGGGGTACTTAGTGGACAATCACTTACCAGTGTAGGGACACGCCAAGGAACCTGGGGCAAGACATCTCCAACTGCTGGCTTTGTACTCATTGTGGCAGTAGGAGTAAAACCAGGAGGAAGAGCACTAGATGAGATGGGAACTGTTGCATGCATGAACTTAGTCTGCTTTGCTTGCAGAAGATCTTGACGAGCGGTCCCTGATGAATCAGGTGCATCTTCAGCTGCAAACAGGCGCACCTGTGAACCAACAGCAATAACAAATGCTCCACAGGTTTAGTTGAAGCTATCTTGACATAAAGGGGTAGCAATGCATGAATATAATGGCTATCCATAGTGCAATAAAGCCTGCATCTGCATAGAGAATCCACTGAATCTCAATCCTCAGACAACTCCAATCATAAGTTGCAACACTGGTAAATAATCAGTGAGATAGATGTTTTGACACATGAAATTAGTTAGCTTTAGCAAGCAGCCATCAAATCATTGTAGACTTTTGAGAAGAAATAAGCACAATGTAACTGCCTGAAATTGGTTAACAGGTTTAAATAACCACTCTGCTAACTCTCAACCCAGCAAGTGGGAATTATTAAATGACCAAATGGAATATTATGAACTGGAATCTGAATTGCTTAATCCAAGAATCCAATGTCTGTCAATCTCACATAAGGATCTATCCATCAAAATCTCCAAGCAGATCATTGAAATACTTTGAATAGGTTTGTTGGTAACAAGAATTTTGTGTTGCCACCTCAGATATGTGCAAAACATGTACACTGTTATGCACCAGAATGACTATAGCTATGTAGGCTTTCCAGAAGAAAAAAGTGACTGCTTTAAAGTTATTAGTAGTCCCCAGTCAAATTTTGCAAAGTTATGACAGAGCATCTTCACACACATTCACAGTATCTTTCAGTCCCATCATAAACTGAAAGAACTTCAGATACCAGGATACTGTAGTCACCATACTGAGGATTGAACACAGATTATATACCACACAGACCACTCTGATCATGACAAGACTGCAGTGAGATAACTACACTAAGTGAGACATTGCCCTGATGTCTGCAGTCTTTCTCATGACATAGTGATCTCACAATGCTTTAGAACTTAGCACTCACATGTCCAAAACACTGACTGGAAATTGTAGTTCTTGTAGTTACTTGAGTCTCATAGTTTTGACAGATATTTCCTACAAGTTTCATGCAGTCCAGATCCAAGTGTTGTATAACAGCACTATTAAGTGGAATGATTCAGGACTTTTTGTTACTGCACTGTCCTAAATGCCAACATTCTTTATCTCAGGTTGCTCTGTTGGTGCATGGACTACAATTCACTGCAAAGACGAGCAAAACAAGCACTTACTCACAACTTCTTCATGATGCCTCATCCATGATTTACTTACTGAAGACTATGCATGAATTCTGCAAGTCTGATCTTAAAGCTTGGATGGTGTTGACACAAGATGGCCCTTGTTATTCTTCCACCAGGAATGTTTGCATTCATCAAGAGTTGAATACTAGGCCCAACTCACAATCTTGGTAGAAGTCAAAGACATAAGCTACTTTTTGCACTAATTTCATGTTAAGATGGGTCTGCATTATTACTCTCATGTGAACAACATGAGATATGATTTGCTGGTTAAAAAATCAAAGAGAAGACACCCAAGCAGGTAGGTACCACTACCTGAATCCAGAATGCACAAAACCCAAATCTCATGGGACAGGCTTAAATTTTGTGCCCTGGCACATTGGAAGACAATTCCATAAAACAATTATAGGCTGTGCCCATCCTTACAGAAAGTACTCCCTGCATGAATTGCCAGGGCTTGCGTGAGGTTAGTTTTCATGCTATAAACTGAGACAGAAACATTTAGATTTTTCATTTGATAGCTCAGAGTTTGTTCAAACAAGTAGCACAGACACCCCTCAATCTTCAGACAAAATGATAACTCCATTATTCACAAAGAGGCCAAAACAGTCACAAGACCTAACAATTGCATGACCCATCGAGGATTGTGCATGGCAAAGGAAGGGCCAAGCAATTGCCCCCATGAAAACAGTAGTGACGTTCATGCACATTCCCTCCTGATTTTTTCTTTTCGGAACTAATATCAGGAAAACACCATAAGTGAGTGACTATCACAAAACGGAGGAAACCCTAAACAAGTAAGCACTCTTATAGAAGACCTGCAAACCCGGACATGCAATAGTTGCACGCGAAGCATGAGCGTTGAGTCTGAGCAATTGATTGTAAAGAAAAGACTGATTTCACTCTGGGGACTGACAACACAAAAAACACAAGAACGAAGTTGTGAGAAGAGGATTGTTGCCAAGAAGGAAAAGAACTAGGTGACCAAACCAAAGAGCAAACAAAGAATTATCAGTTGTCTCAAGATTCTGCTTAGAAAATGGACATTCTTTTCGGTTTTCCGGAAGACGTGTGGTGGATTGAACTGCACTTGTCTATTTTGACTGCTACCTTGTAACGCATAGTCGAAAGCCAGCTCTTATTTCTTGTGTTCCACATTCTTGCGATCTATTTATTGTTCATGTACTGCGATTTTCACGGCTCTGTTGTGTTCACGAATCTTTTTGTTAATGTCGCTCATTCACAAGGCTTTTCAGAGTTTAGAATCCGGCACAGTACACTCGGAAGAAGGCGATTTCTTTGAGATCTGGATTCCAACATGCCATTCCTTCAGCCTTGAACGGCTCTTTTCAGGAAGCCCAGATATAAGACCTTATCCAGAGCCCCCAACATCGCCCGGATGTGCCCGCCGTGCAGGAAGACGAAATGCATCACAAACCGGGGGCAAATGCTCTTAAGAAGAAGAAAACCGCAGCAGTACCAAAAAGCATCTAAATCGCAAGAGATGTCGCAGGAGTGGAGGAGAAAAAAAGAATGACCTGGCATAGATTGTCCCCTGCAGCCCAGGACACTTTCTTACTCACTCTAGCTTGAAGAAGATGATGATGAAGATGTGGTGGTTTGCTGTGTCCCATATGGTCAGCAGGCAGTCCCATAAGCGCCCGCCCGAAGCCCGGTGGTAGAGAGGCTGTTGCCATCGCTGCCACAACCTCGACAAAAGCAACTTCTATCTGTGGTTGTGTTTTTTATTGGTGTGTTCCTCTCTTCTCTCTATTTCTCTTTCGCTCCCAGTTGCAGAACTATCTTTGCATCAAACAAAAGCAGTACTGCACCGATTCTTCCCAGATTTTTCCTGCATACAACAGACCTAAAGCTGCAACGCGCTTAGCAAAGTCCGTCGCATCGATATGAACGACTACTACCATGTCCAGGAGGCTAGGACTCGGGATTTCAGGAGAACGGTGCGGGGTGCAGAGGTCGAAATGCGGAGCAGCTCTCGACGGCGCGAATCCCCCTTATTCCGCCACACAAGCCCGAGTCCGTAACCCACGACTGTAACTCGAGTTCCACGCCAGCGGCCAACAGCACAGAAAGCGGAGTGTTTTCTCAAGGTTATGAAAGTAAAGTAGTAACTCAAGTCATTAATTTCCCGCCTACTTCAACTGCTCCTGCGTTCGAATCCCGCCGATGTCATGATAAATGAACCAATGAACCCACCAGCCGTCCAAGCTAGCCTAATAATGAATACCTACATTTCTTTTTTAGGGTGACCCTTTCTTTACGCACTACCAAGCGTTGCATCGTAAATTGCCTCGCTGGATTCGGAATGACCTAGTTTTTTTTGGCCTTAGTGTATTGGAACATCACCTTACATGACGAAACTTTTTTTTTGTCCAATTCTTGCAAGGATTCTACAATTTCTGTGAAGCCCATTTCCTATCTTGTTGCTGCCACAAGCACCAAGTTGTGGTCTTTACACAACTTGGAGTTTTTCTCCCAAGGATCTTTCATTTTCTAAACCTTGTAGATTTCCCCCATTGTAATATTTCATAGAGAATCTCATCAGTGGAAATTTTTTGGGAGGTCTTTACATTTTGGTAAGGCCATCCATAGAGGGCATTGCCAAAGGTAGGCCCACAATTTGCTCAAGTTGCCTTGTGTATGCCCTTCTTCTAGTAATGCCCTCAACCTCAGGCCTTACCCTACACTTTTTAGCTCCATTAACATTTTGTCATGAAAGATTATGCCACTTTTTTATCTTCATGTTAAAAAGCATTATAGGCTATGTAACACTGGTGCTCTTCGACCTCTCACTTGGATGAATCATAATTTTTTAAACAAGAAAATTATGTTCCACAATCTTTCAGGGGAGAAGATTGTGTTGTATAATCATCCAATGTAGAGTACTTTGTATTATAGGTTCCTATGTTTTGATTTCATCTTCCATCCATGTTCCACAATGTTCACATGATGTCCCATAGTCATTTCATGGTGTGTCATATTCATTTAGTGAAGGTATTAATAAAACAGTCTCACAATTGCCCATTATACTCGGTAAGATACGCATGGCACAGCCCATAGGTGCAACGGCAGCACACACAACATCATCAATGTTGTTTGAAGGATTATTTTTCAATGTAGCCGAAGTGGCAATCGCCCATAAAAATGTTTTAAAAATGACAGTCATCCCTATAAAAAAATTAATCAAATCTGGCTATAAACTAGATATAAAATACAAATGTTTAAACAACCCTTTAGTTTCATAGCTACACACTGAAAACCTAACAATTTTAACACCCTTTTTTTTCTCACTTCTGGCAATTGAAATTTGAAACCTTCCAAAATCACTTGGTTTTCAAATATATATATATATATGAAATTTGTTTTAAAAATTGACGGAATTTCACCTGTGCTTTAAAGGCTGTATAAGCAGCTACTTGCCTTCTCCATAACAAGTAAAGATCTGGATAATAAATATATCGCAGATGCCATAATGCACAACAGGGGAGATTATTGCCTGGAATGCACAGATGGCACCTCACAGAGTGTAAGTTTAGGTAGGAAAATGACTGAATCGACCGTGGCTGCTAATTCTACCATTTAAAACTCTGCCTTAGGAACCTACCGAATTAATCTCCTACTGGGACTGAACCCTAAACTGTACCATGCCTATCATGGACCCAGAATTGGATTGCAGAATCTGTCTGTTGTTGGAATTTCAAATCAAACCCGATTATGCACTCATGTAATCTCTCTATGAAGGAAGGTAATTTGTTTGTTTTGTTTGTTTGTCAAGTTGAGACCTCCCCAAACTAGGGCACCTCTTGCCACGCTCTCGGTGTTGTTGTAAAGCCCTCCAATGAGTAGGATTTAATGAAGGTGATTTGGATATTTTTAGACCCAACTTGTGAGAGATATTGAATTTTGAGTAGTTTTTGACAATGAAAATTCAACTATATTACAAAAAATGGTTTTGGAAGGAAGCATTAGTTCGATACCCAATTCACACTTGGGCCAACAACAAAGGCTACATTACTTCTATTTTATTTTGAGGTTCAATTTTTTATTAATTAATTGTCAAAAAATGAATAGATATGATGTGTTTTCTGATCACATGGCAAATTTTAATTGGTGGTGCATCAATTTTATAACATAACTTATGATATTGGGTTTGTGTGTTGAATATGTGGAATTGAATCTGGTTTCAAACCAAACTAGGTTTCAATTTTCTTTTAAAAACATAGAAATTGAAAGGTTTGTGTAAGGGAAGGCTTCTTCTCTTGGCCCTTTATGTTCTTGAGCTAAAAACTCGCTATGATATCCTCATTCATCTATCCTCCAAACATAATGAGGCTTTAGGAAAAGGCATTTCCAATGCCTTTTCCTAAAGCCTCATTATGTTTGGATAAATGATAATACAAGGTATTTTGTCACCATGTTTTTGTCATCCATAAAATCCAAATTTTTTTATCAAATAATAAAATGTAATATGAGATTGTTGTGATTGACATAAAATGTGAATGTGGAAGGTTTGTTGGCAGCTAAAGGAGGGCTACTTATTGAAGGTTTGCCTTAAGCATCACAATCAATATCAAATTCATTTTAACACTTGTGCAAATGTTAAAATAAGTTTGGTTTTAATTGTGGCATTGAATGCAAACTAATTTATAAATTTAATGTTCATTTAACATTTTCAACATTTATTGGACCTCTAATGAATAGTTTCATCCCCTATTTGAACACTTTATAAATAATTGTAATGCACACTTATATTTTAAAACCAAGGTTCCTTCTATTGATGGAAGAGTTGGGACATTTGATGGAAGAACTTTCTCCAAATGGAAGTGACAAGGGTAACTACCAAGTTCTTTATGTGCCAAAATGTACAATGAATAAGAAAGGTCAAAATTTAACTAGTGCATAATGTGTATGGTAAAGTTCAAAGGGCGAGATTTACATGAATGAAGGCCCCACAAGGCAAAGTTGAATGTGAGCCCAATTCCCATAAAGCTTGTCCTCAAAAACTTTACATGACATAAAAACTATCACATTTTATATTTAACAAATCTTGTGATATTCGATGGGTACCCACTAGATACCCATTAGTTATTTATCACAAGAAAAGTGACCCAAAAAAATCGAAAATGTAATGCCTATGGAGGTGACAATTATGTTTTGAATGAATTCAAAACAATTGGCATATTATATTTGAAAAAACTAATATGCCAATTTTACAAAACTAAGGAACACTCATATGGACCTTAAGGAATATACATGGGTTCTTTTGAGGATTTTTTCCACCTTTGGACTTCAAATCAAGAACAAGTCGTCATGTGCACCAATGTTGCTGCTTATAACCATCACTATAAAAACCCATAAATTAAACAACATAACACCTCATAAACTTAACACATCCATCTTTGAAATCGTCCACTTATTTGGGGCTAAGGTCATCCAAAGTTAAATAACAATGTGACAAGCCCTACGAACTATTTCCCAAAGGAAAACACATTGGCTCTAATGTGAAAGGACTAGTAGGCCATGTGAATGGGAGCCCCATTGTTAGTTGCCTAGCTATAAACCCCCAAATTTCTAGCAAATTGTCTGTCCTATTGGTGAAAAACTTAAAGCATTTCCTACCATCTAACTACATGAATAAAAACTTAGGTTTGTTTGGTGCACTAAAGACAAAACCATTTGTCGACTAGCACTTCTCACAATGGTGGTGTTAAACACCCCTTTATGCCAACCTTATGAATATCAATCATGAATCAACATGGTGGTAACCCTTATGGCTTGCCCACACAACATACAACAAAACCTAGTAGGAACCTGTTGAAAAAAGGTCAATATGACCATCCACAAGAGGAAGATTACATGACACATAACTACACACATGATCCATCCATATTTGACCATCTTAGCCCTTCAACAACAAAACTTTGAAAAGTAGGACCTTTTGCACACAGAAATTAAGTCATTATGTAGTCACATCCAAAGTAGTTAGTGTTTTTTATTATATGTACAGAAAGTTTCCAAGCTCAAACTTACAAATTTGAAATCAAAAACCAACAATGCAAAAAACACTCCAATTCAATGTCGTATGTGAAAGTTATGGGCTTTCAAAGTTTTGGGGATGGATGGAAAGCTTTCATCCAAATATTGGATGAACAATTGACCATTTGGATGAAAATAACAACCTTATGTGGATGGAATGTTCCAATAATGGATGAAAAGTCCAACAAAATTAAAAATAAAAATAAAACCTAGAAAATATGAAAAAAACAAAAAAAAACATACATGGCAGGTTCAGAGTGGTGCCAAACTTACATTTTAGGTTTGGGAAATATAACAAAAAGATGTAAAATCAAAATGTGAGCATGGATTGGTATCAAACTTACTTTATCCCATGCCCACCCCCCAAACCGTTTGAACTTCCTTTCAATCCCAAATTTCCAGGTTCGGGGAGGAGTTTGAAGGTTAATGGCAATAGTAATGTGGAGCTGCACATTCTTACCCACTTGTCATGTCATTTATTTCTTGTTGTTTTTCCTTCCTTCTTCCCTCCCTTTTAATTCCATTGTCACATTACAATCATGATGAAAATGATGATGACTAGGAAAGGAGCTCCTTAACCCTCTTCCCAAGTTGTAATTGCAGATGTTACAATGCAACCTTCATGCAACAAATGTTAATGACAACAACCAAGGGGTGGAGTGTGTTCCATATTCCTCTCAACCTATTAGTGATGAAAGCCAACTAACCAAGAGCTTGAATTTTTGGTAATGGTGGTGGTGGCACCCCCACTATTACTACTAATTGTTGTTGTTTAAGAAAAAAAAGGGGAGGGGGGGGCGGAAACAAAATTTTAAAAACAATAGGTGGGCCCTTTATGACAACAAGGGCCTTCCCCATAAGAAGTTTGTGTGGTTTTTTAACACCTTTCAAATGTTCCCAAAGGTTGTTCCTTGAGTAGCTCCTACTTGTTTTCTCTCCACGCTCTAAGGTAACTAAGCCCTTGTGAAGTTCAACACCTCATAGAGTGATTAGCGAAAATCACCTACAAAAACACCACCAAAATTGTGTGCAAAGTAGACCAAACCATGAATGCAAATAATTTCCACCCTAAACAAAACTCCTACAAACACAACCTATGACCCATGCAAAACACAAAAAATAATTTTCAACCCACTTAGTTTAGTTGCAACACTAAACAAAACTAAACCACATTTTTAATAATTCAAAATAAGCTCACTTACAATAACACAAGAATCCAAGCCCAAAACATAGAAAACAAAACACAAACACCATGTGTAATGAAAAGTTGCATGAAACACAAAAAAAAACTTACAAAACATAGTGCACTATGCTTTAGAATCTCAAATCACCAAAAGTGAATTGAGACCATTCACAAATAATTTATATCCCAAACACAAAATGTTTAGAATCGCACTCTCATTCAAACCACTTTCTACCCCAATTATTTAAGTTACCTATGATAAATATGGTAACCACAATAAAAACATATAACTACCACAAAACTTATGACAATTTTTTGTTAACCAATGATTATTTTTTACAACTCCCACCCTTTTTTTCTCCTCATTCCAATAATGATGTGATATTTGTTATTAATACCAAAAGCCATGTTACAATTTTTTTTTCATGTTTTTCATGATTATTTTCCTTGGCAAGATAAAAAAACCTTGTTGAATTTTGTTTTGTTATTGCAACATGCAAAGGAACAAAGAAGATTTTTAAAATTTTGCTATGAAACAAAAAGGAGTTTTTTTTTTTGGGCCACAATGATGGGGTGAAAGAAAACCTTGTTGATTTTTCTATTTTGTTGTTGCAACGCATGAAAGAATGAAAGATCTTGCTTCATTGAATTTTTTTGTTTTGTTGTTGTGATGCATAAAGGAACAAAGGATAACCTTTTTCCTTTTTTGTTGTTTGGATGGGCAAAGGAATGAAAGAAAAGCTTCATTAATTTTTTTGGTTGTGATGCATGAAGCAATGAAAGAAAGCCTCATTGATTTTATTTTTTTTGTTGTTGCAACAAGTGCACTTTTATTGCAATGATACACAAAAGAACTCCATTACCATGTTTTTCACTTTGCAAATTGAGCAAGCTTGTGCATCATCAAGGTTTAAGAAAAAATTACAAAAACAAATGTAGATAATAATCATTTAGTGACTAAGAAACGAATGATTGAAATTGGCTACTGAATGTCTTTTTCTTGCAAACACCAAAATGGTTATAGTAACAGTTAAAAATTCTTTCCCTCTTTGCATGTTTTCTCTCTTTACATGTTTGTGTGTTTCTCCTCAACATATGTTTCTTTATATTAATTGAGCTAGCCAATTTTTGATAATCAAGCCTTGACAATCATGAGTTGTAAAATTTTCTACACCAATAAAGTGAATGATCATGGCTAGGGACCTACAAATATTTTAGTCCTTGGAAAGCTTTAGATCTCAGTTTCATCACAAAGGAGATTGTTTTGTTGGGGTTGATGTGTGCACAAAGTGGGGCATGAAGAGGCCATCATTCACATTTGACCTAAATATGACTTTCAAGTGAGCTAGCAACTTGCATTTTATGGGACATTCTTTGCCAATTTGTGGTGGAGATGATCTTATACATACACATTGTTGATATGATTTTCCCTCTCCATACCTCATACTTCTAGCAATCTTTCATTTTGTATAAAGGAAAGCCCTAATAGCAAGTCATTACACCCATGAGTTGATGACGAAGCCCCAAGTTTATTGTGTAATGCCCCATTGCCAAGGCTTTCCACTACCTAAAAATTGTATGGTAATCATTCTTGCTAATATAATGAGCATTACATTAAAAAAATTACCAACTAGTGAAGAGGCATTCCTTGTGCAACACATTATCAAGGGTGTAGCTTTCTAGTTAGAGTTCTTTTTAATGGGGTGGAGTAAAAATTTCAATATCAAATTCTACCCCAGTTCATCAAAGTTGTGGGGGTAAAAGCGACCTAAGAGCCACTAGTGGAACCAAGCGCTAGTGGTGGTTTCCGTTTTCACCACCTACTAAAAACCCACTAGCCCTTACCTATGCCCTAAACATTTTCAAGCATCTACTAACCTAGTAGCCACCTATTATCCTACCTACTATAGAACCTGTTTTTACAACAATCTTTTTCTTATGGGCTATAGATAGCCAAACCACTTAACCACTAGCTACACAAATTCATGCCTAGCTCAAACCATTATAACAAAATTAGGGTTTGTCCTAGTTTCTTCCATTGAATGATTGGAATAGTTTAGCCTGAAACCATTAATTGTACATTTTCTCAATCTCTAGTGTGTTTTATAAATAAAGTTTTGCAGGGTTTTGATGATTAATTTTAGCCTGAAACCAACCTCATTGGTGGCTGACTATGATAGACACAACACAATTCGTGTTCTCTCCTCTTAGGGCTCCCTAATGTGCATTCTGCACTTTCGGGTGTGGTTTTTTGTTTGGACTTAGGTCCTTTCTGTTTTCTTCCCTTGTTCCCTTGCCAGGTGTTTTTCCTTTACTTATTTATTTCTTTGATGGTTGGAGTATGTCCCATACTAGAGGGATCCATTACCAGTCACCCAACCATGTACATCTGGATCACAAAAAAACCTCGGTTTATCATGAGCATGTGGTATCCATCATCTGGAGAACTAACAATTTTCTTTCAAGGTTTTAGCTTACAAAGTAATCAATGAAAAAGGACATTTTGCTCAATATTTTTGTAATTTCATAAGTATAATAATAGGTACCCATGATTAACAAGTGGGGTATTAGGCCCACTTTACACTAGGAGTCAGGGCCGAAGAAACTTGGGGCCAACTTTGAACATTTTCGGCTTGTTGTTTGGCCCCTAGTTACTAAGTAAATGCTAGAACATTGGCCCCAAGAGTTGCAAATTGGCTTCTCAAATTGGATGCTATCCTTTTTTTCAGTTCAGCATTTCTTAGTAACTTGGGGCAGATTGAAAATATTTTTAAAATTTCAGCCTGACTCTTAGTGTAAAGCCCTTGGGGATGATTTCAACTTTTGCACCAATAGGAATGCTGGATTTGGGTTGAACATTGGCCCTGACTCCTAGTGTAAAGCGGGCGCTTAGTCTAGGCAAAAATGATGATAAACACAATTAAGAAAGGAAATTCTACTAAGCCAATGAGATGATGTTCCTTGCATTCAAAAGGCCCAGTTGGTTTTGCCTTTGGGAAGGGAGAAGGGGGGCTGGTCTGGGGATTGGAGTTTTTTTATAATTTTGAAGTTCCCAATCAAAGGGTCAATTCTTTAAATGTTACTAGATGATTGCACTTAGCACAAGCCTCTGGAACTTGGTGTATGTCACCAGATTCGAATGAATGACTCTTGTTATGTTGTAGCCAAATTCTGGGTAGCATGATGTTACAACCACAACATTTTAACTTTGACCACCATGTTAGTTGTATACAATAGCCGTAAATAATGTTTGGTGTTAAATAGCTTCTCAAATAGTTTGGCTCAAAAAAAGAGAAAAAGATTAATGGCATTTGTCAATTAATTTCAAAACTTATGGGAATTTCAAATCATAGTCCATTATCCTAGCCACTAGATACCTATTTTAAATTCAAAATACAATTGTATTTATTCTCAACTATCAAATTTTTAAATTATTTAATGTGAGATTGCAGTGATGTGGTGCGTTTTGGTTTTGGCCAGGTGCATGTAATTGGTACTTACTTACTTTAGCTATGAAGAATTAAATAGCTGGTGATGGGCCAGTTTTTAGTTGTGGGATGAGGCAAATGGTCTCTTGTTTGTTGCAGGAACTCGGAAGGCAAATAATAGAAAGGAGAAGGTGAAGTGATGGAAGGGCGAAAGAGGGGGCCGCGGGGGAGGGGGGAGACGGGGGGTGTCCCACAGCCTTTAATGAAGGTTGGAATATGCACCAAATCAACACAAATGGGTGCATTTATTTTGCAGTGGAGTCTCATGTGGTTGCCAGCCTGACCATGCCGTTTTGGGTTTGCCAACATTTGATCTTATTATTTTAGGGCTCCACTCCTTTTGGCGCATTCAAGCAGAACCCTTCTGTCGGGTAACTAACTAACCCTTTGCCAGACTGGTTGGATGAGCACACCATCATAATTGTTGAGGGAATTGTTATTATTTCTAATAATCGCCCAACACTACTAGGTATAAGGCATAAAGCACTCAGAGAAAATTTGAAAATGTATTGGGAGGGAGGGGTGGAGGAGGTACATTATCCTTCTCAAAAGAATAGGAAAAATAAAATGCCTATGGTTTTTTAGACTGCAACACAAAATTATGCCTAACTTAGGTGTAAGATATTTAAGAACTCTTTGTCAAAATCAGATACACGAGGGGGATGTGAGGGGACCCATTGGGAGGAGTGTTCTGGCTCATCTTCATGTTCTTTCTTTTACAAGAGTAATCCACCTTATTTATGGCTCATTTTCATATTGTTTCTTTTACAAGAGTAGTCCATCTTATTTATGTTTTCCTTTTGTTGGCGGATGGTACACATATATATAGTAAGTCCTACATCAAATGTGATTCCTGTTTTTTTTTTTATAATTGTAGTAAGAGTTTTTAACATTGGGGTTTTCAATGTAGTCAATGAAATGTGTAATTTGGTCTCCACAAGGGTTTAACTATTCTATATCATTTCCTCTTAACTTTTTTACTCCCAAGTCAGGTTTTCATATTTTGGGTGCACCAATGGGATCCACATCATTTGTTGAATCATTTGTGGTTAAGACTTTCCATGAGGATCTTGGGACAACATTTAGTTTATTTATACTTGCAGATCTTTAAGCAATTTTTGGGATGCTTTCATTATGTTTTGCCCAACGCCCTAGTTATTTGTTTCATACAATGTTTCCATCCCTAAATACTTTGCAACATTACACTAAATTCGATACTCATTTCATAACTACATTGGAAATGTTACTTGGTGTGGGATCTTTTGGTGGTTTTATCAATCACCTAGCTCATCGTTAGGCCATTTTCCCTATTTCTTTGGGCAGGTTAAGCCTCCCTTTTGTAGTTCGGGCTATTACCCTTGCATTCTTGGGATGTTGAACATTGATCACTCCTACATTTGTCACTCATTTTGAGCAAAATGATCACACTATTTTTTTCAATGCAATGACACATGTTGAAATTGGCATTTCTTCGTTCCATATTACACTACAAAACACCCACAACCTATCACCCCAAATTTTCCACTCTCAAATCCCACCTTTTGAAAACCTAATGGTTCAGTCTTGTCCCTAGTTGCATGTTTCTTTGGTGGATTGCCTACATGATTGGGAATTTGCATTGGTTTTAGTAAATGTTCCTTCAGATATCATGCAAACACATCTCCACTCATGTGTGTGATGCGCCTCGAAACTCCTTGGTAGAATCAACTGCGAATTTAAATGTGAAAACAGTGGAAGGATAAGGAGTTGGGGCATGCTTCCTAGTTCGTAACACTTTGGGGGTAGAAAGGCATGCTAAAGCTTTGGGATGGGACTAAGAAGAATGACAAGCAAGTCAATTACTCATATGGACCTACACAAACCAAAACAACAAGTTGGTTAGTGCATAGTTGGAGCATTTTTAATGCATGGATGAACCACGAATACGAACTCATAAAATTCACCATGGTCTGGACTTGGGAAACCACCACCTTCCCCTTTATAGTATTCTCTTTCCCTGGCCATGGGGTGAGCACCCAAATGTCATATTGTCCCGGGACTCCCAAGTTGGAGTCTCGAAATTCCTTCAACTTTGGAGGCCCATAATTTCTTCGACAAACCTTCCATCAAAATGAAATCTAAAGCAAAGTTGTAGCCCTTGTCAAGATCTTTTTAATGGTATGTGGCACACAACTTGAGCGTAAGGAAATCAGGGCGATTCCCAACTTTTAGTGGTCGGGGGTCAAATTACCAATTTGACTCTCGGCCCTTCTTTTGAACATAACTTATGTTTTCAAAACCTAAATGGGTCATACGAGCCCATTTTAAACATTTAAGTTCCAAGACCTTTTTTCCAATGATATAAGGAATTTCTCAATCTAATGAATTTTGACCCTTGCAATCGCCCTTTAAAAATTTGGGAGTCCATTGGGACTCCAACTCTCAAAGTGGGAACTCACTTGGGAATGTGAAGGTTCATTCCCTCACATTCTCTTGCACTTCCGAGAGCATGAAATGTGAATTTCGGACTCGCTTTTGGCCCGCACCTTTGCAAGCCCTTGTTTTGGTCACAAGCCCCAAGGCTAGAGTTGCGACAATGTGGGTCCAAGGGTAGACACTTGGTTATTACCTTGTCCTACCACACTTGCATTTTAGTTATCCCTAACCCACTTCCTTCCAACACTATGCACCAATCTTGGCTTGTCACATCCTACGATGGCCCATTTTTCATGATGTCAATGTAGTCATACCATTGACAAAATAGGTACCCATTTGCTTCAATGCCTTTATAGGAAATCAACGTATAACAACCCATGATACATTTCGAAATACTATCACAATGTAGTTGGATATTGAAAAAATCAAACTTAAACAAAATTTTTGAAATAGTAAAAAATAAATAAAATCCTATTTGAAGTTCTTTAAATATATGGAATTTATGATACATTCAAAATTGTCATTCTTTCTAAATTCAAATAATTGCACAACACTAACAAAAACCCTATGGGTTTTTACATTTATTTATGGTTAAATGACCCCTTCAATTATTTTTTTAAAAATAGGTGTAACAACCAACGGTAATATTATTATTTTTCATAGTTAAGAAAACAAGGTCTTATTGGGATTTTCACCACATAAAGTATCAATATCAACAAATTCAATAGTTTTAAGGTCACCCACATGTTATCAATTTTGTTATCAAAATAATTTATACCCTTAATTACCTATTAATTGCCCAATTGGTTTCTTTCTAATATCCATATGTTATGCATAAGGACCAATTTTCAAATATTCACCTTAAAAGTACCTAGTATACATCCTATGTAGGTTTTAAAGTTGAAGTATTTTCATTTTTTTTAACCACATAGCTATTTTCTTCTTTGGATTCTTTTAACCCATATGTGCATATTTATCTTATACTATGTTTCAAAATGGTTAAACAAAACATATGAATGTTATTTGTAAGATATAGTAATATTCAAGAATAAATGGAACACAAAATTGCATATTGTGAAAATTGGGTTTAAGGTTTAAAGATTGAATACTTGGGTGCAAATTATGCACAAAGATAAATTAATAGATTTTAACAAATCAATATCCAACTCATAAAAGATGTTACTTACTAGCCGGGTTGATTTTAGTTTATAGTAAATTAAAAAAATAGTGGGTAGGTTATCAATAACCTACCCTTATTTATAATTGATTATTTTTTCAATAACCAACCAACATTGGTAAAAACTGTCCTATTCTTACACTTCATGAAGTGCATCCAATATATTCCTCCATAACATCATAATTTTTCCCATGTCCTTTGCTCAAAAATGTGTTATTGTATTGTATATAGTTGGGTTAAAGGGAAACATGTCCAAAAAACCATAGTAATAGTAAAAACTTCCCAAATATAAAGTTTGACAATTGGGTGCATCCATTTTGTGTGAAAAATTAATCATAGCAACCCATTCCAAAAAATCATATTAATAGTAAAAACTTCCCAAATATAAAGTTTGACAATTGGGTGCATCCATTTTGCGTGAAAAATTAATCATAGCAACCCATTCCAAAAAATCATTGAAATTTGGGATAAATGGATTGCAAATATTTGTAATCACTAAGGTATACAATATATTATATACACTTATTTGCCTCAAAACATTTATAAATGTAAGTGTAAGAAAATTCACCAATACAAAAGTGGAAGTGCAATTCAATTATTAAGTCACTATGGGACTTTAAAAGTGAAATAAGTTCATTGCAACTTAGTGATTTCACCTTGGTTAAGTTATTTTGTTATAATGTCGTTATGTAAACATCATGTTTAACTACTAGTTGATATAATTCATTATTACAATTTATTATGGTAACTACATTTTTTTTATTTGATTGTTTTAAATATTTTTAACTACTTTAGGTTATACCCTATGTTATTTTAAGCTACCCTAGGTTATTCTAAATTATACCCTAAGTTATTGTAATATATTATAGGTTATTATATGTTATTTCAAGTTATACCTTAGGTTATTCAAGGTCATTTTATTTAATGTTATTATAAAATATTTTATCTTAAGGTATAATAACTTAAAATAACTTGAAATTAATAAATAACATATTAAAAATTGTAGATAATCATTCAAAGTGAAATGACCTAAGGTATAATAGTTTCAAATAACTAATAATAGTTTCAATAAAATAATATACAATGGCCAAAAATGGCATATGGTAGAATAACCACTAATAACTTAAAATAATTTGTAGTAAAATGTTAGAATAACCAAGATTGATTTGTGGTATAATAAATCAAAATAACCAATAATGGCTTGCAATAAAATAGCCAATAATAACTTAAGGTGGATTAATTTAAAATGTCTAAAAACAACTAAGAATAACTTATAATAAATAGTTTTAAATGACCAAGAATAATCTA
>Ga0116229_10005036_pt1 | contig 21645 bp, 25 predicted proteins | sample S1TSphgellanicum_3_FD_87313 | JGI IMG/M metagenome (GOLD analysis project Ga0116229, IMG submission 87313) | Host-associated microbial communities from peat moss isolated from Minnesota, USA - S1T2_Fc - Sphagnum magellanicum MG | ecosystem: Host-associated > Plants > Peat moss > Unclassified...
ATTTTTGAGGATTGTTTCTGATGATGCTTATTAGATTCAAAAGCTTTAATGAGTCTTTCTGTAGGAGAGAGAGAGAGAGAGAGGAAGAGAGAGAGGAAGAGAGAGGAGAGAGGTACAGAGTGACAGACACAGATACAGAGAAAGACAGACAAACAGACAGACAGAGAGGGAATGGGAGGTCAAGTCTTTGAACTCAAAACTGAATATGTTTCTTCAGGTAGGCTTGGGGGAAGAACAAGAAGAAGAAGATGATGATGATGATGATGATGATGAAGTGTTCTGTTTTGTGAGCTGAAGGTTTTTTTTCTCTTTGTGTGTTGTTTTTTTTTTTTTTTTTGGTGGGTTCGAGTCTGTTGTCTTTTGTTGAGCAAGAAAAAGAATTTTAATTTGGAGTAATGATCAGAAAAAGAGTTTGATGTTGTTCAGTGTGTTCATGAGCTTCAGCGCTGTGGATTTGGTGAAGAAGAACAAAGAACAAAGAACAGCAGCAGTGGTGGGATTGAAAAGATTGAAACTCTTCTTCTTCGGACAACAGCACTCCAAGTTCTCAAATCTTGTCAGTGACGACTTCTTCTTCTTCTGTGAGCTTCGTCCCTTCCTCCTCTCCCTTATTACATTCGCCTCTGTGTCCGTCTTCTATAAAAACCCTCAAGCTCTCTAGGGTGTGCAGTAACATCCGCTTTGCTTTATTCCTGATTCTTCTTAAGGTTTTTCTAAACAAATCACGCATGGAGGACAGGACCGAAAAAGAAACAAAACAAAACAAAGAAAACTCTGGCACTTGTCTTTGTAGAGTTTGCATATTCAAGCTTTTAGAAACAGAGCTTCACATCCACCTGTATGATCTTTTTCTCTTTGTGGTCCTGGGTTAGGTGAGAGTTTAGAGATGAAACTTTAAGGTCAAAGACTGTGTTGCTAGACTTGTAGGACATGCCGTTTCCAAGTTAGCTGAAGTGTAGGGCATGGCATTTCCATGGCAGCAAAAGTGTAGGACATGCCCTCTCCATGACATGGATTAACAGGAAGTTTGTGAAAACAGAAAGCCATAGCTTGGAGCTTCCTTCTAATTGCATGGAGTCAAAGTTGCAGAAGTGAGTGGAGAAGGAAGCATTCAAGGTATGGCTGAAATAAGCCCACAACCCATTCAGCAGAAAAGGCTGAAAGCAGTGATGTTGATGTGCAGAAAAAGATGAGCTATGTCTGAGTAATACAACAATGTGATTGATTGTGCATGTTTTCTCATTTGATTTGCTTCCATGAAGAAAGAGCATGTCTCTCTCAATTGCAGCAGTCTCTGATTGTGCAAAGTGGGTGTACAGACACAAGCCTAGCAAATGCACTGTGTGAGAGAGAGAGAGAGAGAGAGAGAGAGAGAGAGAGATGTGTACTCAGAGAGTATACACACTGGAACCTGAACTGACAAATGCTTCACTGGAGACAGGTGTGGATAGGAAGAAGAAAAAGGAGGATTCTTGTGGTGTGGGTGAGACCCACTTGCAAGAGTTAAAAAGAGGATGGAGACACATTGGTTTCTGATTTTCAAGGGGGTGATAATGGTCTGGAGATGGTAGTAGGGTTAGCAAACTATCACATGCTCGTTTATAGGGATAGGCAGATGTGAGGAAAACAAAAACTCAAAACTGCCCCCACATATATGAGGAGAAGGAGCCGATGGAGGAGGCGGGTGAGAACCTGCTGATATATTTTGAGCTTATGTATTGGAGTCAAGGTGACAAGGGAACCTGAAAGTGTTTGAATACATATCCATTCCCTTTTTGTCTCAGTCGGAAGTTTAAGACTGAAGTTCAGAAAGGGGCTTTCCTCCAACATCCAAGAGTTTCTGGAAATTTTGGGAGTGGGTTAGGCTGGATACTACAACTACAGCTGCAATTATTGCAGGGGATTATGGCAATGGACAGTAATAGACATTTCAGTAGAATGGGAGATAAAATGCAGGTTATGAGCAAAGGATTTGACATTGAGACTAGTCTGATAAGCTTGTTCTGTGGTTGTGCATCAACACAGACTTGTCTTGTTTGACCTAAAAAACACTGGTCTGGAGGAGGCCCAAGATTGTTTTTCATGCTGGACATTGTTTGGGCTCTCAAGTTTGATGTAGAGTAGACAGCCAGAAGAAGGCGAAAGATGAACATATCCAGGACTTTGTTTGGATGGTCATCGCCACATATCCAACCACTGACCCCTGTGTCTGAAGTTTCAGAGCCGCCAGAATCACCATCACCATATGTCGATATTGGCTTGGATGTTGGAGAACAGGTCAGTGTGTTCTCTCTGGTTAGGTCTTGCTCCTTGTTTGCACTCACATGACTTATCAAGCCAGTGTACTCCAATAGAGAAATACCAGGCACTCAAAATTTTCTGATTTGTTTTCTTTGGCACTAGAATATTCTTCACATGCACTTGAATTTCTAATTATTTTTCGCCAAGAATCCTCATGTGCAATTGTGCAGTTGCAGATACAACAAGGCTCTGCCCAAGAACAGGTGGAGGAAAAAGATCCACTGCCACCACCAGCTGTACCATTTGTTCGCCTGTTTGCCTATGCAGATGCATATGACTGGCTGCTGATGACAGTGGGCACTATGGCAGCAATTGTGCATGGAGCTGCGCTCCCAGTGTATTTGTTCTTTTTGGGGAAAATCATCAACTTATTTGCACTCTATCAACAGGACTTGAATGTCGATGGCCAGCATCATCTCTCTTCTGGTTCATATCAAAACCTGGCTGATGAGCTTTCCAAGGCACTTTTTCTTCCCCAGTCTTTCACACACCTATGGTTTTGCTAGCAATTTATTTTGTCATCCAGTCATTTTCTTAATAGGAAGCTTTTCAAGGTTCCTGAGGACATAGTTGAACAATTTTTTAGCTTTTTCTGTGGTCAGAGTTTTAACAGAAAATTGCTCTCCATTTGTGAAAGTGTACTGCTACAATCTATTTTCAGTTCTGCAACAAAACATCATCCTTGAAGGTGCTAATGGGTTTTGTCTCAATTGCAGCATGCGGTTTACATAATTTATATTGCTGCTGCTGTCTTCATTGCTGGATGGTTAGGTCAGTTCCCTTGACCTGATTTGGACAGCAACACTCTTCAATAAATACCCGAATGGATCCATTGCTAAGTCATGGATGCTTTTCTGGTTCCATTCTGAATTGTCCAGTGCCTTATCCACTCAGAATTTGATGAAACTGCAAGTTTTGTTAACTATGCAGAGTCTGATCAAGAAGCATATCTTCATGTAAACCCTAAATGGGAGATCAAGTAAATGAGAGACTAATATTGCAAATGCTTCTTGAAAGACTACTTGTAAGAGTGTTGTCTCAAGCTTGTGGCCATGCCAAACAGTGAAACTGTTCAGGACCATTTGCAATATGTGGTACTTCAAGAAATATATTAGTGCTATTATGGGTGTGCAATTTCAAAGGTTTGGAAGTCTCAAATGGAGAAGATTGATTTGTTTTTCATGAGCTGACATGAAGAGATTGTGCATTCAGAGGTGGCGTGTTGGCTATATACGGGAGAGCGGCAATCAGCAGTCATCCGTTCCAGAGGTGTACAGATACTACTGAAACAGGATCTAGGCTACTTTGATCGTTTTGCTGGATCGGGAGTCTTTGTGAGCCAAATCTCGAGTGATGTTCTTTCTGTGCACCACACCCTGAGTGAAAAGGTGAACTTGAAATTTTCAGACACATGCAAGTTATTATTCACTCAAAAGGAAAGTTTTGTTGTTGTTGAATTCTCTTCATTCAACCCCTCTGTGAAGCTAGTACATAGAATTTGGAATTATGAAGAAAACATCCAAGCTTAATATTCACATTGCATCGAGGTTAAAGTCCCACATTTCAAGGATTCCAGCATTGCATTGTATTGGTAGTGAATATGTCAGAGAGTCATCAACAAGCAGTTTAGGAAGGCAATGCTGCTGTCTGAGTCTCAAGAAGGTTCTCAACAAATTTGACTCTAGTCAAGTTTCAGGTTAACTGTTCTGCTAAATCCATGTTTGAGTTGCCAGCAGCTGGAGCCTTTTAATGAGGCACCTTGTTGTGTCTCTTGATGGCCTGCTCATGTGATGCTTCATGTTTAGCTTACTTGGACATTGGTGAGGCACTGCTCTAAAAGCATGTATCTGTCCGTGGGTGTTTACATAGCACAGGTAGGCAATTATGTACACAATATGGCAACATTTGTAGGGGGGCTCACAATAGGATTTATCAGCTGCTGGCCAATTGCCCTCTTAACACTCAGCACGGCACCATTAATTCTGACGGCAGGCTGTGTGTCAAATGGCTTCCTCACCCGCCTTGCTGAACATGTCCAAGAGACCTACTCTGAAGCTGCAGTTATTGCTGAGCAGGTTTATCATTTCACATATTCTTTTATCTTTTATCTTTGGTCTTCAGTCCTCTTCCATCCCCCTAAGCTCCTTAATCTTCTTTTGGGTCTGTGTTGCTGTATTTAGACACACTGATGATTGCTTCTGTGTAAATCCTGTACTTGAATTCCAGCTTCTGAGCTGGTCAGTGCTCTCCTTTTGCCACACCCTCTTGTTGTGGTTTTGTGTTATCCATTATCCAGTTTTGCTTGATGTTAGTGCCCTGTTTGTCCTTGAGCTTACAATTCTTGTTTACACTGGTCAGGGGTGTTTTTACTACTGACTGTTGTTGTTATTGAAGACCTAACAAGATGTGTGCCATATGCAGGCTCTATTGTATGTGCGTACAGTATATGCATTTGCAAATGAGACAATTGTGAAATATGCATATGCCAATGCACTTCAATCAACACTGCAGTATGGGGTCCAGATAAGTTTAGTTCAAGGGCTTGGACTTGGTTTCATTTATGGCATCGCAATCTGCTCCTGTGCTCTGCAACTGTGGGTTGGCCGGATTCTGATTATCCATCACAAAGCAAATGGGGGACAAATTTTTGTTGCTATCTTTGCCATCATTCTGAGTGGTTTGTAAGTATTCTTCTCTATTCCATCCTTTGCTTCTAATATCAAGTCTTTCTAGAATCTTAAACCCCGCCTTCTCCTGGAATTTCTTAATCATGTTCTTTTCTCACATGTGCAAACTTCTGTTTACATACTGAGAGCTTTGTTTCACATGGAGCAGAGGTCTCAACCAGGCAGCAACAAATTTTCAAGCTTTTGAGCAGGGAAGAATTTCTGCATACAGACTGTTTGAAGTGCTGAGCCAGAAATGTGAATCAAATAACAATGACATGGAGGGAACAAAGATACTGACAGAAGTGCAGGGAACTATTGAGCTTCGTAATGTTTACTTTAGCTACCCATCTCGGCCAGATGTGCCTGTGTTGAGTGGCCTATATCTCACCCTCCCAGCCCGGAAGACCCTTGCTCTTGCTGGCAGCAATGGTTCTGGCAAAAGTAGCGTCATTGCTCTAATTGAGCGCTTTTACGACCCAACACTTGGTGCGAGAATTGCTCACAAAACTCTGATGTGGGATGCATCTTTTTCTCATCTGCAGTTTAAGATCCATTTGTTGCTCCAAATGATGGCAACATGAGGTTGATAGCCATCAGGTGGCTGGAGTGTGAATTCTTCTTTTGTAAAATAGGTTCACTTACAGAGATTATAGGAATTTCATTTTGTTCTTACCTATGGTCCTTCTATGGGACAGTTCTGATCATGCAGAAGAGATGATCAACATGTATGATTGCTTGGGAACTTAGTTTTAACATACTTCTACACTCCATGTTGGGACTCGTTTGTAACACATGTTGTTGGTTGTGAGATTCAGGTGAAGTTTTGTTGGATGGGGAGAATTTACGTAATCTGCAAGTGGAGTGGCTACGCGGCCAAATAGGAATGGTCAGCCAGGAACCAGCCCTGTTTGGTGGAAGCATAATGGACAACATTCTGTATGGGCGCGAGGCAACCTTGGATGAAGTTGAGGAGGCGGCTAAAATTGCACATGCCCACACTTTTATCAGTTCCCTCCCAAATGGTTATGATTCCAAGGTACCTAATTCTCACACAACAGCCTAAAACCTCAGTTAGAGTTTATGGAACAGGCAGAGGATAATTTCAAGTAATGAACGAATTGGAAATCACAGGGCTAGTGTGAGATACATGAAGGCACAGCATAGATTGATCACCACATGAAACAATATTTCTTGAATTTAACATGTATCTTGCACCTTGCAGGATTTGAACCCACAACCACTTTGCAAGGTGGCTAGATCCCCAACTACTAGGCTACTACTGGTGGATGCTTTAGAAGTCATGATAGAAAGTCTGTTGACCAAACATTTCAGATGATTTTGTGTTTGAACCTCTAGATTGGCGACAGTCGGTTGGTGTTTTCAGAAGAACGGAAGTTGAAAATTGCAATTGCCCGAGCTGTTCTCAAAAATCCAAGCATCCTTCTACTGGATGAAGCCACTGGCAGCCTTGATATGGAAGCAGAAAGGAGTGTTCAAGAGGCCCTTGATATTCTCATGTTGGGTCGATCCACAATTGTCATAGCACACCGGCTCGCGAGTATTCGGAATGCTGATATTATTGCTGTTCTAGAGGAGGGACAATTGGTTGAAATGGGGACACATGATGAGTTGATGAGAGTTGATGGGGCTTATGCTGACCTAATCCGGCTACAAGATACTGCAAAGCAACCAAGAAGGTCATTCTTTACATTTAATTGTGCATATTCTGACATCTTTGCACCTGTGAACATTGTATTGTTGTACATGCTTCTGAATTGGGTTTAGGGTTTAGCAGCCCTTCATGACATGGAAGGAGATCTGGATGTGGACACCACTGTTGATCCATAATAGTCAACTGAGCACTGTTGAAAATCTCTCTGTACCAGTTGCTTGTAGTGCAGCAGTCTATGGGATTTTGATATGGGGAAGATTGTGTAAGGCCATCATAATGGGGTTGGAGATTGTCTGCAACCCATAGGGCAGTAACCTAAGGAAGACACCCTTGTTGGGTTTGTTGATGCACTGCTTCTTATACCCTAAGAGATTGGTGTTTTGATGTCCATGTCTTCTGAACTGTGGAATATTTTTGGCAGACCCCCTCCTCGAATGTTTGTACCACCTCCACCGCAGGAAAGTGTTTCCCCAAATTACAGTAAACCATCGTCACCACGCCTGGCTAAATCGCCTTCCCTCAAGAAGAACAATGGAGCACGGGGACTAAATGGCTTGGATCAACTGCCAGAATCACCACCTCTGTTGGCAAGCCCTCCTTTGGCTGACATAAATTTGATGGAAAATGGTGATGGAATGGAACTCCAGGACATGAGACCCGAACCTGTCATGAAGCGTCGTGACAGTTTTGAGAAAGCATACTTGGAATTACTCCCGCGTATTGACATTCAGCACCAACGACAGCCTTCAAACTCTAATGCTTCTGCTCCAGAGTCTCCAGTATCACCACTTTTGGTGACTGACCCTTTGGACGAGCGTTCACATTCAAAGACCTTTAGCCGATCCCTTTCTCAGAATACTGATTTACATCTGCGCCCTGACAGGGTAGAAAGTGGACATATCCCATCAATGCAGCGATTGGCAACACTTAGTTTGCCAGAATGGTTCTGTGCTTTGCTGGGAAGTGTTGGAGCTGCTCTGTTTGGATCCTTCAACCCTCTTTTTGCTTTGTTACTGGTTCAGGTGGCCGAGACATATTACTACTCAGCTGATAGGATCATGGGGCATGAGATATCCAAGTGGTGTCTTATAGTCACAGGAATGGGCCTGGCAACAGTTATCTTAAATTTCTTGCAGCAATTCTACTTTGGTATCATGGGTGAGAAAATGACTGAGCGTATCCGACGCCTCATGTTTTCAGGTAAAATCCCAACTTTTTAACACATTCCCTGGGAGGAGTCACTTACACAAACAACAGTTGGACATTTGTATGTTTGATCCAATATCAGTCCATTGTTACTAGTGGAGATATAGGGTGGTGGTGGTGTTGTTCTGTGTAATATACCAGTTTCCATGCTCTCTTTGTGTTGACAACCTTAACTCTTTGAGCAACAGTTCCTCACTGAGCTCACTGAGTTGCTGAGTAATTGTTGTTGTCTTATTCCATACAGCAATCCTGCGAAATGAGGTTGGATGGTTCGATTTGGAGGAGAACAGTGCAGATGTATTGTCCATGCGGTTGGCAAATGATGCAACATATGTAAGAGCTACATTTAGTAATCGCTTGTCAGTTTTCATTCAGGATTTAGCCGCCATTTTAGTTGCGCTGGCTGTTGCTCTTGCAATGCAATGGCGGTTTGGTCTTGTGGCGCTGGCCACCGTTCCCTTGTTCGTATTTGCTTCTGTCACACAGGTACTCCCTTTCTCTGGCACTCAGAATAAATGTTGCTCTGCTGCTGTTGTTTGTAATGTGTAGAGTTTTGAGAGCAGAGAAATGCCCTATGTTATGTGATTGGCTCAAATGTGAGAATCAGATTATGAAAGGGAGATGATAAGAGAAGATTTTGCACACAAAACTTGATCAAAGAAAAATTCCCATGATATCTGATTTTGGTGGTGTTGACTGTTGCAGCAAATTTGGAATGCAGGATTTTTGGGCCCTAGTTGGGATATGAAGGGGGCCCACAAGAGTGCAAGAAGGGTTCTGGAAGATGCAGTGGCCAACATGCACACAGTGATATCGTTTTCAGGAGGAGGAAAAGTGCTGGATCTTTACCATCAAGAGCTGAAGAGACCTTTGCGGCAAAGTCTAGTACGGGGCCAAGTGTGTGGAATTGCTTTTGGGACTTCCCAATTTTTCTTGTTTGCTTGCAATGCCTTCCTTCTCTGGTATGGCTCGCTGACGCTCAGAAGACAACATGGGACAAGTTTTCCAAACTTTCTGAAAGCATTTTTGGTGTTCACATTCACCACATTTGCACTTGTTGAAGCTTTTGGCCTTGGACCGTCTGTTGTGAAGAGGCGGAAATCAGTGGCATCTGTCTTTAGTATCATTGATCGCCAATCAAAGATGGAGACTGATGATGTGGGCTTGAAGCCCCCACATATCTTGGGCCGGATTGAATTCCGAGATGTTGACTTCAGGTAGGGGAAGCTGTAGCCCATACGCATTCCAAACGATTCCAGTTTTTCTTGTGCAATAGATTTGCAAAGAGTTTATAGTGAAATGAAGGAAGAAAACTGAAAGTACCTACAAGTCCTGACCCTTAAAATGGCGAACTAATTCAGGTACTAATATTCCTTCAGCTTTTTTGATGAGATTGACCAGTTTTGTGGTGTGACGAGTGTGCAGGTATCCAACCGAGCTAGATGTTCCTGTACTGACAAACTTCAATCTCAAAGTGGAGTCTGGCCAAACAGTTGCAATTGTCGGAACAGCAGGTTCTGGGAAAAGCACTGTTCTTGCTCTTCTGGAGCGTTTTTATGAGCCTCTGACTGGACAGGTGATGTTGGATGGCAATAACATAAAAGCACTCAATCTTCGCTGGCTGCGGAGTCACATAGGGCTTGTACAACAGGAGCCAGTCCTTTTCTCAACCTCAATCCGGGATAATATCATCTATGGAAGGCACAATGCGACAGAGGCAGAAATCACAGAAGCATCGAGGATTGCAAATGCCCACCACTTCATTAGCTCACTGCCACATGGGTATGATACACATATTGGAATGAATGGGTTAAACTTAACGGCAAGTCAGCGTTTACGAATTGCCATTGCACGGGTGGTTCTGAAAAATGCCCCAATCCTGCTCCTTGATGAGCCAACAAATTCGTTGGAGGCGGATGCAAGCAGGGTTGTGCAAGAAGCATTTGAACAGCTGATTATGGGAAATAGATCCACTGTTGTAATTGCCCACCGTCTGGCGTTGCTGAGGCGTGTTGACCGTGTTGCCATGTTACATGATGGGCAAATTTTGGAAGAAGGGACTCATGACGAGTTGATGAACAAATGTGGGCCATATGCAAGACTAATGCAGCCTCAGTTCAGTAGATCACTGAAACAACATCGCACAAACTTGTAACTGTCTCCCCCCAACATACAGGCTTCACCTGAAATCTGATTCTCAATGTGCAGTGGGTCCCATCTTCATTCATCAACAAATAAGGTAAGTAGGTGAAGCATATCCAATGCGATTCAACTCCAACGCTCCCTTGGGCCCCTTTCTGGGCCTCCCAGAGGCATTTGTAAAAAAAAAACCCATCGTTCATGAAGGATGAGTTGTGTCTGCATTCTAGGGTCTTTTGTTTTTAGTGCTCAGGGGTTAGGTTAGGGCTCACTTTATAGGGTTTAGGGTAACACACACTGGGAAAGAAATGGTTCAAATTATGCATTCATGTAATCATTTTAGGAAATTTGCAATCCTGGGTATATGATGGGTGGACGTAGCTCAAGTGCAGTAACAACATCACCTTTCAGAAATTTGAGGCTTTTTAAGAGAGGCCTAAGGTTTGCATCTTATCTAGAGCTGTAAAGAGTGTTCAAAGAATAGCCAGACCGAAAGTATTAGCAAATTATGAAAGATTGTGCCCGCCCAAGTTGACAACAACAAAAACATTTACTGGACAGAAAGAGACTTTAGGTATATTTGGGAGTGGGATTTGTCTCTTTTGGGTGACCCTTTGCTGACAGACTGACTTCTTCAGATGGGGTCAATTTATCAATGTTTTGGGGAGATCTCTCTATCATAGAGAAACAAAGCCCCTGATTTCTGTCTCGGGTCTTCTTCCTAGTGCCAGCATGGGTTTTAGGGCATGAGGTTTACACCAGATTTGGGTGCATACACACCCCCACCCCACCTCCCCTGTGTGGATCAGCAGGCCATAATGATTGGCCCAGGTGGTAACATTTAATTTTTCTCACTTTTATACCGTTTCAATTTTGCTTGTTAATGGGTAGGAATGGGGAAACAATTTAACACTCTTATTGTTGGATGTGATTAACACTTTATAGAGACCCAAATAGGCGGTGTGGCTTGACCTGCTCTGCTCTCTAGATGTGCATATCTTCTCTCTGCTTTGTAGGTGATCTTCTAGTTGTGGCTTGTGTTTTGATAAATTCATGATGCACACCATGTCCTTCCTAGCCACCCATGTATGGATAGTTGTAGTGAGTACTATAGTGTAGGTAGTATAGGAGCAACAACTTCAACACATTATGTGTGTCCTATAGAGAGCACTGTTGAATACTTACTTCAAAAGATTCTCTAGTTTCCTTCACAAAATTGTCCTTTGCATTTTTTTTTTTTGGGTTCAAATTTTCAACATTTGTACAAGTATAGAGTATAAATTGTTACAGTTGAAGCTGCCAAGGCACTAGGGTAGGTATTCAAGTACCCTATACCTTACTAGAGAAATGTTCCAACATGGCAAGTCACTCTGCCTTGCAACCCTTCTTCCAATAGCAACAGCTTGCTTCTTCTTCAATTACAAAATTCTTTCATTACCTTTCCTTGCACCCCAACCAACACACGAAACAAAACTCACCAAAAAAAAAGGGGCTAGAGTGAACCACCAGCACCCGCATGTGCACCATCCACTGGATGGATGTCCATTACGACTGAGTTGTGGATGAACATCAACTGAGTTAATATCTAGTTTCACCATGACTGTGGGTTTGTCTCAGTTCTTTGGTCAGGTATATGGGTATATACATGGAATTAAAAACCCGAGGTTCTTTGTCTAAAAAACCTGATTTGGTGGAATTATTTGCCAAAAAACTAGATGTGTAAAAAATTTTAAAACTAGAGGTTTTTTCTTTTAGGGTTTGAGCATTTGAGCTTTTGGTTGAGCTTTGTGATGCACACTACTTTTTTCCATCACCACAATGCACAACCTTCTTAATTCCTATTGAGCTCAAGCATGCCACCATTTTTCGTTTTTCATACTACGTTTACTCATCACTCTACATGGCACTAGCACACTTGCAAAGTGATGAGGAGGAGGAAGGTGATTTATTTTTTCAAAAAATAAATTCATATTTTTTTTAGTCGATTATTCATCTTTGTTGTTTTGTGTTTAGTGTTTTGTTATCTCCCATTTTTTGCCCTCATTTCCCTTCTTCCAAAAGCTCAAGAGCTCAAGCTTTGAGTATTCTTTGCAAGTCTTTGGTCTTTGCTAGTCCGTTTCATCACAACAATTCGCCTTTACAACAAGGACTACTACAACCTACCACTTTTCCTTCTACTACCTACTACAATGGCATCATCTTCAGTTGTTAATGCAAATGCTAGTGCTAACACACCTGAATTTAATGCACTTTGTGTTGTTGTTGGAATGATGACAGGTTATGGCAATAGTAACAACATGGTGAACAACTTGGCGACAGAACCATATAGCAATGTTGGTGAGAAGGATCTTTTGGATCAGGAGGTATTGTTGGAAACCATGAAGAAATAGTCGGTTTGGTGGAAGCCTCACCAAAGGACTTCACCCACTTGGGCATTCTTCAAGATAAATGACAATAAGCAAGTTGATTTGAAACAATCTCAAGTTGTGCAAAGCATTGTTTGCCATAGACAAATAGCAGGCCCCGAGATTTTGGCCTTGTGCACAAGGTGCTGCAAAGGCCTCATTGCTTATAATAAATGCAATGGCATATTAGCCATGACAAAGCATGTGGAGCAAGACCATGTTTTTTTTTCTTAAGCAATTCAAAGAAAAGATTGTTGCTCATCCTTGGTCTCATCATGATCATGAACCTACAACTAAATGGTAGCAAGTAGCCCCAAGTTCTATATTGGATTTTTTTTCCTCCCTAAACCATTTTTTGAAAGATCATGACATGCAAAAGAAGTTTCTACAAAATGTTATGTTGTTCGTGATTAAAGGTTTTTTGCCATTAAGGACAATGGAATCTATTTGGTTCCAAAGATTGATTCTACAATTGTACCCAAAGGTGAGCTTTTTGTCCAAAAAGGTTTTCACTAAAAAGGTTTTTCTTACATTGGTGAACAAGACATTGACTAAATTCATGCAACTTGCCTTGGCAAAATGCTTGACAACTACCTACAAGTTTGATTTGTGGATGTCTAAAAGGAGCCCATGATGTCTTTGTGGTGGTTGTTAATTTTTTATTCGCTACTTGGAAGCCCAAACACATCACGATTGGGTTGTTTGAAGAGAGCGATACAAGTGGTGCTCCCATGGCTGTGACACTCAAACAAATCCTCAACAAATTTGGGTTATGTCAAGGATGAAGGTTCCATTCTATAAACTTGTGTTCAAAGTCTTAGGGCAATTGTGTCTTGTCATGATCTGACATAGTCGAGCCATTCGATGGTTATTGTTTGGGGCATGCACTATTGAAGGTATGCCAATATGTCATTTCTGATGACAAAGTGGTTCGTGGGTTACATTATGCCTTATCAAAGTTGCCCAAGTGGATGTGCATAAATGTATCACATGGTTGAAGAAATTCAGCAAGGGCAAGCAAGCGTGGGAGAAGGTGTACGTGGATTCTAATTTTAGTCCTTACAAATTGAACACCCTTGTGAAGATGATGTAGAAATTTTCCATCCCTTTGTTTTTTTTCACATGCTGGATTTCTTTTTGTCTTTTTTTGTTTTTGGTTTTCTTCCCATGGTTCATTCGTTACATGTTCAAATGGATTTTTTCACTCATGAGAATTTTTTTCCTAAGTTTATTGGAGATTAATCAAAAGTTGTATGGTGGCTGATTATTGGGATTTGAGTTTTTTTGTCAGCTTTCCCATTATTGATTCCATTCATACTTGTTCCCCCTAGCTAATCTTTGATTAGTTGGTGGGCTTCACAATTTAAATTGTGCTTGTTAATGGTTAGTGTGAATTTTATGGAGTTTGTTAGTAGTCAATGTTGATCAATTTAGAGCTTTCCTTGCATTGATTTTGTTTTTGGTGCTCTATTATGCCCCCTTGGATTTTTTTTCAACATGTTAGTGGCTAATTTGATTTTCTTTAAGCTTCTTAGTGGCTGATTTGAAAAAATTTAGCTTGTTTATGGTTGATTTGATTCATTTTAAGCTTGTTTGTGGTTGACTTCATTTTTAAAAATCTTGTTAGTGTCTGATTTGACGTTCTTTGAGCTTCCTTGTGGCTGATATGATGTTTCTTGAGCTTATTTGTGAAGGATTTGATTTTTTAAAGTTTGATTTGATGTTTTTTGAGCTTGTTTGTGTAGGGTTTGATTTTTTGGAGTTTTGTTAGTGGCTGATTTAATGTTATTCAAGCTTCTTTATGATTGAATTGAAATTTTTTGAGCTTGTTTGTGAAGGATTTGATTTTTTTGAACTTGTTAGTGCCTAATTTGATGTTCTTTGAGTTTTTTTGTGGCCGATTCAATGCCTTTAGAATAAAATGATTTGATGATTTGATTTTTTTCAACTTCTTAGTGGTTGATGTTGATTTATTTTGAGCTTTATATGGGCTAAATAAATTTATTTTCTTCAGCTCTATTATGGCCCCTTGATTTAATTTCGGCCCCTCCACGACTTATTTGAATTTTTTTGAACTTGTTTGTGGCTACTATTGATTTATTTTGAATTTTTCTTGGCCTTAGAATTTTCCTTTTTAATTTTATTAAGCCACATTGATTTAATTTCAACCTTTCCATCGCTGAAGTGATTTATTTTGAGATTGTTAAGCCTCCTTTGATTTATTTCAAACTTTTCTAGATTTTATTTTTCTCCTTTTCAGTTTTGTTTATGCCCCCATAATTTAATTTCATCTCTTTTTAATGATGCGATTTACAAGTTTGCAAATTACGTCTTGTTGTTTCAAGATGCATTGACTTATCAGAATGTGATTACATTGAGTTATAATTGATAAACAATGGCACTCCAAAATCATATTTCATCTCCAAGAACCTAGGCAGTTTGTGAAATGGTGGTGAATCTATTGTCACCAATTGTGACTAGTTGTGTTTTGAATCAAAACTGTAAACATTAGCTGCTTATTAGTAAGACCCATGAAGTTTGTGATGAACTTGTTAATGTGGTTTTCCCTAACAACTTGGGTGATCCCAAAGGCAAATGCTTTTGATGCAAAGGTGATAGAATTGGTGATTCACATGAAGCACCAAATCTTGGAAGTTTTTCAACCCTTCCTCTCCTTTATGCATGGTTTTGATAAGAAAAGGGGGCATAATATGTTGATGTTGATGTTAGATTTGAGGTTCAAGAGTATGTAGTTAGTGGTCAATTACCATGGTCGTGAACTTACATTTGCATTGGTAAAAGAATATGATGTTGGTTTGCTTCTACTTTTGTTGGTGTAATGTTACAATGATGATGCCAACTATGTAGCAAGTTGGGGTTTAGGTGGAGGGCTTTAAGGTTGACAATGAAGATTTGTTTCAAACCTCAAAGATTGATACAAAAGTTATGTCCCAAATTATGGCACAGGAACTTGATGCATTTCGCCGCTGCCATGTTGATGTGCAGAACTACAAATGCACGTTATCTTGGTGGCGCATCCGCGAGCAAAGGTGGCTAGTGGTGGGATCATTGGCTTGACAAATCCTTGGGATTCCAACAAGCCAAATCGAAACGGAACAAATTTTCTTGATTGCCAAACTTTTCATAGCATTAAAGAGCTACCAATTACAAATTAACCATCTCAACCAGATGATTTTGCCAACAAAAATTGGGCCATCAATCCAAGGGTTGGGTGTTTTTAGCCTTTCGATTTTGTAAGTGCATGTAAAGCAGAATTTGAATTGTCGAAAGAGCTTGATGCAAAGTTTGAGGAGGAGGTTGAATGGGAAGAATTCCAAGATCTTTGTGATTTTTGAACTTGATTTCCAATTTGTTGCTTTTAGATGTTCCTTGATGCCCAAAAAAAACACACATATGAATTTTTTGATCATCTTTTGTTTTGAGTTTTTTGGCTTTTGAATGGATCTTAAAGCTTCACATATGCTAGATTATGGCTATGGTACACTTGAATTCATTTTCACCTAATGCAATTACTCTGTGCTTCTAGCCATGTGTTTTTTTCCAATGATTCTTTTGTTCAATTTGAATGTTCCTTGCAATAATACAATTTTTACTTCAAGTATTCTGGTTTTTTTCCCCCCTCTTGCATGGCCTTGATTGGATTGCCATGTAATGCTTGCAATAATTCTGCCCATACTATGTGCAGTGTCCATTATTGTTTTGTTGCCCAAAAATGTGCATGTAGTTATATGAACGATGGACAAAATTATCACATCCCCTTGAACATATCATATTGGAAAAATCTCCATCTTCACATAGGCAATATCAATAGGAGGTTATCATACGTGTATTAGTTGTAAACTAAACTTTTTGAATATTGAAGCCTAGTACCTACAAAATGACCCCCTATAAGCATGTCCCATTTGATTACAACACTACCAACTTGATTGAACATGTCATTTTCTTGACCCATTTAACTAATGTTCCACTTGACTAGAGAATAAAAAATGACAACATAATCAATGTGACTAGTCAAAAGGTACATGTCATTTTTATTTTTTGTACCTCTAGTCAAATTGTACTAATACACTAATCAAGGCAGACGATCTAATCAAATTGTACCATTTGAAAAATTGTGAATTCCTTAAGTGTGGGCAATAAACAAAAAAGAGAGATGAAAGGTTTACGTCACATTGATGGATCATCTTCAACCATCTTTGCCAATAATGGCATATACATTGTCATCACCTTTTTTGTTGGACTCAAAATGTTGATCCAACATGTTGTGACATTCCACAATATTTTCTTCCCTTTCTCCTTCATTAATTTTATTAGCTTCAAAAATTTAAAATGCCTTTTTGGGTTGTGAGGGGAAAAAAATATAATCGCTATAATAAATCTTTTATAAATTGCACAATAGGGATTTGAGACAAAGTTTACACAACTAGATGGGTGCGATGCGCCATGCAATGAATACCTTCCAAATGGTGAGAATACTTATTTTTCATTTGGCGAGTAACACCATTGCACACCCCTTGGAAAACGTTCACTCCATCAACCCCAAAGGAAAGCAATTTTGCAGCAATATTTGCATCAAAAAGACAACAATGTTCTTTCAAAACACCCATAATAACCTAAGTTAGATTATTTGCACCCCCTCTTTCAATGACCTACTCTAAAAAAATGAGTACATGTATGTGACACCAATCTTGAACAACATAGGAATGGATAGAAATCCATGATTGGTTATCAATTATGGTTACCTCATCAAAAGACAGTGCAAGGTACTTTGAACTTGCAATAGCTTCTTTTACCCTCTTGATGACTTGCTTATGCATACATTTAGCCATAATCCATCCCAATGAATCACTCCAATGATGTTTTGGGAACATGGGGACATTCAAGAAAGAAAAGAAAAACTTTAAAGCCTCAAATTCAAGCATGGGCTAGCCCAATTGTAGTAAGTGCAAAATTGTAGCAAATTGTTGCCACTTTTTACCCTACTCCCCTTTAACCCCTCTTTGAACTTGTTCAACAATTGTGAGGTAGCTTTTATTAGAATAAACAACCTTATTTTTTGCATGGTTGCACTTTTTATTGACATACCATTCTCCTTGTTTCTTGCCCAAGTGTGGCATGTTTCAAATGACCCTTGTTTTCCCTGCATGTTTTTCAAGAATGTTAGCCTTTGGCCTTAAGATCACATCCTTGCCCTTCACAAATGAACATACTAGGTATTTCACACAATGAACTTTTTGAGTTGCACTTGTTAACATCTTTGCCAATGGGAATTGAGTAGCCCACACATCCCAACATTTCCATGATATGTCATGATTATTTTTAGGTTTATTGGGTGGGGCACATTTGATTCCTTTTCTTCTAGAATGGCATGGATATCTGTGAAATTTGCCATAGAGGCAACATAAATGGGCAATCCATCAAGACAAACAAATTACATAACAAGATTATGACGATTGAAATCAAAATTTGACTCACCCTTGCTACCAATTGAACTTGCTATAAAAAATGGAATTGGTTTAAGTTTAGGAAGGATCACAAGAGGAAAACTATCCTTAAGATTCCTACTAGACTTGAAGAAGTCAGACATCAGTGTCTTTTTGTGTCCTTTCCATAGGTACCATGTAAGTCTTTCAAATTAAAAAAATGCATATAAAAGACAGAAACAAAGGGAGGTTGAAAAATACAAATAGAAAAAGTTTGTGAGCCACTTATTAGCATCAACTATTGATTTGTGTGCATTGTGAAACTCCAACCTCCAAATTTTTGTTAAAAGCAGAGCATGATGTTGAACTACAAGAAAGCCCTTATTTTCACACCTCCTAGTTAGTTACCTTCTTACATGTTGTGCAAAATGGACAATGCATAAATATGGGAAGAAACATGATAGATATGCAAGTCTAGCTTGGATTTGGGTTGTGCATAATCTTGATTCCTAAATTGTTTAAACCCTAAACCAAAAATTTGCCAAAACCTTAAAATAGGCATTTGATTTAGTGTGCATTGAGTCTTGACTAAAAACAGAGCTTGAACATAACATAATGAAAAAAAGAGATTGGATTTAGATTATGTAAGAACTTTTTGCCTAAACTTTAAACCATAAACTAAAAACGTATCAAACCCTAAACCTTTGTAAGCCTCAAGCAAGCACTAACCAAGAACAAAGCTGAAACAACCAAAAACATAGATGTTTCATTGATTAAGAACATAATTATTTCACTAACCAAAAATAGAGTTGTTTCATTGACCAAGAATATAGTTAAAACAACCAAGAACACAACTATTTCACTGATTAAGAATAGAGCTATTTCACTGACCAATAACATAGTTGTTTCACTAACCATGAATAGAGTTGGAACAAAGATTCAATAAAAAATAGAGTTTTGAATTAGCTTGAATATATAAAACTTGTAACCCTATAATAAACATGTGACACAATATGTTGCAAAAATGAAATCAACCTCCTAGGGGCAAAAAAGGACATAGTTTAGTGAAGAAGTTTTACACTAACTAGTGTGCAGTAGTGATGTCCATGTGGTTCATTTGAAGGCCAACACTACCATGCACATGTAGCAACAAACATTGTTGAACAAGTTGTAACATTTAACAACACTATGAACTTTGCACACACAAACAACAATGACTTGGTGAGCAATGGGCACTATGAGGTGGGGGAGACGATTCTCTAGCATTGTTACCTCCATTTCACCTTCAAGCAACATTGACTCTTGAACAATGTGCACCCTTGTGACTCTAGCAACAACCAAGTTCCAACCAAACTCAACAACTTATTACTTACAACACATCTTGAAAGCCTAGATCCTTATTTATTTCCTAAATTCCCAAGCCCCCAACCTTCTAGACTTTGGGCTTTGGAGCCCACTAGAAACATTCATGAGCCACAACAAGTTGATGGAGCGAAAATTGACGAAAGCAAAGCAAAAGTTAGCGAAAGCAAAACAAGAAATGACAAAAGTTAGCAAAAGCAAAGCAAGAAACGACAAAAGCTTCCAAGTCACAACAATGAGCGTACTTAGTGCTCATGGTGCTCAAGCCGGCTACCTCAGTGTTCCATGTAATGTAGTAGTTTTGACTCTTTAAAGTTTAAACCTAAAATTGTTGATGATAACCCTAGATCTAATGATGATATTCATGACAATAGGCCTAGATCTAATAGTGATATTCATGGCGATAACCCTAGATCTAATGGTGATTTGTTGGTGATTAACCTAGCGATTAACCTAGATCCAATGGCATCTACTAGTGCTAATTTGGCGACAGGGATACCTAATGACCTGATTATAGTAGGTGAGAGGCCTTAGAAGGAATACACGAAATGGTGAGTGGTCTTTGAGCTTCTATTGCAATGTGAAAATTTTCATTTATTTAAAAAAAATCCTTTAATGAATTTCACAAGCCCTTTTTCTCCATTGCTTTTTGGCGATATTTCGCCAATAAAAAAAAAGGCTGATCCAGATTGAAATATGGATATTAGAGTTTTGAATTTCATAAATTTGAGAGCTGGTGATCAAGATATCACAGTGGATATCACAACATGTGATATCCAACAAATATCAAATGTGATATCCAACACGATTTCCAGGTCTAATATCTGAATTTTCTGGATATCCACCAACAGTAGTTTAAACATAGGTAAGGCCTGCTTTTACTACCTACCTATAACCCATTAGTAGGAAGGTAGTGCAAAAAAATGCAACTGAGGTAACCACCATGGTTAGGTCTGGAACTGGGATCCAACGGAAAACTGTTTCCTGTCCACTTACCATCCATCGTTCATGGCGTGCTGGTGGGTGGTGGTGGTGGTGGTGTTGCAGGAAACAGAAGTGTAGCAGCAAACCCAAAAGAAAAAGCTCCCACTTTTCGACACCCAAGTGGCCAGAATCTGGGATGTGTGCTATGTTTGGTTGATTTTGCATGCTGGGAGGAGCCATCAATCATGGTCTGCGTTGCGCTTTTTCAACTGGCTTCATGCTCTCCGTCTTCTTCTCCTTCTTCTTGCTGCTGCTGTAATTTCTCTCTCTCTTCCTCCTCATCAACCCATTCCTCCATTTCTTTCCCCTTGCATGTTTCCAACTTTGATAGGCCGTGTAGCTCGGCTCCTACCAGTTTGTGGCCTAGGCTCAGCAGCATCAGCAGCACACGTGCGCATAGAGGAGTAGGAGGGGGAGGAGGAGGAGGAAGAGGACGCAAGGAGTTGAGAGTTGGCAGGTTGGAGTTTGCTACCAGATGCCTTGGAGGAGATCAGAATGACTCAGGTAGGGCATCTTCATATTTTGGTTTAGGGTTTAGGGTTTCGACAGATAAGAGGGAGAAGAAGGCTTTTGAGTGTGTGGGTATTTTTATGGGCGGGGTTTTTGGGGCTCTGTCTTCTTGAATTGCATCCTGATCTCAAGATTATGAATGGTTGCTGCGAGGTAGAGAGAGAGAGAGGATCGGCTTTCGTTTATGGGCAGAGGGTTTTCCCTAGTTTTTGTGAACTTTTTCACAGATTGGGTATTTCTTAGATCTCCCCATCTACCACAGCAGAGCATGAAAGCCTAAGAAATCTCAAATGGGGTTTTTAATTAATTAAAAAAGAAAGGGTTTGTTTGGTGTGGAAAGGACTTTTCCACCCTTGAGAGATGTTGAGGGGAGGTTCATGACCTGAATAGTATGTGTCCTTTTTGCAGGCAATGGATCTCTCCAGAGTCTGTTTCATCTATGGATATAGTGTGTAGTGTGTTTGTCTCAGCTTCCAAAACCTCAAGTCTTTCATAGAAGTCTCCCTCCCATTGAGTCAATAAGGTGGCATTCTACAGCTTATGGTACCCCTGAATGCAAATAGAAATGTCAAGGTAAAATTATATGCAAAATAGTCATCTGGCAATGGGTTTGGAGTGTGTAGGGCCCAGAGGTTTAGCTTAGAATTTCTGGTCAGCATCACACTGAGCATGACACGCTTGCTCAGGAGTGTATGAAGCGTACATTGGTGGGAAGGCCCAGCAAGAGAGCAGTCTCTGATGTGAACTAAAAAATACATATCTGAAGTATAAACACCAGCAGTGCATGGTTTATGCCTAATCGTTGGGATGTAGTTGATGGATTGTGAAAAACACCTGCATTCGTGGATTGCCTTACAGCTGTTGTTTTCCATGCACAATCCTATTCTCTTGTTGCAACTGACCTATGCAAATCTCTCAATCTGTTGGATAGTTGATTGCAGCACAACCTAGCA
>Ga0116229_10005037_pt1 | contig 21644 bp, 18 predicted proteins | sample S1TSphgellanicum_3_FD_87313 | JGI IMG/M metagenome (GOLD analysis project Ga0116229, IMG submission 87313) | Host-associated microbial communities from peat moss isolated from Minnesota, USA - S1T2_Fc - Sphagnum magellanicum MG | ecosystem: Host-associated > Plants > Peat moss > Unclassified...
CCAGCGGCCGTTCTTCGTGACGAGAAAGGCGCGCCCAAACCTGAGCGGCACCGCGCGACCTTTCCGCAGCGCGATCGAGCCAACACCGGGCACCCGCACGCGCTTCTGCCGCTCGTCGAGAAGCAGGGCGCGATCGGCGTGCGGAAATTCGATCTGATTCCAGCGCGATGCCGGTTTGAAGCGGGGGTACCCAGCGGTCTCGCCGGATTTGATGCGCCGGAAGAACGCTGCCATCGCCAGATCCAACCGCCGCAACGTCGCATCCTCGCACTCGCGATACACCTTCGCGAAGCGCGGCTCGACGGCACGCAGGTCGGTGATCTCGGCGTATTGCTGCTTTGACGATACGCTCGTACGTCGCGTCATCCAGGCATCCCGACGCTGTTGCAGCATCGCATTATAGAGCGCGCGGGTCGTGCGCAGGATCTCAAGCAGCGCGCGCTCCTGGGCGCACGTCGGATACAGCCGCACCTTGTGCAGCCACCGCAACTCGCCATCGAACCGCGACACCTTCATCGAAGCGCAACATCTCATACGACACTGCCAACAGGGTGACACTCTTGCGAGTGACGAGACCACCGACCGACGACGCTCACTTCTTGGAAAAACGCCGCCGTGCGATGCTGGTAACGCGCCGCTTCCGCTTCGCAATGCAGCCCTCGCTGCGCTCGCCGGCGGGGTCGCTCACCTCCTGATCGCTACCGTGGTCGGCCACGATCAAGGAGTGGGTCTTGCCGTACGATACGGTACGCGCTTCCGTCAACCCCCAGGCCGGCGTGTTCGCGTTTCTCGACGGGCTTTATGCCAATTGCTTGTCGGCTGCGGGCTGGGATTGCAGCGCGTTATCGTACGATGCGCCGAAGGAGCGCTGGACTGGCGACGGGCCTATGACGATGCCGAGATCAACGTGAGCGTGGCCGGATCGACCTGATAGTTGCCCGAACCGATTTGGTCGTTCGGGAACGCACAGATGACGCTGTTATCCGGTCCCCAAATCACGACGAGGCCGGGCGGACCGCACGGCGTCTGCTGCAAGGCATAATCGGCGAGTAAATCCGCACCCGGCGTGTCGGGCTCGACTTGATAGGACGGATAGTCGAGTTGATCTTGGGCGTCGACGTACGCGCCGTATGCGGCGAGGCCGCCGAGCGAGACGATCGCAAACGGCCCCCAAAAGCCGCCGCCCCAATACGTCGGCGCCGCTTGCCACGCGATCCCGTGATTCCAGCCGTAGTTGCCGCCGCCGGCACGCGCGTTCCGGATCACCGGACCGGTGAAGCGATGACCGGCAGCCGGCACCGTCGCCCGCTGCGTCGGCATAACCCTCCGCATCGCGGCGGCGGGCGGCGCCGCGGCGGGCGGCGCGGTGTCGCGATGAAAGTTGAATCCGCCAGCCACGGGCGCCGGAGCGGCGGCACGCGGAGCGGGGGCCGCAGGACGCGGGGCCGGCGCTGCGGGGCGGGGCGCCGGAGCCGGACGATTGCCGCCGCCGCGCTGCGCGAGCGCGAGCGACGGGAGCGAAAGCAAAACCACGAGGGCGCACGCGGTGACGGTCATTCGGCTAGTCATTTGATCTGGTCCAGCGTTCCCTTCACCGAGACGTACGTGCCGCGCATCGTATGCAGCAGAACCAGCACTTCGTGCGGGCCGAGGCGGTCGGCGGAATGCGGCAATTGCACGTTCTCGCCGGTCGTGTTCGTATACACCGTCCCGTGCTCGAGCGCGATCGTATGCGCGACGCCGTGGTCGTGATAGACCGTCTGATACGGCAAACAGCGCTGCAGGCCGTCGAGGTAGCGGCACGCGCCGCTGGTGACCTCGAGGATGCCCCGGTGATCGCCGCTGCGCAGCCACAGCGTCCGTCCCGACAAACGCATCATGACGTGATGATAGACTTGCGTCGTGCCGTCGGCCTGTTGGATCCGCGTGATACCCTCGGCTGCGGCCGGCGCGACGGCGGCGATGAGCGCGCCGAGCACGACCGGCACGAGCGTCTCGATTCGAAAACGTGACAAGCGGAAATCCTCCGGGCGACGGCAATGCGCGTTCGTTTGCAACGGTAACGTCACCTAGCGCCCACCTGTTCCCGAGCCGGCGCTTACCACCAAGTGCGTCGGCGCGGTAACGATACCGCTGATGCGCCGTTTCAGACGGCGGCGCTCGGTGGGCGCAAAGAGCGCGTGGGCGAATTCGTCGTCGAGAATCTGCCCGAACCGGCGGAATGCGGCGGCCAGATCGGGCTGCGCGGGAGCGGCCACGACGACGCTTGCGACGTAGACGAATCGCTGCAAGGCCAAGTAGAACTCCGTCCAAGCCGTTCGCTCGGCGGGCGCCGCGAGCGCCCCGAGGGCACGATTCAATCCGGCGATGACCGGCGCGGCGGGGAAACGGCCGTGGATCGCGTGCTCGACCGTTTGAATATCGCTGGCAAACCCCGCCAGCGCGACGGTCGCGTCAGCGTTCCGCAGATCGAGGCCGCGGCCGATAACCGCCGCCGTGCTATCTGATGGCTTCATCGTTCTCCCAGCCGATTCAAAAACCGGACCTCTCGGAGTTTTCTTACGTACCCTTCGGGACGCCGGCGTAACGGATGCAGTAACGGATGTATGTGAGAAGACGGTCGCCGCCGAACGGTGCGCAGTTGTCCGCGACATCCGTAACGAACGGTACGGTGGTCTATGCCAGCCGCAGCCCCGCGCAAGAAATCAACGACCGCCACCTCGCAGCGCAGCCGCGACCGGCGCGCGGATATCATCAAAGCCGCTCGCGATGTTTTCTTGGAGCGCGGCTACGCGGGCGCCAGCACCGATGAAATCGTCGGGCGCAGCGGTGGATCGAAAGAGACGCTCTACGCCCACTTCGGCAACAAACTCGGGCTCTTCCGGGACGTCATCCTCGTCGAGGTCGATACGCTCTTCGCGCCCTTATCCGGCCGTCCGGACGAGGAGCCGCTCGAACGGCTGCGGCTCGCCGCTCGCTCGTACATCCGTCAGTCGATGCGTCCGGAGGTGATCGCGCTCATGCGCATCTTGATCAGTGAAGGCGTCCGCATCCCGGAACTCACGACGCAACTCCGCGCGATCGTCGAGCAAAAGATTCTCGGGGTGTTCGCGGAGTTGATCACGGCCGTTCAGGCAACCGGTGAACTCAAGGGCGAGCCGGCGCGGGCGCTCGCGGAGATCTTCAACGACCTCTTGCGCGGCGGGACCATCTTCAGCATCCTCTTCGACCCCCAGCAAACGTTTTCGAACCGCAAGCTCGATGCCCACGTCGATGCCTGCCTGGAACGTTTGCGTAAGCTCGCGCGTTAGGCGCCGAATTCGACCTCGACGTCGGCGCCCGTCCGCGGCTTGCGCATGATGAAGACGAGCGGAATGGCGAACGCTGCGCAGAGCGCGACGGCGAACGATGTGTCCGCGTAGGCCATCACCGCGGACTGGCTGGTGACGAGCCCCGCGATCCCGGCGAGCTCGCTTGCCGGCGGAATCGCCGGCAGATGGGCGGCAGCGAGATTCAGATTCCCGGAGAGCACGGACTCATGGAACGCGAGGCGCCGGTCGACGAGGGTGCTGAGCAGCGCGATCGAGACCGATCCGCCGAGCTGCACCGCGACGTTGATCCACGCGCTCGCGCTGCCGCCGCGCTCACGCGGGACCGCGCCGAGCACCGCAACGCTGATCGGAACGAAGAGGCAGGCAACGGCCGCGCCGCCGAGGATCAACGAGCCGACGAAAATGCCGAAACTCGCGTCGGGCGTCGTCACGCTGCCGAGCCAAAAGCACGAGATCGCGGTGAGCGCGAACCCGATGGCGATGAAATAGCGCGCGTCGAGCTTCGTGATCATCGGAGCGATCATAAGGGTCACGATCGCAATCGGCAGCGCTTTGACGAGGACGAGTAGCCCGCTGAGCGTGGCGGTGAAGCCGAGCGAGTTCTGAACGTATTGCGGAAGGACGTATTGCGTTCCGAGCAGCGCCGCGCCCAAGATGAGCGCGAGGCCGACGCCCGCCGCGAGGCTACGATCGCCGAAGATCGCGATATCGACGACGGGGTTTCTCGCAAAGCGCAGCTCCCAGATGATGAGTCCGGCAATCCCGATGACGGCGACGATGCCGCACGCAAGGATGTTCGGATCGCTGAACCAGTCGTAGCGTTCGCCTTCGCTCAAGACATATTGGAGCGCACCGACGCCCGCGACGAGCAGTAACAGCCCCACGCCGTCGAGCGGAGTCTTGCGCGGCGCCGACGGATCGCGCAGCAGCGTCCCCAAGATCAGCGCCGAGACGATCCCGGGCACGATGTTGATCAGGAAGCAATAGTTCCACGTGAGATTGTCGACCAGCCAGCCGCCGATCGGTGGGCCGAGCGCCGGGCCGCCGACGGCGCCGAGCGCGAAGATCGCCTGACTCAAACCGATCTGCGATTCGGGAAACGTATCGCGCAAGATCGTTTGGCCCGTCGCGAGCAGACCTGCACCGAAGATCCCTTGCGCAATCCGGAACAACACGAGTTCGCCGATCGACGTCGACACACCGCAGAGGAACGACATCGCGGTAAAACCGGCGACGGAGATGATGAAATAGCGCTTGCGGCCGAGCACGGACTGCAACCACGGGATGATCGGAATGACGATGACGACGGCGATCGTGTAGCCGTTGATCACCCACGTCGCCTCATCGCTCGACGCGCCGGTGTTGCCCTGGATCGCGGGCAGCGCAACGTTGGTGATCGTGGAGTCGAGCGTCTGCAAGAGCGCGGCGAGCATCACGCCCGCCACGATGAGGGTCCGTCGCGCACCATACTCGACGACGGACTGCGTGACGAGAAGACCGTTCACGATACGTGCGGCACCGCAGGTTCCGAGAGCCGGCGCAGGCGGCGCTTCAAGCGCCGGTGTTCCGGTGCCGCGAGCAACAGCTGTCCGAAATCATCGGCGAGGATCTCTTGGAGCCGCCAGAAGGCCGCGAGCGCGTCGGCGGAGGGTCGCGTCGTTGCAACCATGCTCGCGACGTTCAAGAAACGCGCGAGCGTCAGGTAGAAATCGGTCCAGGCACCGGTCGGGAGCGCGGCATCGATCTGTAGCGCGCGGTTGAAGCACGCGACGACGGCGCCGGCCGGAAAACGGTGACCGATCGCACGCTCGACGACTTGAACGTCGCTTGCGAGGCGCGCGAGCGCGCCCGTAGCGTCGGCATCGAGCGGGCCGGCTCCCCGGCTGTGCGCCGGGAGCGCGGAGAACGTGCTGAGCGTTTCCATCCGAACCTTCCTTTGCGAACCGTACCTAACGGTACGGAATGGAAGCACTATACGCTCCCCCCGCAACGCTGTCAACGGGGTGCCCGGCGCCCGCGCCGGGGTTAGGTCCCCTTCGGCGCGCCGATGTAGCGGATGTATTTCAAGAACAGTGCCGGCGTCGTCGAGAAACTGTTCGCGTCGCCGTAGACGGCGTAGAATTCGCTCTTGCCGTCGCGCGCGAGAAAGTGGAACGCGGCGCTGACGTTTCCGCCGGAGACCGGCGCGAAGTCAGGCGCAAACGACGCATCCGGCAAAAAGGAGCCGATCAGGCGCCGGGCACCGAGATCGAACTGCATCTCCTTGCTGATCTGGAAATCGAGGCTCGCGCGCTCGAGCCACTGATTGGTACGCATCTCGCCCGGATACACCGAGAGATACTGATCTTCGTCGGTTTCGAGCGTCAGGTGGACGCGCGGCGCGAGACGCAGCGTCGTGAGGTACGTCCAGGCATCGAGCTCGCCGTGATAATATTGGCCCCCTTGATAGGACACGTAGGTCGGCGTCGATGTTGCGAATTTGTAACCGACCAAGAAACCGCTGCCGTCGAAGGGCAAGAACTCGTTCGCGTACGTCCGCACCGCCTCTTCGCCGTAATACGCGTGAACGGTCATCAGATTCGAGAAATCGACGTTCACCTGCCCCGACGCGTTGTTCTGTGAGGGTTGCCCGAGACGATCGTGAAAATTCGTATCGTAGCTCGTGAATTGAATGTCGTGGAGGATCGTGTTCGCCTTGAACGGCACGGTCTCTGAGAGAAAAAGAGCCGGCCCGTTGATGTCGTTTTGCGCAACGTAGGCATCGAGCGGATCGAACTGCGAGCCCATCCCTTCGTAGAGCAGAAATGCGGTCGTCGTTGCCGTCGCGTAGCCGTAGCCGGTTTGAAGGTATTTCGCCTGGGACGGATCGGTGACGGTCGAGCCGTCCTCCTGCGCATAGTTCAGAAAACCGATCTCATGCGAATGTTGATTGTCATACCCGGTCGTGATCGACGTCACGTCGTCGTGTACGCCGGGAATGCCGTCGACGTTACCGTTGACGTCGACATTTTGCACGTTGACGCCGAACGAACGCGTGGTGTTCGAGACGTCATAATCGAGCGCTTGCGCTTCGTCGGTGCGATCGACGCCGACCGCATCGAGCGCCGCATACGTAAGCGGCCCTTGCGTACCTTCCAGAGCATAGCCGTCACGAAAGGTCGGGATCGACGGCGTATAAAGGAGCTGCGGACTGTTGAAGCTGGCAACGTTGTAGTTGAACGCAGACCCGGCTTGCGTGAAGAATGGCCGCACCTCGCTGTACTGATGGGCGAAAGCGGTCGGCGAGATCGTCTGTTGATCGGTCTCGACGTTCGAATAGTCGGGATGGAGCGAGGCGAGAATCGACGCCGTCGGTGCGATGGGGATGGAGAGGTCCGCACCGACACGTGAGGTATCGCCGCCGTTCTGCGCATTGGTGAGCTCGCCCAGACCGTACACTTGCGCGCGCGCGCGCGAACGGGTCGCGGGCGCCTTCGCGCCGATCCCCGTCGCGATCCCGAAATAGGTCGCATCCGAGAAGCTCGTCGCATGGTCGTTGAAGGTCCACACATCGATCGCGTTCGCGTGTACCGTCGCGCGCACGAACTGCACGCGCCAGTCGGTGCGACCGCCGCTCCGGATCACGTTGAGTGGGATGCGCAGCGTGATCGTATAACCGGCCGGCGTGCGCTTCGCGTACGCATTCCAGGCCGGCGTGTAGGCGCTGTTCTCGCTCGAGGTCTGATAGCGCGCCATGGGGATTGGCAAAGAACGCATATTGAAAGCCGAGCGAGCCGTTCGGCGAGAGATACACGCCGACGTAATCGTCGCTGATCACGCTCGAGCCGTTGGTTTCGTTCGCCGCGACGAGTTCCTCATGTTGCGTCACATCGAAAGCAACGTCGAGCGACGTTTCGTCCTGCGCAATCACCGCCGTCGTCGGTTCGTCGGCAGCGCGCCGGTTCGTAAAATCGTACGTCAACGCCACGCGCGTGGCCTTGGCCCACGAATCGTCGATGACGCCGTTGATGTTCGGCGCCGCATCGAGCACCGGGACCGCAATGCTCGTCGTCTGATCGGCCGCCCGGGCCGGCAGGGTCGATGCGCCCAGCACGAATGACGATGCGATGGACACGGCAATGACGAGCGATCGAAGACGATTCACGCTTGTACCTACGGAGGAGCGCTCGGCGTGTTTCACTCGACCCGAGCGATTCTGGGGCGGTCCGCTTCACCGTGGCAGCGAAGCTCGTCCGCCGGCATGATCTCGCCCCATCGTTCGTACCGCTCCGAACTCGTCGCGCTCGCGGCGGCGCTGCTCGTTGCATGCGCGGCGCTCGTCGGTGCGATCTCGGTGGGTGCCGTGGCGTTTCCGTTCGGCGCGGTCCTGGGGCAGGTCGTCCATCCCGATCTCTCCACGCAAGCCGGACGGATCTTATGGGAGATTCGCATCCCGCGCGTCGCGATCGCGGCACTCGTCGGCGCCTCGCTCGGCCTCGCGGGGATGCTCTTGCAAACGATGCTGCGTAACCCGCTCGTCGATCCGTATCTCACCGGAACGAGCGCCGGCGCAGCGTGCGCGATCGCGATCGGGATCGCGGCGGGCGTTGCGAGCGCCGCCCTGCCGCTACTAGCATTCGTCGCAGCGCTCGCAACGGCGCTCATCGTCGCCGCACTTGCGCGCACCGGCACCGGCATCTCGCACGAACGGCTGATCCTCGCCGGGATCTCGCTCTCCGCACTCTTTGCCGGTGTCGTCACGCTGGTGATCTTGCTCTCGCCGCGCGCGAGCACGTCGCTGAGCATCCTTGCGTGGCTCGGCGGCAGCCTCGCCGGACGCGGCTGGAGCGACGCGCGCGTCGCGTCGATCTATGCGGCGATCGGTGTCGCGATCGCGCTCGCCCTCGCGCCGATGCTCAATGGCTTGCGTTTTGGTGAGAACCGCGCACGTGCGCTCGGCGTCGATGTCGACCGCGTGCAGTGGGGCGTCGTCGGCGCCGCATCGCTCCTGACCGCGGCGGCCGTGAGCGTCTCGGGGATCGTCGGGTTCGTCGGGTTGATCGTGCCGCACGTCACGCGCCGTTTCGTCGGTAACGATGCGCGACTGACGCTCGTAACGAGCATGGTCCTCGGCGCGGTGCTCGTCGTGCTCGCCGACACCGTCGCGCGCAGCATCGATCCGCCGCTGGAATTGCCGCTCGGCGTGCTGCTCTCGATGTTCGGCGTTCCGATCTTCATCTATCTCTCGTTCCGCCGGCGCGCCGCGTGATCGAACTCAATAACGTCGCACTTGCCTACGGCGGCTGCCGCATTTTGGAAGACGTGTCGTTCACCGTCCGCGCGGGTGAAGTGCTCGCGCTCGTGGGACCGAACGGCGTGGGGAAGTCCACGCTGTTGCGGGCAATCGCCGGCGCGCGGCCCATCGACGCGGGGCGTATAACGTTCGAAGACCGTGCCATCGGCACGTTCGCGCCGCGCGAACGCAGTCAAAATATCGCTTTGATCGAAGCCGAAGGACCGCCGCCGGAAGGTTTGCTCGTCGACGATGTCGTCGCCGCAGGGCGGCTTCCGCATCGGCCGTGGTGGCGCTGGACCTCGACGGACGGAGATCGTCACGCCGTCGACGGCGCGATCGCGCGCACGAACCTCGCGCCGCTGCGCAACCGGCCGTTCGCGGAACTCTCGAGCGGTGAGCGGCAGCGCGTGTGGATCGCGATGGCCGTCGCGCAACGCGCGCGCGCGTTCTTACTCGACGAACCGACCAGTCATCTCGACATCAAACACACCTTCGAAACGCTCGCGCTCGCGCGCCGGCTCGCGCACGAAGACGGCGGCGCGGTCGTCGTCGTCCTGCACGATCTCAACGTCGCCGCCGCCTTCGCCGACCGGATCGCCCTCCTCGGCGAACGAACGCTCCTCGCCTGCGATACCGCAGCGACGGTCTTCGACGAGGCGCTGCTGGCGCGCGTGTACGGTATTCCGATCGCCGTCCGTCACGAGCCGGGCGGAAGGGTACTCGCGTTCGCCGTTCCGCCCAAGCGAGGCCGAGCGTAGCGCCCAGTCGCGTCTCACCGACTTGCAGGGAGTCGCACGGTTGCCCTGGGAGTGCCGCGTGACATGTCGCGCTCCCCAGTACCGTGCCGCGTTCTCTTGGCAGCCTTCGCGCTCGCCGGATTGAGCGCGTGCGGCGGTGGTGGCGGCGGAAGTCACGTTACGACTCCCGGAACGGGCAGTTCGCTTGTGGTGGCGGCGCCCGGTGCATCGGCCGCGCCGCGATCGACGACCGCGTCGAACGTCACGGTCTCGTTCCAAATCCCGGCCGTGCCTTCGTCGAACGCGACGCTGCAGGCGCTCAAACGCAAACCGGCGTTCGTCTCGAGCGGAACCGACGGCGTCACGCTGACGGCGTATTTGCATACCGATACGGCGCATGCGAACCCGCTCGCGAGCGCCGTCTATAATGTCAGCCCGGGATCGTCGACGTGCACGGGAACGACGCTGCGGACATGCGCGCTCAGCATCGGCATCGCTCCGCCGGCGGCGGGGAACAGCATCGATCTCGTCGTCACGCTCTACGCAGCGGCTCCCGTCAACGGCGCGATTCCGGCGAGCGCCGCGATCCTGGGAACGGGAACGCTGGCCGCGCAAACGATCCTCGCCAACGCGCAGAACGCGTTCACGATCACGGTGCTCGGCGTGCCGGCCGCCGCGTCGATCGCGCTCGTTCCGCCGGGCACGGCAACGCTCGGCCACAGCGCAACACTACCGCTCATCGTGACCGTCTTCGATGCCACCGGTGCAACGATCGAAGGCACCTATGCAACGCCGCTGACCCTCACGACCAGCGACACGACCGGCGCGACGTCGTTCAGCGTAAACGGGCAAGCCGGCTCGACCATCGTCGCCTCGACCGATACGCCGGACCTCGTCTATTCGGGCGCGGCACTTCCGTCGGCAACGATCGGGCTCACCGGAACGGGCCTGAATACGCAGACCGTGACGACGCTCGCGTTCGCGCCCGGCGCAAATCCGCCGACGGCGAGCAGTTCCACGATCGTGCTTTCGCAAACCGGCACCACCAGCGCGACGGTCACGATCAGCGAATCGGGATACGCGGGAAGTTTCACGCCGAGCGGCTGTTCCGGTATCGCAACCGTAACCCCGCACACGGCATCCGGCGGGAGTCAAGTCTTCAACGTCGCGGCGGGAGCGAGTACCGGATCGTGCTCCCTGACGTTCACGGATACGTACGCGCAATCGGTCATCGTGACGGTCACCGTTTCGGGTGCGCTCATGGCGTCGCCGGCGACGCTCAATTTCGTTTTCGGGACGACTACGCCGAAACTGTTTACGGTGACGGAGGCCGGGTATACGGGCACGCTCACCGCCTCGTCTGCGTGCACGAGCATCGCGACGGTCGCGCCGGCGACGGCGACCGGTTCGTCGGCGACCTTCACGATAACGCCCGTCGCTGCCGGGACCTGTGCGGTGACGGTCCACGATAATCTCGGCAACTCGGCGATCGTGACCGCGACGGTCGCAAACCCGCTCACCGTTACGCCAACGTCCGTGGCCCTTCCGACGAACGGCACGGTGTCATCGACGTTCACGGTGGCGGAAAGCGGCTATACCGGAACGTTCACGGTCGGCGGCGCTTCCGGCTGCGCGAATTTCGCAACCGTTAGTCCGGCCTCCGGGAGCGGTCCGTCGGCCGTCTTCACCGTGACGCGAATCGGCGCGAATTCCGGCAGTTGCGCGCTCACGGTCACCGATTCCCAAAGCCAAATCCTGACCCTGAACGTGAGCGCGCCCGCAGTCCAACCGATCGTGGTCAGCCCGACGTCGCTGACCATGCCGACGAACGGACCGACGATGGCGTCGTTTTCCCTAAACGAAGGCGGTTATTTCGGGACCTTCACGGCCACCACCAACACGTGCGGCTCGCTCGTCAGTTCCAACGGCGGCGTCGGGAGCCCGGGATCGACGGCGTACACGCTCACCCGCGGAACGGCGTCGGGCGGCCCGTGCCAACTTGGGTTCAGCGATGCGTACGGACAAGTCGCGACCGAATCCGTCACCGTGCCCGCGCTCAGCGGCGTCTTCTTCGGCACGAGCGCAGCGGTCGTCGTTCCCGGACCGGCGGTCGCGAACTTCACGGAGAGCAACTATATGGGCCCGGAAACGTATCAACTCCTCGGCTGCACGAACGCGACGATCACGCCGGCAACGACGACCGGCGCGTCCGCAACCGTCGACATCACGACGAACACACCCCAGACCTGCCAGATTCAAGTGTTCGACGCCTATGGTCAGGAAGGGACCGGTAATCTCAACTTCGAGCCGGTGGCGCCGACGTCGGGTGGCACCGTCACCGTTCCGTACCTTTCGCCGTTCACCGCGACCGCGACCGCGAGCGAGCCGGGCTACACGGGCAGCTGGACGGAATCGGATACGTGCGCCGGCGTCGCGTCCGTGGGCAGTTTCTCGTCGGGCGCGAGTCCCTCGGCGACGGTCACGCGTATCACGACCGGGTCGTGCACCATCACACTCACCGACAGCTACAATCGATCGGTGTCCGATTCGGTCTCGCTTCCGACGCCGATCCAAGGCGCGAACTCGGTCGCGCTCGATCCAACCCATGGCTATCTGATCGTCGCAAACGAATCCGGCAGCCTGCCGGCTTCACAGGCCGCGTTCGTGTTCGACACGTCGAGCGGTCAACTCGATTTGGGGAAAACGCCGCTTACCGGCATCGGCGGCGGCAGCACCAACTACGTCCGCTACCTCGGCGGCGCACTCTATCTCGCGGTCGATCCGGGGCCCGTGACCTTGTACTCGCTGCCATCCTTCTCTTCCGGCTTGAGCTTCGGAACCTTCAGCGGCCTCTACGCGGGGATCGGCCGCGACTCGTCCGGCCAAATCTATATCCCCGACGGCAACGCGAACAACATCAAGGTCTATTCCACGAGCGGGACGCTTACGACGACGATCTCCCAAACGTACCCGGTCGGCCTCGCGCTGGATTCTTCCGGGAACGTCTACACGATCGCACATGTCAGCAACGTCATCGCGAAGTTCGGCCCGTCGCCGTCCTTCACGGCGAGCAGCACCGTGACGCTGAGCTCGCCGCCCGGAACGCCATCCGACCTCTTCATCGATGCGTCCGGTTTTCTGTGGGTCTCGTTCTATGGTTCGAACGAGGTGTGCAAGTATAACGTGACCGGCGGCGCGTCGCTCTTGTGCATCACGACCCCCGGGCCGCCGGGCGGCGTGGACGTCGATGCCGCCGAAGACGTCTACATTCCAAACGGCAACGAGGTCGACGAGTACAACGCCAGCGGAACGCACGTTCGAACGATCCAATAGGATCGGCGCCGGAAACGGCACGATCGCTCGGAAATCAGCGTCGTAGCGGTCCGATCTTGCGTGCGAGCGCTTCGGCAACATCGGCAACGCGCGGACCGGCGCGAAACAGATCATCTTCGTCGACCGCGACGATATGATGCTCGCGGACCGCGCGCAGATTCGTCCAGGGCGGCGAATTCGGGATAACGGTGCGGCTCGTAACGATCAGGATGTCGGGGTCTTCGGCTTCGAGCGTTTCCGCCGAGACGGTCGGAAACGCCGAGTGGACGCCCTGCGCTGCATTTGCGACGTTCATGATCTGCAAAAGATCAGCGATGTAGGAGTTCGCGCCGGCGGTATAGATCGGCGACGTATCGACCACCACGAACGCGGTCGGACGCGGCAAGCCGCGCGTGGCGCGCGCGATGGCGTCGAGCCGCCGGTGCATGCTCGCAAGCAGCGCGGTAGCGCCCGCTTCATGCCCGGTCAGCGCGCCGAGCCGCGCGATCGCGGCGAAGTCTTCGTCGAGCGTGTCGATCGGGAGCGATTCGGTGCGCACGCCGGTGCGCGCGAGGTCTTGCAGATTCGGCGCTTCGTACGGGATGCCGACGACGAGCGTCGGTGAGAGGCCGGCGATCACTTCGCTGTTTATCGAACGCATCGACCCGACCCGCGGCAGACGCGCTGCCGCGGGCGGGCGACTCGAATAGGCGTCGACGCCCACCACCTCGGGCCCGGCGCCGATCGCGAAGAGATCTTCGGTCAGCGCCGGCGCAAGCGAGACCACGCGCACGGCCGTCGCGACGGCGAGCGCGAGCGCGATCATCGCGTGCTCAGTTCGACGACGAACGTGCGGCCGGGCGCGGGATAGCCGAAGATCGGCTGGTATTGTTCGTTGCCGACGTTGTTGACGCGCAGCGAGAGGATCGAATTGCGTGCGAAACGTTCGCGGATATACGCATCGACGGTGGTTTGCCCGCCGTTCGTGGCGACGACGTCGCCGGCCGATCCGAAAACGTCCTCGTCGTGCGGTCCGAACACGCTCGCTTGTGCACCGTAGGCAAACGATCCGCTGCCGAACCCGTGCTCGAGCCCGAGCTTCGCGACGAACTGCGGCGTGAAGAGCAGGCGCGATTCGGCGAGGCCCGGCGTGTCGTTCGCCGCCTTGTAGGTGTCGGTGATCGAGAACGTTCCGACGTACCCGTGCGACGGACGCGTCCGCACCGTTGCGAGAATCCCGCGGATCTGTGCCTGCGCGACGTTGACCGGGATGTAATCGGAATTGATTTGGATCAGGTTGGTCGAGTTGCGGTCGAAGATTCCGATCGACGCCCCGCCCAGAATGTCGCTCGCCTGCAGCGAGACGTCGCCGTCGGCCGATCGTTCCGGCTTGAGATCGGGATTGGAGTAACCCGGATAATAGCGGTCGACGATCGTCGGCACGCTGAACGCCGTACCGGCGTTGGCGACGAGGCGCAAGCCGGGCACGATCGGCACGCCGAGACCGATGCTGGGGGTGATCGCACCACCGAGCGGAGCATCGTTTTCTCCCCGCAAACCCAGCGTCCATCGCACGCCGCTCGCATACGCGTGTTGTTCCTGCGCGTAGATCGCGCTCTGTGATTGGCTGACGCCGGTCGTATCGTAGCCGACGAACGCGTACGGCGGTGCCGTCTCGTCGATGCCGATGTTCGCCAGCACCGCCGATTCGCGTGCGAGATCGACGCCGGTCACAAACGTCGAATCACCGCCCGTGATGACCTGGCGCAGCGAAACTTGCGCGCGCCCGTCGATGACCGGATTTTCGGTCCCCTCCGGTTGCCCCGCGGCGTCGTCGGTCACGATATCCGAGGGGTCGACGAAGTCGAGATTCTGCCGCGAACCGAACAGGGTGAGCGTGGTCGTCGACTGCAGCGTCGCGTGCGTGAGATCGAGATGTGCATCGTCGCGTGACGTGTCGTCGCGTGCAAAGGCGTCGGTGTCGGGTACGGAACCCGGAACGCCGAGATGCAGCTGATCCGACCCGAAGCGCAGCCGCGCGGTAAAGCCGCCGCCAAGGTTCACGTCGTACGCAACGCGCGCGGCCGTCTCTTCCGCGTCGGCGTTGGTGCGCACGCCGGGCGGGATCGGCGTCGCGCCGGGAACCGGGATCGCGGCATAGCCGTAGTCGTTTTCGGCGATGTGACGCTCGAAGGAGACGCCGAGCTGCCCGTTGCCGACGCCGGCGCGCAGATCGCGATCGTTGTACGATCCACTCGAAACGTCGAGATACGCTCCGCGCGGCACCGACGTGATGATGTTGACGATGCCGCCGACCGCACTCGATCCGTAGAGCGTCGATCCGGCGCCCTCGACGACCTCGATCGAGCGTACTCCGATGGTGGAGAGCGTGCCGAGATCGATCTGTCCGTTCGAGGCCGGCGTCACCGGGACACCGTCGAGCAAGATGAGCACGCTCGTCGACGACGCGCCGCGGACGAAGATGTTCGCTTGTGCACCGAACGCGCCGTAGCGATAGATTTCGACGCCCGGCACATCTTCGAGCGCATCGGCGATCGTTTTATCGCCGTGCGCTTCGATTTGCGCCTGCGTGACGACGAACGTCGTGCGCGTCGTGTTCGCGATCGGCTCTTCGTGACGATCGCTCGTCGTGATGCGGCCGATCTCGATCAGCGGCGAGGGTGACGGCGACGGCTCGGGTGCTGCGCCGGCAGCAGCGGCACAAAGGAGAAAGAGAGCGGGAGCTGCGGCAACTGCCGCGCCCGTACGGAGACCAAACATGTGAGTCCTACCTTTTTCGCGAGGTATGGGTGCATCGCGTTCGGGCTCGGTATCCTGACTTCGCGGATCGTTGCTTTGCGTCGCGACCTTCCCACCTTGCGGCAGTGATCGACGACAGCTCCCCGCTGACAGTGGCGCGACCGTGCCGGATTCTCACCGGCTTCCCTGCGCCCGAACGACCTGATCGCTTTGCTCGCAGAGGGCGTGCGGTCCTGTGCACGCAAACCGGCACAGCCCATGAGCAGCATTTCAACGCGGCGCGGCGACGGCGGCGAGACCGCAACGTCCGGCGGGCCGCGCGTCTCCAAGAGCGATCTACGTGTCGAAGCCTACGGCACGATCGACGAACTCAATTGCACGATCGGCCTCGCGCGCGCGTGGTGCGACGATCCCGAGATCGCCTCGCTCGCGAAAGCGATCCAGCGCGATCTCTTCGCGGTCGGCAGTGCCGTTTCGACGAAACCGGAATCGAAGAAACCGGTGCCGCAGATCGAGAAATCGCGCGTCGCAACGCTCGATGCGATCGTCGAGCGGTTCGAAGCCGTGCCCGGCATGCTGCGCGATTGGTCGATTTCGGGCGAGATGCGCTCGTCGGCCGCGTTCGATCTCGCGCGCACCGTTGCTCGGCGCGCGGAACGCGCGACGGTGCGGCTGGTGAGCAGCGGCGTTGTCATTCAACCAACGGTGCTCGAGTATCTGAACCGGCTCTCCGACGTGATGTGGCTCTTCGCGCGGAAGCTCGAATGCGACGCCGGCGTCGACGCGCGGCTGCGCGACGAGACACATCCCGGGCCGCCCTGGTCGCGCGCCTGGTGAGTCCCCGCGCCCGAGCGATCATGGTGCTCGGCACCGCATCGCACGTCGGGAAGTCGCTGGTGACCGCGGCGCTGTGCCGAATCCTCGCACAAGACGGCTACCGCGTCGCGCCGTTCAAAGCGCAGAACATGTCGCTCAATTCGGCCGCGACGCCGGACGGGCGCGAGATCGGCCGCGCGCAATATCTGCAAGCGGAAGCCGCCGGCATCGCGCCGAGCGCCGACATGAATCCGATCTTGCTCAAGCCGACGTCGGATCGGCGCTCGCAAGTGATCGTCGAGGGCCGCATTTGGGAGACGGTCGACGCCGCGGACTATCATCGCAACCGCATCGAGGTGCTCTTCCCGCGCGTGCGCGCGGCATACGAACGGCTCGCGGCGCAGTACGACGTGATCGTCCTCGAAGGCGCGGGCTCGCCGGTTGAACTGAATCTGCGCGACGGCGATCTCGTGAACATGCGCATGGCCGCGGCCGCTGGCGCACGCTGCCTGCTGGTCGCCGACATCGATCGCGGCGGCGTGTTCGCGTCGGTGACCGGAACCTTTGCGCTGCTGGATGAAGCCGAGCGCGCGCGCTTCGCCGGGTTCCTCGTCAACAAATTCCGCGGTGACCCGTCACTTTTCGCCGGCGGCGTGACGATGCTGGAGCATCTCTGTGGGAAGCCGTGTTTCGGCGTGATCCCGCATCTGCCGGAGCTTGGGCTCGACGAAGAAGACGGCGTTGCAACGCCGCCGCTTGCCACGCGCGCCGCATGGCGCGGCGACGGACCGGCGCGGCGCACGCGCATCGCCGTCGTCGCGCTTCCGCAGCTCGCAAACTTCACCGACTTCGATGCGCTCGCGGCCGAGCCGAGCGTCGAGTTGATCTACGCCGCCGGCCCGGCCGCGCTCGCCGATGCCGATCTCACGATCGTGCCCGGCACGAAAGCGACGCTCGCCGCGCTCGCGTGGGTGCGCGCCCAAGGATTCGCCGATGCGCTCGCGGATCGCGCGCGCAACGCGTACGTTGCGGGGATCTGTGGCGGCATGCAAATCTTGGGCGAACGCATCGCCGATCCGCATGGAGTCGAGGACGGCGGCGCGGCCACCGGGCTCGCGCTGCTTCCGCTGCGCACCATGCTCGCACGCGAGAAGGTGACCGAACGCGCGCGCGGCGTGCTCGCGGAACCTTCGCTCTTCGACGGCGCACTCAGCGGCGCCGTCACCGGCTACGAAATTCACGTCGGCGAAACGGAATCGCCCGAACGTGTCCCGAGCGCATCACCGAGCGTACGTTCCTTCGCGACGATCGTGCGCGAAAGCGATGGACGCACGCTTGCCGACGGCGCCATCGCTGCCGACGGGCGTACCTTCGGGACCTATCTGCACGGCATCTTCGCCGATGATGCGTTCCGGCACCGGTTCCTCGGCGCGCTGCGCGACGCGCAGGGACTCGCGCCGGCCGCGTATGCGGCGTACGGTGCGGAGCGCGAAGCGCGGCTCGACCGCTGGGCCGCACACGTCCGCGCCGCCGTCGATATCGATGCTGCGCTCGGACTGAGCCTGTCCGGAACTCGTCGAGGGGCGCGGTGAAACCCGCGGCGTGGACGATCGCGGCTGCGGCCGTGCTCGATTGGGCCATCGGCGATCCGCGCGCGTTGCCACATCCGGTCCGCGGAATGGGTGCGGCGATCGCGTTCGGCGACGCGCGTTTCAACCGCGACGGCACGGGCTCGCGGCTGGCCGGCGGCCTCGTTGCGCTTGCAGTCGTGCTCGGCTCGGCGGCGGCGGGAGCGCTTGTCGCGCGCCGGCGGATCGGCGCCGTCGTCGCCGCAGCGTCGACGCTCGCGACGCACGATCTGGTGCGCGAAGCACGCGCTGTCTACCGTGCGCTGAAGGCGGATTCGCTCGACGATGCGCGCACGGCCGTCGCGCGCATCGTCGGGCGCGATACGTACGATCTCGACGCGAGCGACATCGCGCGCGCGACGATCGAAACGCTCGCGGAAAGCTGCAGCGACGGGATCGTCGCACCGCTCTTCTGGCTCGCGCTCGGCGGCGTTCCCGGAGCGTTCGCGTTCAAAGCCGCAAGCACGCTCGACTCGATGATCGGCCATCGCACGCCGCGCTACGAACGGTTCGGCAGCGTTGCCGCGCGGCTCGACGACCTCGCCAATTTCGTTCCGGCGCGTTTGACCGCGCTTTTGATCGCACTCAGCGGCGCGCGGCCGTTCGCAACGATTCGCGCCGCGATGAGCGAAGCCGCTGCGCACACGAGCCCCAACGCCGGCTGGCCCGAGAGCGCGCTTGCAACCGCACTGGGCCTGCGTCTGGGCGGAACGAACCGGTATGCCGGTGTCACCGTCGCCGGTCCGATCTTCAATCCCGCCGCGCGCGCGCCGCGGGCGCACGACATCCCGCGCGCGATCGCGCGCGTCCAGCGCGTCTCGCTGCTCGCGACGCTCATTGCGATCCGGGTGCGGGCATGAGCGAGCTCGCGCTCCACGGTGGCGACATCGCCGGCGCCGCGCGCGCGTCCGGCCGCCGCATCGATGAGGTACTCGACTTCAGCGCGAACATCAATCCGCTCGGACCACCAGAGGCGGTGCGCGCGGTCTTGCGCGCCTACGCGGAGGGACGCGAGATCGAGCACTATCCCGAGCCCGGCCTCCCGGCATTACGCGCCGCGCTTGCGCGCGCGCGGGGTGTGGGCGACGAGTCGATCGCGATGCACGCCGGGTCGGCGGCACTCTTCGATGCGATCTTCCGCAGCTTATCACCGCAGCGCTTAGGCATCCCCGTCCCGGCGTTCGCCGAATACCGCCGCGCCGCCGATGCATGCGGAATTCCCACGCACACGTTCGCTCTCGACCCGCGTTCGGAAAAACCGTTCGATCCTGCGCGCATCGCCGCATGGATTCGCGCCGAGCGGCTCGATGCCGTCGTGTTGACGAACCCCCACAATCCACTCGGCTTCGCAATCGCCCGCGACGTCTTGCTCGACCTCGTCGAGACGGCGGCACAAACGACGTTCGTAATCGACGAGGCGTTCGCCGATTATGAAGAAGCATGTTCGCTCGCGATCGATGCCGCGCGTCATCCGCGCATCATCGTCGTGCGCTCGCTCACGAAATTTTACGCGATGCCGAATTTGCGCGTCGGGTACGCGATCGCAAGCGCGGATCGCGCGCGGGCGACCGCACGTTTCGTGCCCGCCTGGCCGGTCTCGGGGATCGCTGCGGCCGCAGCGATCACGGCACTCGGCGATGCCCCCTACGCGCGGCGTACGCGCGAAGCCAATGCCGTCGCGCGCGCCGCGCTAGGCGACGACCTCACGGCGACGGGCGTTCGCGTACTCCCCGCACGCGCCAACTTCATTACCTTCGAGACGGACCGCGTCGCGGAACGCCGCGCCGCGATGCTCGCGCGCGATGGGATCCTCATACGCGACTGCTCCTCGTTCGAGGGCCTGCCCGCCGATTGCTACGCCCGCGTCGCCGTACGTTCGGCGCTGGAGAATGCGAGGCTCCTCGCCGCACTACGTCGGACCGAATCGCCCGCGCTGCCGTTCCCCGCGGGATAAACGCGAACGGCGCTCGATCTGGTATGCTCGGGCGGTCATGGACTACACGCAGCCGCTCCCGTTTACGTCATTCTACGAGGCCGACGGGGACGTCTACGTTCCGTCGCCGGCGACGTCGAGTCCGTGGGACGACCGCGCGCAACACGGCGGTCCGCCGACGGCGCTGCTCGCCTATGCGCTCCATCTCAATCATCCGCGCGCGGATGCGATCGTCGCGCGCGCGTCGATCGATTTTCTCGGCACGATTCCGCGCGTGCCGCTGCGCGTTCGTACGCGGATCATCCGTCCCGGCGCGCGCATAGAACTCGGCGAGGCGGTGCTCGCGGGGCTTACGGACAACCGCGACTATCTCGTCGGACGCTTCTGGCGCATCCGAACCGCCGACGTCGCCTTACCGATCGTCCCGGCCGTCGATGCGCTGCCGCCGCTGCCGAGCCCGCAGCCGCAAACCTATTTCCCGGGGATTCACGCCGGCTGGGGCTACGGCAACGCGATCGAGTGGCGCTTCTGCAGCGGCTCGTTCGCGGAATGCGGGCCGGCGGACGCGTGGACGCGCGTGCGCGTTCCGCTCGTCGAAGGCGTCGAACTCGATCCGCTCTCGCGCGCGCTCATCGTCGCCGATTCCATCAACGGCATGAGCATCGAACTTCCCATGACGGACTATCTCTCGATCCCGCCCGGCTTGACGGTCACGCTGGACCGCTACCCGGCCGGCGACTGGGTGTATCTCGCCGCGCGCACGCGGCTGACGACGCGCGGCGTCGGTCACGCCGAAGGCTGGCTCGGCGACGCGAACGGCCGCTTCGGTCTCGCGGCGCAGCCGCTCTTGATCGAGCAGCGCTAACGCTGCGTTTTGCTGCTAGGTGCGTGACTCGAGGGCGCTGATGCGCCGCTCGTGATCGTCGAACCGCGCATCGACATCGTCGAACCGGCGCAGCATGCGTCCTTCGAGCCGCGCGATGTCGTTCCGCGCGTCGAGGACGTCGTTCTGCAGGGCGTCGCAACGCTTTTCCAAGCGGTCGAATCCGGTTGCCATCGCTTGATGCAGCGAGGCAAAACCGGCGAGGATCTCTTCGTCTATCACCGGTCGATCGTACGCCATGGTGCCTTACCCCGTGATTGCCGGAACGTGTCCGCCGGATTGCGTCATCCCCGGGCGACGGCCCTGCCGCGCTGCGAACGGGGACGGGTCGGCCGTCCGCGAACCTCCATCAGGCTGTGCCGGAATACGTCTATCAAATGCATCGGGTCGGGAAACTCATCCCGCCCAAACGTCAGATCCTCAAAGACATCTCGCTGAGTTTCTTCCCGGGCGCCAAGATCGGCGTGCTCGGGCTCAACGGCTCGGGGAAATCGTCGCTGCTGCGCATCATGGCGGCCGAGGATACCGAGTTCGACGGCACCGCGACGCCGATGCCCAACATCTCAATCGGCTATTTGCCCCAAGAGCCGAAGATCGATCCCGAGCGCACGGTGCGTGAAGTGGTCGAGGAAGGGCTCGGCGAGCTGACGGCCGCGCGCAAGCGGCTCGACGAAGTCTACGCCGCCTACGGCGATGAAAACGCGGACTTCGACGCGCTCGCCGCCGAGCAAACGAAACTCGAAGCGATCATCGCCGCCGCCGGCGATGATCTCGATCAGCAATTGGAGATCGCCGCCGACGCGCTGCGCTTGCCGCCGTGGGATGCGAAAATCGGGCCGCTCTCGGGCGGTGAAAAGCGTCGCGTTGCACTCTGCCGCCTGTTGCTCTCGCGTCCCGACATGCTGCTGCTCGACGAGCCGACCAACCATCTCGATGCCGAGAGCGTCGAGTGGCTCGAACAATTTCTC